>ENA-UEQA01001377-UEQA01001377.1-human-gut-metagenome-genome-assembly--contig:-NODE-1377-length-11967-cov-5.353827_pt1 | contig 11967 bp, 13 predicted proteins | sample MGYA00242936_ERZ507937 | MGnify/ENA primary metagenome ERZ507937 (study PRJEB26167, sample SAMN06115468) | human gut metagenome | host: Homo sapiens | place: China:Chongqing | collected 2016-06-16... | reverse complement strand
AAAGTCGAAGTACCTCTCTTTTCCGCTCCAAAAGAGGGCGAGGCCAATGACGGAAAAGGCGTTCCGGGGACGAATGACCCGGCTGGGTATCCGGTTGTCCAAGGCATTCACATTTCAGGGTATGCAGGGTTACCGAAAGAGCAACCGGCGCCGGATAAAACCATCGAAACACATGTAGGTTTGCAACCATGACGGCTAAAGATAAAGAGAAGCTCATTTCTATTCAGGCCTGCATTACCGGATATGAAGGTAGTCCCGCCTCCCTCTTTTCTCTCTACAAACCGGATTCGGACGTTTTGGCAGTATCCGTTCTTTCTCCCAAATTCATTATTGAACGCAGAGAGGGAGCCATGCTGATTACCAACAATGACCGATATGAGCGGGACTGGATGTTTAAGCCCGATGACTTTAGAGATTCAATCGAGGCTTATTTCGCTTTTTCTATGGGCCTCGCACGTGACGGAAAAAGCAAGCGGCTGTCTGTCGGCTCTAAAGCTACCTCTGCTGACCCCGTCAATGCTTTAGATCGCGAGGGATTTGATGAGCGTGGTCCCGTTTACCAAGTGAATGAGTCAATCACTAATGCTCAGGTAGCTTTTCTTGCAACCGCCTTATATGCCCAAAGAAAAGGGCAGGTAGATATGTGTACAGACTTCGCTAAAGAGATTTACGACTTTCAACAGCAATTGATTTGGACAATTTAAATGGACAAAGACACCCGCGCGGCACGTGCTTTTTATGAGGCAGTGGCAAATTTTGCCAATAATGCCAAACCGTGGAGTACAAATGCGATTTTCCATGAGATTAAGCCCGATGAGGTATGGGATTTGACGCTCATATCTCAAAGGGTTTACGGACGTCGGTGCGAATATTTAGCGGTTATGGCTGCCGCTGGTATCTCTCAAGTCGAAGAATTGCTCACTCAAAAGCAAATCATTCTCCCTGACGAAGGGACTCTCATGCAGTTAAAGCGGCAATGCAATTTTGAATCGGAATCTAAACTTAGAACTTCGGACGGCACACCGACTTGGAGTGAAGAATAATGGGATTGAGAATGGACCCCAGAGAGTGGCTGGGAAAAATCCGCGGTCATGTTTCCGAAGCAAATAAAAACTTTAAGGCTGATGCAAAAGAAAGACAGGCCGCAGAAAAGGCTCCGAATTCGATCATTTTCAATCGAAACGAAATCTATAACGGCTACTGGGACCCTGCAAAGATTCTCAATACTACGCTCGGGGGCACGTATAGACCCATTACGCTCAATGACCTTCGGCAGTTTCAGCGAAACATGGACAATTACCGCCGAGAGGTCAAAAAAGCGGGTGTCCATGCCGCCGAAGGCATCACTGCTCGGCAGGTTATTGATCTAGCATCCTCTAAGCCATTAGGCTATGTCCACCAAGAGCAATACCGCTCGGATATTGATAAGGCTAAAAGAGAAATCACTTCCGCTATGCCGGTTTCAGCATTAGGCAATACAGTAAGGTTTCTGACCAATGCGGGAAAAGATTCTCAGGATGCCCGCCACACCGTTATTATTCAGTTGCTCGATTACGATCAAGCGCTCTCAAAGCTCTATTCAACAGACAAGAAAGACAAAAAAACACCTGCTCAACTAGCTAACCAAATCAGAAAAGGGCGCCTAAAGTTTGATTGTGACTGCGGTCGACACCGATACTTTTTCCGATTCTTGGCTACTATCGGGGGATTTAATGCGGGCCGTCCCGAAGAAGGTTACCCGAAAATCCGAAATCCTGATTTAAAAGGGGTGGCCTGTAAACACGTTTTGCGCGTGATGAGTGAGTTGGAAAGCTCTCAAACTACTCTTAGATTTTTGACGCGACACTTAGAAAAGGCGAGCGCCAAGGCCAATACTCAGCTCAAACAGAAAGAAGTTGAAAACGAGCTGAAAAACAAGTCTCCGACAAAGATTAAAACGAGTGAACAACGTAAGGCGGAAGCACTGCGCAGGAAAGAGATACGCGCTATGCAGAGGGCGCTCAAAAACAAGAAACCCACTCAGCCTATGCCCACAAAGAAACCGACAATTTCACGCAAGAAACCTATGCCGAAACCGAGCAAAAAAGAATGGAAAGCAGGGCTTACGCCGAAGGATATTGCAGCAGTTGAAGCCGTGGCAAAACTGCTCGGATTGTCTCCGGCGGAAGTTATGGCACAGAAAAAAGGAAACTAAACGATGCTGCACCGAGTACCGAAAGGCGTGAACGCCTTAACCCGTAACGTGGTTATCAATCATCCGAATTGTTTTTTAGGCGAAGTCTGGAGAAAAGAGATTCTCCGAAAAGACCCGGGCGAAACTCCGGGCGTTATGGCCGGAGACCCTACATGGGGCGGGATGGGTCAGCTCGATGACGCCGATGAGGAAAACTATGAATATAAGTTCGTGGGCTATGCCTATTCATTGAGGTGCGATACTTTCGCTCCGGCGCCGCTCATGGACAGAAACGACATGAACACCGATACCGGAAATCAATTCACTTTCGTGATTATTCCGGCGGAAGACACCTACGGGGCGCCGGGATACTTTCAGGTGAAAACCCACGATATTTTGTTCCTGCTCGTATGCCTTGACGAAAACTCGGACGAATACTCAAGAATCGCTTTTGAAGTAGTGGGCCGTGAGACTGTATTAAATATCCCGCCTTACTGTGCTCGATACACAGTCAATAGACGCGATGACCTGCATTTTGGACCGGACAATGAGCCCTTATTCGATGTCCGGGAATTGAAGAAAGCCCAAAACGCATACAAGCGCGAGCTATCCAAAAAGAAAACCGAAGAAACAAAGTAATTTTTCGGAAAACACCGCAAAGGCATGGGTTTTTGGAACCTCAAAATCAACGGCAACAAGTTTTTTGTTGATTTTTCTTTTAAAAGGAAACTTTACTCATGCCTAATGCCAAAAAAAAGGACAACCGCGATAATCGCGCAAGCGCTTACAACGGTGAAAATCTTAGAGTTCACAACTTAGTACGTAACCTGAGAGGTGCATCCTACGATGCCAACGGTATTTTTGATTCTGCCGCATCTAACGACTTCATTACGGAGGAAATGAATCGTCCGGGTTCTCAAATGCCTGAGAAACTCCACAATTTGTTTGATCAGGTTGATGAAGGCCAGCGCTCAGTTCTGACTCAGGCTCTTCTCGATGGCATTTCTAAATACGAAACCGATCACGGATGTGAATGCCCGGCTGACATCGTTAATCAGGCTATTCATAATGCATTCGGCGCTTCTCCCGAAGGACAAAAACTTGATGCACAGTTTGACGCGGTCTCCGCATCTAACTCTCACTCAGATAATTTCTCCCTGCAGCCGAATAGAGCAGTTATCGCAATTCTGACAACTTTCACAGAATCCATTCCTTGGGCGATGTATCTGCCCGCAGATATTCGCTCAAATGAAGCTCGCCTCGGCATTCTTGCTCACCGAGCAGCCACAGCCAGCGGCCTTTATGCTCAGGGCGATTCCCTCGACGGTGTTAACTCCGGCAAGCCCTTTATCGGCACTTCTCGTATCCACACCACAACTCCGACATTGACCACAGGCGACAATCCCACGTCTACAGGTAAGATCGTCGGAAAGATTTCCTACAAGCAGACTGCACGCGGTGTCTGTGATCAGACGGTGACAGCAACTAAGATTCTTCGCGGCCGCACACTTGTCTATGTAGCAGGTCGCGTCGTTGCTCATGAATCCGAAGCTAATAAGAACGGCACAGGAAACAGCCCGATTTCCGGTTCTTTCTCTGTTGAAGGGACAAACTACACTATTTCCGGCAATATCAATTCCGATACCGGCGCCTATGAGCTCAACACAACTCCGGCTCTTCCTGCCACCGTGCCGGTTATGGTCGAAGGTTTCTTAGACTATGAAGCCGATGCGAGCATCACACCTATGCTCGAATCCGATGTCGAAGTTTTCCGTCTCTTTGCTAATCCGTGGCGTGTTCTTACTCGTTTGAGCCCCGATGCCCGCACACAGATTTCTAATGAATTTGGTCTAGACGCATACAGTGAGTCCCTCCTTGCCGTTCAAGCTCAGTTTGCAAACGAACGTCATAAAGACGCTATGTTCAAGGGTCTTCAGCTTGCACAAAACAATAAAATCACATTTGACTATGGCGTCGCTTCTGCTCATCAGGATGCCGCACTGCCCGAAGTTTGGCGTGACTTTGCCGCTCCGCTCAATGAAATCTCTCAGATTATGTCCGAGCGAACAATTGATCATGGAGTGACACACCTGTACGTCACTAAGAAAGTGGCTTCCCACCTTGCAGGTTTGCCCACAACATTCTTTGAACCGAGCGGAATTGCAGCACGTCCGAGCATTTACCGCTTAGGTCGCCTCTTTGGCCGTTATGAGGTTTACTACACGCCTGACATTCTGACCGAAACAACTAACTCCAGCGGTAAGACTTCCGCCCAAATTCTTTGTGTGGGTCGTGCTTCCGATGTCGCTCGCAACCCGATTGTTATGGGTGATGCCGTGGCTCCGACAGTAATTCCTCTGATGGCAGGCAACGACTTGCGCGCCGGCGCCGGATTCTATGCACGTAACTTCACGTGTGTTAACCCGCATGAGCCGTCTTCTAATGGCTTTGGTTTGATCGAAGTCACCAACCTCTAATAAAAGGAGTGGAGCACATGATGTTTGTTGAAATCGGTGCTCCGTCCATCACCGGACGGAGTGCAAATCAGGATGTTGAAAAAGTCTTCGGTCAGGCTAAGTTCCCGCTCGAAATCACTTTTGAAAACTTCATGCCTCGCAGGGTTGCTTTTCCGGAAGTTCCGGGCCTTGTTCTTGCTCACGTGGCAAAACTGGCAGATACGAAAATCACTCTGTTAGTTCGTGATTTTGCTTCTTTACAGCGCTTAGCTTCCAGTGTCGAAGCTATCGCGGGTCTTAATTCTTACGCTAAAGCGATGACGTTTACGGTTGAAGAGCCGAAACCAGCTGAGCCCGAAGCTAAGGAAGAGCCCGAAGCTGAGGAAAAAAAAGAAGAGGTGAAAGAACCAACCGTTTCCAAAACGGAAACAGTTGAGGAAGTGAAGGAAGAACCTAAGCCGACTAAAACAACCCGCACTCGTAATAAAACCACAACCGCATAAAAGGATTTTTCTATGCAGGCATTTACAAGACAATTAGGACGTGAATCGGGGGTACAGCTAAACCCGCTGGTTGACGGCTCCGAAGTTCCGAGCGTAGGAAATGAAGATCAGTGCTTCGGCATTATCATGCGTGCCACCCGCGGACGAATTGACCGTCCGTTCAAAGTTTCCCGTGGCGATGTTTATGCCAAATTAGGACGCGGCGAACCGATTAGAACGAATGCCTTAAATGAGGCATGGGTTCATGTGGTCGAAGCGTTGAACAACGGAGCTTATGAAGCAGTTGTCCAGCGTTTGTCCACGTCAAACGCAAAGATTAAGTACGCGCTTGTTAAGCTTACTAAGACAGAGGGTGCAAATCCCACGTCAAAATATACCTTTGAAGTGGCGGAAAGTCTGCCTACAAGCGAAGGTTTTGTTTTAGGCGTAAAACATCTTGAATGCTTCAATGACGGCATTAAGTTAGAACTGCATGCCGATGAAGTTTTGGATGATGACGCCGATCAGGTCGGTAATGACGTTTTGACGCTCCGAGTGAAAGACCCGGATGGCAATACGCTTTATGAATTTACCGGCTCCCTGTCTCCGAACGCAAAAGATGATTACGGTAATTCTTACTATCTTCCTGACATTGTGGCCGCTCGCACAACTAACGTTGAAGTCACGGTCGGAGTAGTAGGAGATAACGCTGTAATCGTTCCCGATACTGCCGCTTACGGCTACAACGCAAACGGTTTTCAGAATTGGGCTGAATCCGATACGCTGATTTGCTTTGAAGAAGGTGGTACGAGTTACACAACTCAGGACTATCAGCGCTGTCGGGAAAACTTGCAGTACACACAGTTTGATTTTTCCTATATTTCCTCCGGCGGTACTCAGGCCCCCGCGCTTTTGGCTCAACTGGCCCAGCTAGCTTTTGACACAAATAAACAGCTGAGATTTGACGTTCCCGGCAATTTAAGTGTTGAAGCTGCTATCGCTTTCGTTGAACAGCTGAACATGGGCGCAAATAAGACCGCTCACCTTTTGCAAGCCTTTTGGACACCCCTAAAGACGGATGATCCTACAGGCGTGAATCCGAAGGGCTATTTTGGTACTGCAACACTGAATATTGCCTACGCTTGTGGGCGAAACGCAGTGAAGGACGGCAAAGGATTTGCGGCCAAAAACTACCCGATTGCGGGGCGTGAATGGCAGGTGAACCGCACCGGAATTACTCAGACAGCAACACTTCGAGGCCCTGACTTAGACAAACTCGCCGGAGCAAAAATCAATCCGGTGATTTATGAGGTCTATACCGGCGGCGGTCGTTACGTTTTCTACGATTCTTTGACGTGCGCCAAAGTGGAATCCAGCTACAGAAAACTTATCTCTGTTGCAGATATGTCTTGCTCCTTGGATGACATGATTTCACGTGCCGCTAAGGATTTTCTTCAACTGCCCATGAAAGTAGCTATTCAGAGAATGAATGCCTACCTCAAAGCTGTTTTTGAAGGCGCTGAATCCGCGGGTTGGTTGCAAAAGTCCACTGATCCTCAAATGGGTGGAAACGCCTTTGCTTATTCCGTCAAGGAAAGCGAATTGAATCCGATGGATCAAATGATCATTGGATATTGGCTTCACTACGACGGTGTAGCTCGAGCGATCTTTCAAACTCAGACAATCACTCGATAAGTTTTGGAGAATTTTTATATGTTTGATGATTTACTTAGAAACGCCTTGAACAAGCCGCTCATGGATTCCTGCGGTAAAGAGGAATGCGATAAAAAAGATAAGCCGATGCTTGATGGCGCTGATGATTACTCTCAAAAGTATATCGATACACAGGCGGCAGCGGCTCTGCAGCAATGGGCTGAGACAGACGATCTTGAAGAAGGTGAAAGCCTTGGAGACCGTCTCTTGGCCCTTCTTGTCGGTGTCGCAGATGGTGACAAAGACGGTGATTTGACCGAGGCTGAGCAGGATGTTATTTCGGAAGCTATTGATTCTGCTTATCGTTATTTAATCAATAAGGGCGTTCCTGCTGATGACGCAGAAAAGCTTTTAGAAGAATTCGATAACGATGTTGCAACCCGCGTTAAGGACCTTTTGGTAGATAATCTCCCGGATGGAGATAAGGCCGATGAAGACATCGACAATTTCGCATTCACGAAAGAAGAAAACGAACCCGCTTTTGATGCGGTTTACAAGAAAAAATTGGTTATCCGAGGCGGGAAAAAGGTTCGTATTAACAAGCGTGTTTCCGGCACTGTACGCCTTACGGCTAAACAGAAAATGGCTATCCGCAAGGCTCAGCGAAAGGCTCATTCTGCCTCCGCCCTAATGCGCAGAATGAAATCCATGAGAATTCGCAGACGTACAGGTCTGAAATAACTTAACGTCAAAAACACTCCTTGGGATGGCGTCCTATGACGCTTTGGGCGGCTGAAAGGCAACATCAGTCGCCCTTTTTTGGACTTGAAGTATGAGCCTTTTCGATTCCCTACAGAACAATGTGACAAAAGGTCTTGATTCAATTAAATCACGCGCTGAATCTATTGCTCCTAAGCTATCCGAAAGATTTGTATCTCAAATTTCAGTTGGAAACAGCACGACATCTAATTGGGATGGATTGTCACCTCATTTAATCGCTAGCATTTTTGAGGTTGAGCCTTACGAAATCGGGGAGGGCGACCGAAAAACAAGAAAGTGGCGTAGAGTTTTAGGCGGTCGAGTAGTAAAAGCACCGTTTACCGAAGCAACTCTCACTCTAACACCGGGCTGGCAGTCTCCTTTTGAAGGTGCTAATAGTGAAAACGTGGCGCCGAATTTGGCCGCAATGCTGCAAAGCGGGCAGATTCAAAATGTCATGGATGTATTTACGAACAAGCTCACGTCTAAAGACTTTGAAGGGAAATCGCACGAATACCTCAGACAGTTTGAGGGCCGCACCGGTTTAACTAAGCTCAATTCCGTTCAGACGTTCAGCAAAATGGAGCCTGCGGATATTACCGGCACACTCCTTTTCAGAGCTTGGAATGACGGCCTAGAAGAAGTTGAAATTCCGATTGAACAATTGAAGCTATGGGCCGTGCCCGTTAATCTTTGCGATGATTCAGCCCTTGTAAATCTAGTAAATCAGGCCAAATCAGCAGTAAGTAATAAAGAAGATAAACAGGGGCAGGTGAACGCTCAAGTAGCGGCTTTATTGCCGTCCGAGGCTCCGATTAAAGTAGGTTTGACTTACAAAGGACGTACCTATATGCCTTTTGTCCTTGAATTGCTTGAAGTCCCTCTCAGCTCACCTGTTAATCCTACCGGTCACATGATTTACGCAAGTTTGCCCATCCGACTTTGTTCTCTCAGCGCGTGGGATAGACGTGATGTCCAAAACACCCTCGCTTTGACCTTCTAAAGGAAATTTAATGATTCACTTTCCTCCGATTAAAACCCGCCGATTAAATCTCGAATTGAAAGAGTTGACGATTGCTCAGGCGGTTTCCTTGGCCTCCATGCCTCCTAAACTCGAAGAGGCCGAATACTCCAAATTTTTGAAGTTCATTATTAAAGAATCCGAGGGCTTAAGTGACCCGCTGGATTGGACCGTTCAGGAAAGAATGCTCGTAGTGGCGCAATACTTATCCGCCACGCATGATGAGGGCCCTGATTTCCCTATCGGTGATGAGGCTCATTACTCTGATTACCTCGAAGGGGAAACGGATATTTTTTATGTTGATGAACAAGTGCCTGTAGGAGAGCTTGAAGGAGATAAATGGAAAATCCAGCACCTTTTAGGTCGTCATGCTGAGGCGATTGAATCTCTCTTAGGTGAAATTAAAGGCCCTGACGAAGAACCGATTACGCCTTATTTTCACTATCTTTTAGGCACTATGGCGGCTCAGTTGGTGAGAGAGAAAGAGGAAATTCCTGACCCGAAAGACGGCGCCGGAAAGTACGAGGAATTTTTACTTAACCGCATGAAGATTTTTGCGAACTATCCGGAATCCGCTTTTGCTGCGCTTATGTTTATGTGGGAGCAGGGGCGCGAAAAGCTCCATCATTTATTTACCATTGAGATTGATCGAGTAAACGGCGGCTATGTGGCGGCGCCAAAGGGGGGAGCGGTGGAATCTCGTAATTTGCCGCTCGCACGATTTCCGGTCTCTACCGTTATCACCTCGTGCTCGCGCTTCATTGGCCAAAATTTTGTACGATGATGCGGTCAGAATGTCACTTTACAGCGCAACGAGCCTCAAAGACGCACTGGACCTCACACACACTCAGGTGAGAGACTTTTTCAGCTCCGAAGCCTTTGAACGATTCAACAAAAACAAAGAGATCGACTACAAGCTGAAAAACGCTGTGAATCAGCGCTTAGATAACGTAATCAAGGGATTAGGCGTTATCAATAAAACGATTGCCAATGTGAGACGGTAATCGGAAAATCAGGGAGTAATGCACTTGTAAAAATCCCCAAAATTGAAATAGAAATTTTTTAGCAAAAGGAAAAATTATGACGATTTCCACAGGTGCATTCCTGAAAAATCATTACAACTCTGCGGCCGCGCTCGGACTGAAAGCAGTCAACTCCGACTTCACACTAGTTATTGAAGGTTACGAGAAAAATTGGCTGCTTTGCAAACAGGCTCCGTGGGCAGAATTGTCCCCGCAAGGTGAAATTGAATTTTCACTGCCTAATGGGGCTAAAGGCTGGCATCCTCAGCAGGTGGCAACGGCCCAGCAAGGTCAGGTCGCTTTTTATGAAACTACAACAAACTCTATCGACAATATGTTGATCGGATTTTTGGCTAATACCGGTCTGGCGGCTGGCTCCTACGCGATGTTCAACTGCATTGTCTATGAAGGTACGCCGGAAAGACATCTAGGCGGAAGGTATTATCAGGATTGCTTTGTGCAGATGGACCCGCTGGATCGAGATTGGGAAAACCGTTCTCAGCCGCTTATGTGGTCGGGCACGATGTTCTATCACTATTTCGGAGAAAAAATTCCTGCAAACTCTACTGACTACAGATAATGCGTAAGCTCAAAGAGTTGGTTTCTGATTGGGAAGAAAAGGAGCGTCCCATAGCGTCGCTCCTTGATACAGAATCATTAATTGCCAATGCCGTAGCCGCAACCCGTTTTTATGCGGGTTTTAGTGGTCTTTGCACCGAAAAACACGGAGAAGGTCATCCGCAAGTCCCTTCATTTTCAAACATCACCGGGGATACCGAGATAAATACGTCTGAATGGGCACTCATCCGTCCCTTGTTCCTGCTGTACGTAGAGAAAGAGGAGGCTCGGCAATTGGAGGCATCCCGCGGCATGGGCCTTGACCCTTACGGTCGATCTTCAAGCGAAGTTCAGTCCGAAATCACGCAATATGAGACTGATTTAGCGCGTAAGGCATTTTGTGTGCCGTTTCAGACTATCTAAGACATGATCTTTATTCTTTCCAACGGCAAGCAAATTCGAGGGGATTTAGTCCGTAGGGCGATTATTCGCTCGGATTTATCCCCCGTACCTGTCACGCTCGAAGCTGATTTTGTGGCGGGAGATGATGATTTTGACGCTTTATTGGCTCAAGGAAAGACCCTCAAGGCGCCCAATGGCGATACCTTTCAGATAGTCAAATCCAGCCGGATAATCGGACGTGACGGCGATAAGAACGGCAGAAAAAACGAACTCTTTTCGATCATAGGGCTGTTGCAGAATTGCCTACCGATATCAAAAGCATTAAAACGAGCGATCATCAAAGAGAATGCGCACTTGTCCGAGATTTATCGTGCGGCAGGGTGCCTCATGAAGTCTGTAGAAGCAGATTTCCCCGTCCCCCGATTTTATTGTTACGTAGGCGAAACTCCTTCATTCCAAATTGCTCAAGTCTTGCAGGATGAGGGCGGAGTGGTTCGCTGGAAAAATCAGCGGCTCCAATTTATGCGGGCACCTGACTTGTTCAGGCAAAAACCCGTTTTAACGATGCCGAGTAATGCAGCCATTGACACAACAGTTGATTTTCTTGAAAAGCATCAGGTGCCTTGGTATTTTTCCGTCAATCCGAGCGGGGATTTGGTTTTTGGTGAACGCGATAAAGAAAGGCCCGCAGTGTTTAGCCCCGTAAAAACAGTGCAGAAACTCAATAATCTTAGCCGTGTACTGATTCAAAGACGGGTAGTCAAAATCCTCTTAAACGTCACAATTTGTGCCGGAGACATCATTCAGTTTTCGGACGGCAAGTTGTACACGGTAATCACTGCGGCTCATTGTTTTGCAAGTGGTGCGGGCGGGGAAAACGGAATCCAAACAAGCACACGATTGTGGTTAGGAGAATTGGGATGAATTTTGTAGGTAAATATCCCGCTGTGGTTAAGTCTTACTCTCAGGCCACGAGAGAATGCAGGGTAGAAATTCCCGGCATTACTGACGGCGGAAATGTACTGCCGAAAGCTGAGATTTGTTATCCGATTGGTGATAAGTCGGTTCACGGCTCCTATGCGACTGAAATAGAAATCCTTCCGGGGGATAAGGTTTGGGTAGAATTTTTGGCTGGTGATCCTCGATATCCGATCATCGTAGGTTACCGAAATCCGACTATCGGAGATTCAGCAAATTGGCGCCGGATTCACCATAAAAATATTGAACAGCTCGGTGATGAAAAAATAAGAATTGCCGTGGGTCAGTCTCAGTGCGTTTTAACACCCGCTTCCATTTTGATTGAGATAGGCGGGTCAAAAATTGAGCTCAACAGCTCAAGCATTAGCGAAGTTAGTGCCGCTATCGGACTTACCGGAGCTTTAACCAATACGTCGAGCTCTCAGGCTAACTTTAAAGGCGGTCTTAATTCTTCTGAGCACAT
>ENA-UEQA01001351-UEQA01001351.1-human-gut-metagenome-genome-assembly--contig:-NODE-1351-length-12116-cov-21.823823_pt1 | contig 12116 bp, 8 predicted proteins | sample MGYA00242936_ERZ507937 | MGnify/ENA primary metagenome ERZ507937 (study PRJEB26167, sample SAMN06115468) | human gut metagenome | host: Homo sapiens | place: China:Chongqing | collected 2016-06-16... | reverse complement strand
TTCTCCCTGAAAAAGCCGGTACAGAAGCCCGTCGCCATCGACGCGGGTCTGTACCGGCTTTGTTTGGTGGAACTTTATAAAATAGCGTGAAGCCAGCCCCGTGCACCCCAAAAGGACTCAGCACAAGAGAGCCAGCCCCAAGTTCTGAAAAAGTTGGGAGGGTGGGTGTTCGGATGAAAAGACGCAGATTTTGCCCAGGCATAAACTCCCGGAACGGATGCAAAATGCAGGTTGATTTTTATTTTTGGTACATAAGGTCGTAGGCTTCTTGATGATTTTCCAATACGGTTTCGATCCCCATTTCTTTCAGCTGCCGATAAAACTGGTCAAAGGTATCCAGGCTTTCTACGCCCATCACATAGCGGTTGAATTGCTGGGTGACATAGGCAGAGACTTCACGCATACAGGGATCAGCCCTCGTAGCCCATGGTAAACCTTTTCTGTTTTACGGCGGTAGTTCTGATTCATTCTTCACAGCTCCTTTGCGCAAGATACAACCATTTATCTTATTATAATAAATCTTTGCGCTGTTTTCAAGAGCAAATACAACAACTATTAGCGATGAAAAAATATACGGCTATATTTCAGTGTGAAGCCTGAATATAGCCGTATTTCTGCTTTATGGAAGATTTAATTGTTCTCCTCAAAGTTCTCGACCTGCTCCATGACTTTTTTGAAAACTTCGGGGCTGTACTGTGTTCAGCTTTTCATTCGGACTGCGACCCAAAAGGAACGCATTGTTGTGGCAAGCAGTGCAGACGTATATACATCTGCTTATTTTGCGTTGCAAAATGCTTGTTGGGGAGTGCCCCAAGCCCCTTTGATCTGCATTTTCCAATGCAGGCTGCGCATCCCTGCGGGACGCTTTTTACCCGGTGATGCTTTCCGGGTCATTGAGAACTTGCATAAGGTGAGAAGCGGCTTCTGCCAGAGAAGCATACTTCATCTGTTCCGGGACAGGCGCATTCAGAAGCGAAATGCCCCATTCCTGCATACATTTCGCAAGCTCCTTCTGCGCCAGCAGTGCAGCCTCCCGGCGCACTTCCGGGGAAGCGTCTGCATCCAGAACGTAGGCAGCATGAAATCCGCCGTTGCGGTCTTCCGTCAATTGCACCATAGAATTGTGGTCAATCCAGAAGTGGCAGAACCAGACCCTGCCGCCGATTTCTTCCATTCCGGAGCGCAGTTCTTCTTCATCGCTCCATTGCGGCACTTCGGAGAGAATACTCTGCAACTGCTCATACGCCTGCTGTTCAGCAGGGGTGACTTTCTTGCAGTGGTATTCCCGCTGAATGGCGCGCTGCCAGTACAGCGCCAGCTTGCCCTGTTTTGCTCGCTCGATTGCATCCTGAACATCAGCTAAAATGTTGTACTGCGGTTCTCTCATTTTGGCACCCCCAAACAATCAACTCTTTAGGAAACAATGCATTCCATAAGAATGATTATAGTCGAAAGGAATGCAAAAGAAAAGCGCACCGGCTAAATTTCAGCCGATGCGCTTGCAAAGTTTGTGGTTTATTCCTCGTTTGTGAGGTAAGGGAGATTGCCGATATAGGTATCCAGCAGATCGAGCGCCGCTTTTTTCTGGACGGGGGTCAAATGTTCCAGCCGCTTGCGGATCTCGTCATCGGTCACATGGGATGCACTGGGGACCAGATCACACAACAATGTGTCTGCGGAAATATTCAGAGCATTCAGAAGTTTAACAATAGTGGCAAGACCGGGTTCCTTTAAGCCACGCTCTACCATGCCGATATAGTTGGAGGAAAGCTCGGATTTTTCCGCAAGCTGTTCCAACGTCAACCCATGCTTTATACGCTGCTCCCGTAGTCGCTGTCCAAAAAGCTCTTTCATAGTGCAACCTCATCCTATCGTGTTCTTTACACTCTATAGGATACCTGTTGGTCGCACCAACATACACAATCCAAAGAGATAAACAATTCCGTTAAAGATTGAATCAACAAAAAAGATTGCCGGAAACCGACCACTCACGGTCAGTTCCCGGCAATCTGCTTTTATCGAGCCTGCTCGTTCTCCTGTGCTGGTTTTTCCTCCGCAAAAAATCGTTCCACATTTTTCTGTGCCCGAACCAGTTCCTGCATCTCGTTCCGTGCCTTGCGGTATTCCGGGTAGGCTGCTTTCTTTTTTGTCAGCAGCTCTGCGAACTCCGCATCCAACGCCTTGACCTTGGGCAATTTTTGCAGCCCGGCTTCGTCAAAGGCAGCTTTCGCCGCCTTGTGCAGAGCAATCTCCTCCCGGTGGGCTTCCAAAAACTTTTTGCTGTATCCCGACTTACGGTAGGCATCATAGACCGGGCGGGTCTTGGCGTAGTTGATGATGCGGGTTTTCAGGACGGCAATCTCCGTCAACCTCGCTTCTGCCGCCTTGATGGAATCTCCCAAGGCATGATACCGTTCCGTTGCCGCCGCTGCACGTTCCCGCAGTTCCTCGGCGCTGCTGATTTTCTGCTCCTGCAAGAACAGCAGAGTCTTAGACATCTCTTTCAGGTTGAACTTCGTTGCCCACTTTTTGTAGCCGACGCTTTTGCCCTCGGCCATTTTTCTCTGAATGTCCACCAGCAACTGGAAGGGCTGTTCTTTGGGCGGCTTCTTCTGGTACGGCTGGTGTTTCGCCCTGCCCTCCAGCACCGCTTTAATCTCGTCCTCGCCATAGCCGATGCCCAGTGTGCGGAAACGGATAAAGCGTTTCTGCCGCACACCCTTCACCGCCGTGTGCTTGCCACGCTTCACCTCATAGCCCTGCTGCTCCAGCTTTTGCAGAAACGCTTCGTAATCCTCCGGCTTTTCTGCAAGGATGGTGTCGATGATTCCGCACAGGCGGTCACGGTTGCTTTCTTTGGGCGGGTAGACGATGCGCTTCTGCCGCTCCCGGTAGGGCTTCTTTTCAATGACGGACAACTGGTGCTCTAAGCAAATCAGGTCACTCAACCGCTGCACTGCCAACGCCGAAAAGAAAAAATCCCGGAACTTTCTGGTGCTATCCATCGCTGTGGAGTTGAAGATCACATGGTTGTGGATATGCGCCCGGTCGGTGTGGGTGGCAACGATAAAGGCGTGTTTACCCTTCAAAAATCGCTCGGCAAACTCGTAGCCGATGCGGTTGGCTTCCTCCGGCGTAACTTCTCCCGGCTTGAAGGATTGCCGCACCTGATAAGCAATCACATCGCTTTTCTGCCTGCGCCCGGTCATCAGTTCATACTGCCGCTTGGACAGCATAAATTCCTCGTCTGCGGTCAAATGGCTGCACTGGTAGCTGCTGACCAGCGCTCCCCTATTCGTTTTGTCAGGATTCTTCGCATAGTCCGTGCGGCTTTTCAGACAGGCCGCAACCGACTTGCCTTTGTTTTTGTGCAGCGCAATCAGCCGTGTTGCTGCCAGCATCATCACCCCCTATTGAAAAGAAAAAATGCCGCACATCGGCGGCATCGAGATCATTTGGATAATTTTTCGTAATCGGCAGCACCTGCCAGATACATCGCCTTGTAACGGGCACATTCCAGCTCGTTGCAGATTCCATCTAAGACAAGGTATTGCTTCCATGCTTCTTGGCTGATGACGCTCTGCAGGGCTTTTTCAGCCGCTATTTTGGCTTTTTTCAGCCGCCGATAGTTTTCATTCTCACCCAGCATTTCAGAAAAAATCGTGCTGCTGTGCTCAGAATAGTATTCCTCTATCTTCTGGTTTTCCATAGCACCCCTCACAATCCGGCAACCCAGCCACTAAAACGTTCTGCTACATCTGCAATCAAAGCGCCCATAAAAATCAACACAAAGCATCCAAACTCTGCTACCAGCAAAATCAAAAATTGCAGCCACTCCCGGCAGTACAGCGTATAAAGACCGCAGCCGAAAACATACAGCATGGGCAGAGCCAGCACAAACGCCGACAGGTTCAGCGTCCATTTCAGCATCAGCGCAAGGAAAGCCGTAAGCAGCCAAAACGGGAAAACGATCATCTTAAAAACGAACCTCATATCTAGCACCCGCCTTTCTTTCACCCCGATTATAAAGGTATCAACGATTGCTTTGCAAGGATGTCAACCCTTATGTAGCCCCGCAGCCCTCCAACTGCGGGGTAAAATTTTAGAGTTCTGCCAATTTGGAAAGGATCTGTCTGCCAATGTCGATCAGCTCATCCAGCCGCTGCCGCAGGTCCTCCATGTCGGTTGCGTAGATTTTGCCGCTCTCATTGGCACGTTTGGCGTACTGGTTCAGATTGTTGCTGCACATCTGCAAAAGATACGACATGCGCCGCAGTTGCGGCAGGTCGAGGTTCAGGCAGTAACCATCCAGTGCCATTTTGCGGATATAGGCACTCAGGCTGCGGATACCCATGCCCAGCATTTTCTCATAGATGCGGTTCTTCTCCGCTTTTGTGGTTCTCAGGATGATGATCTCGTCGCGCTTTTCCCTCACCGGGCATCACCATCCTTGTCGTAATAACTGCGAAAAGGCTTCACCGGCTCCGGCTTATCCGACTTTTCTTCCAGTGCCGCCAGCACCGAGGGGCGGCGAGGGGCATCCTCCTGTTCTTCCTCGTCCTGTTCCGGCTCGTGATTTTTCTCGTCCACATCCAACTGGGCGTTCAGTTCCGCAAGCCGTGCGGACTTCTCTGCCAGTTCTTCCTCCTGCGGAAAGGGTTTCTCCACCTCGATTTGCGCCGCTGCCTGCTGCTGATGCAGAGTGGCTAGTTCATTCTCAGCAGAGTTAATGCGCTCCGGGAAGTTGTTCAGCGAATTGTCCAGACGGATAATGTTGCCCAGCGGGTCGGTGCCCAGTGCTACCGGGTACCTCCGCTCACCCTTCAGAATCGCCTGATATTCGCTGCGGAAGGTATCGAACCGCAGAGACAACTCAAAGCCCCGGTAGCTGCCGATGACTTTTTCTTCGGCGTTGGGCAGTTCGGAGCAGGCAAGCACCAGACGCTCACCGGCGGTCTTTTTCTCATCGTAGGTCACGCCCTTGATGGTCATGCCGCAGAAACCCTCTTGCACCTGCGGGTGGGCAGCGGCAAGCTGTGCGTCCGCTTTCACCCCAGCAATATAGGCGTTCGTTTCCCGAATGTCAGCCGGGAATTTGGTCAGCAGCTTGTCTTGCAGGCGGAATTTTTGGCTCTGGTGGTCGGCTTTCAGCACCTTCAGCTTGGCGACCTGAACGTCCAAGTCCATCTTCTCTTTGATGAGCGGATTTCCGGCGCACAGTGCCTTGATCTCCGCATAGGAAAGTGCCTGTTCATCTACGTCCTCGCAGGAGCGCACCGGGGACTTGCTGGTCATAATCTGGCTGATAAACCGCTGTTTATTCTCAAGGGTCTGAAAGAGGTAGCTGTCAAACGTCCCTTCTGTGACGTAATTGAACACCTTGACTTCCTTATTCATGTTGCCTTGACGGATGATGCGACCATTGCGCTGGGTCATGTCGCTGGGCTTCCAGCCAACATCCAGATGATGCACCGCCACAAGCCGGGACTGGACGTTGGTGCCCGCTCCCATTTTTGCAGTGCTTCCGAGCAAAACTCGCACATCGCCAGAGCGCACTTTGGAGAACAATGCCGCCTTTTTCGCTTCGGTGTCGGCGTTGTGGATAAACTCGATCTCATTTTCCGGCACACCGGCAGCAACCAACTTCTTGCGAATGTCATCGTAGACGTTGAAGTTACCGTCATTTTTCGGGGTGGAGAGGTCGCAGAACAAAAGCTGTGTCAGCTTCTGATCTTTGCCCTCATCCCAGATCTTCAGCACGTTCCGCACACAGACGTTCAGCTTGCTGTTGGGGTCATCGGGCAGCATGGGGTTCATCAGGCGCACATCCAGACCGATCTTTCTACCATCATTGGTGACGCAGAGCATATTGTCCACGGACGCATCCACCGTGCCGGAGTGGATTTCTGCCGCACGTTTGCTCAGTTCCTGCACCATTTCCTTTTGGATCTCTGAGGGTTTTGCCACCACCGTTTCAAACTTCGCTTCCGGCACAGGCAGGTGGAGCTGGTCGCTGGTTTTAATGTCCGCAACCTCCTTGAACATGGACATCAGTTCCGGGAGATTGAAAAACTTTGCAAACCGGGTGCGGGCACGATAGCCGGTTCCCTCCGGGGCAAGCTCAATGGCGGTGGTTGTCTCGCCAAAGGTGGATGCCCAGCAGTCGAAGTGGGTCAGCTTTTTCTGCTGCAAGGTGCTGTATTGCAAGTACCGCATGACCGTGTACAACTCGGTCATGGAATTGCTCACGGGCGTGCCCGTGGCGAACACCACGCCCCGCCCGCCGGTGATCTCATCCAGATAGCGACACTTGCCGAACATATCGCTGGATTTCTGCGCTTCGCTGGTGGATAATCCTGCGACATTCCGCATTTTTGTGGTCAAAAAGAGGTTCTTGTAAAAATGGCTCTCGTCCACAAAAAGCCTGTCAACGCCCAGTTGTTCAAAGGTAATTACATCGTCTTTACGCTCATCGGAGCGCAATTTTTCCAGCTTAGTTTCCAGCGTTTTCCGGGTCTTTTCCATCTGCTTGATGGAGAAATTCTCACCGGCGTGGACTTTCAGCTCATTGATGGCGGCAAGCGTTTCATAAATTTGCTCCTGAATGATACGTTCCTGCCGCTCAAAGGACAGCGGGATGCGCTCAAACTGGCTATGCCCGATGATGACGGCATCGTAGTCCCCGGTGGCGATGCGGGCACAGAATTTTTTGCGGTTGGCAGTCTCAAAGTCCTTGCGCCGTGCTACCAGCAGCTTGGCATTAGGGTAGAGGTTCAGAAACTCGCTTGCCCACTGCTCCGTCAGGTGATTGGGCACCACAAAGAGGGATTTCTGGCACAGCCCCAGCCGTTTTGCTTCCATGGCAGATGCCGCCATTTCGTAGGTCTTGCCTGCGCCAACTTCGTGTGCAAGCAGCGTATTACCGCCATAAAGCACATGGGCGATGGCGTTGCGCTGGTGTTCCCGAAGGGTGATCTCCGGGTTCATGCCGACAAAATGGATGTGGGAGCCATCGTATTCACGGGGGCGGGTAGAGTTGAACAGCTCGTTGTACTGCTTCACCAGCGCAATGCGCCGCTGGGGATCTTGCCAGACCCAGTTGGCGAAAGCATCCTTGATGACCTGCTGTTTCTGCTGCGCCAGCATGGTCTCCCGCTTGTTCAGCACACGCTTGGGCTTGCCGTCGGCATCCTCGATGGTGTCGTAGATGCGGACGTCTTTCAGATTGAGCGTTTCTTCCAGAATTTTGTAGGCGTTGGCACGGGATGTGCCGTAGGTTTCGGAGGAGATAATATCGCCCCGCCCGGTGGCAGTTTTGCCCTCCACACGCCATTCTGCGGTATAAGGAGAATAACGCACCTTGACTGCATGGCGCAGATAGTAGGGGATCTGGAAAGTCTCGATCATAAACTTCTGGATAATGTCCGGGTCCAGCCATGTTGCACCCAGCCGCACATCAATTTCAGATGCTTCCAGTTCTCTGGGCTGTGCCTTAATCAGCGCATCCACATTGACCGCAAATTCCGGGTTGGTCTCTGCCGCAAACTGCGCCATCCGCAGCTTCGCCCGGACATCGCCGGACAGGTACTCGTCTGCCATCTGCCAGCCTGCTTCCGGGTCGGTGGGGTCGGCAGCGGGGTCCTTGAAGATCACGCCGGAAAGCTCGGTGGTAATGCGCCCGTACTCACCGGGAGTGCCCAGCAGTTCTGCCATATAGGGCAAGTCCACTTTGCCATGCTCACCAATAGATACCGCCAACGCTTCGCTGGGGGTGTCCACGCTGGTGACGGTGCACTCCGGGCGAATGGTCCGTTTCGTAAACATCGCTGCCTTGCTCTTGAGCTGCCCCTGCTCGTCCAGATTTTCCAGCGAGCACAGCAGATAATACGAGGAATCCTGCTCAAACAGCCGCCCGTTTTTGCGGTCGTTCAGCAAGCCGTACTTTGCGGTAAAGGCATCATAGGTGGCGTTCAATTTTGCTTGCGATGCCTTAATGTCCTCGTCCGGGAAGTCGTTCAACTGCTGGTCAATCAGTTCGTTGACAGTCTGCCGCAACTCCACCATACCAGCTACACGACCTTTGGCGTTGTCGGACAGTTCGATCTGCGTCATGATAGAGTTCTCTCGGTAGTAGATCTCGCCATCAACAACCGTATAGCTAAAATTCTTCACAGTCGGGTCTGCGGGCAGCGTTTTGCGCTGTGCTTCCGCATCTGCGACGTCCGGGGCAGCAATCTCCACCGCAGTGTAATTGCCCTCGATGTGCTGTACCGCCTCGGCAAGCTGGTCTGCAAGGCTGGTGCCCTCGATGGGTGCAACGGTCAGGTCCTCCCGTCCGTATTGGGTGCTTTCGGTGGTCAGCTCGCCCAGCACCATCTCCGGGTGGTCTGCGAAATACTGGTTGATGGCAAAGCCATCTTCTGTTTTGCCCAACTGCACCCAGTCCGGCTCATGGTCAATGGGACGGTCACGCTTTTGCAGGAAAATAATGTCGCTGACAACATCTGTGCCAGCATTGGCGCGAAACGCATTATTCGGCAGACGGATAGCACCCAGCAAATCGGCACGCTCTGCCATGTGTTTGCGGGCGGTGCTGTCCTTGCTGTCCATGGTATAACGAGAAGTCACAAACGCCACAATGCCGCCCGGACGCACTTGGTCGATGGCTTTCGCAAAGAAATAATTGTGGATGGAGAATCCCAGCTTGTTGTACGCCTTATCGTTGACCTTGTACTGACCGAAAGGCACGTTGCCCACCGCCAAATCGTAGAAATCACGGCGGTCAGTGGTCTCAAAGCCCGCCACGGTAATGTCAGCCTGCGGGTACAGCTTTTTGGCGATGCGCCCGGTGATGCTGTCCAGTTCTACACCGTACAGCCGACTGTCTGCCATGCTGTCCGGCAGCATTCCAAAGAAGTTGCCCACGCCCATACTAGGTTCCAGAATGTTACCGCTGTGGAAACCCATGCGCTCCACGGCATCGTAGATACTACGGATGACGGTAGGGCTGGTATAGTGGGCGTTCAGGGTGCTGGAACGGGCGGCGGCGTACTCATCCTCGGAGAGCAGTCCTTTCAACTCTGCATATTCCTTTGCCCAACTATCTTTGCTGGGGTCAAAGGCATCCGCCAGACCGCCCCAGCCCACATACTGGGAAAGCACTTGCTGTTCCTCAGCGGTGGCACCACGGTGCTCCTGTTCCAGCTTGAACAGGGTGCGGATGGCTTCGATGTTCCGGGCGTACTTTTGCTTTGCGCCGCCCTCGCCCAAATGGTCATCTGTGATACGGAAGTTCCCGGCAAGTTCAAGTGTGGGACGTTCCGCTTCAACTGTGGGCGATTCTGTGCTTATCGTCTGAATTACAATGTCAAACGGCAGATTGTTTTCCTTGGCGGGGTATACGGCAACCGTTTTTTCAGTACGAACTGGCCGGGTAGAATTTGGTTCGTTCTGCCGCAAGCCCTCCTCGAATTGTTGCTTATTGATAACTTCGTTATCCCATGACTGCCCGTGCGTACTGGTGTCGATGCGAACATCCGTTTCACCCACATAGCCAACTTTCCCCTCAATAGTTCGAGTGGGGAGTTCGACCACAACATTGTCACCGACCTTGTAATCGGGCAGGGGGGATTCCATCATATCCTGCTCCTCGTACAACTCCCGGACAAGCGCTAGCGGTTCCTCCCGGAAAACTGGTATCCGCATTTCTGCCAATGCCACGTCCTGCAAGGATACGCTGCCCTTATCAAAGTTTACCGTATCCACCCGGAAAGCGCGCCCCTCCATGTGGATGGTAGCACCCAGCGGCAGATAATCCTCCCGGCGCAGATACTTGGTTTGGTGGTGGGTGCCGTCCTCGTTCAGTCCGGCAAGGTAGATGTTCTCGCCGCACTGCCACAGTTGTTTGGCACGGTATGCCCACTGGTCGCGGGGAAAACCGGTGACCGGGACTGTGCCCAATTCCGTTTCCTTTTCCAGCAGCTTTCCGCCTACAAGTTCGCAGACCTTCCGGGCATCCTCGCCGTAAAACTCAAACTGACCGCCCTGTTCAAAACCCACCAGCGCATCCGGGTGCTGCTCCTTCAGGGTGTTATATTCGGTGGCGGCATCCAGCGGCAACAGTGCCGAGTGCTCCTCCGCCTTGTTGTGGTAATGCTCCAGTTCCTCGTCCGTAACGCTGACCAGTTCCGAAAAATCCAGTGCTTCCAACTCGGTCTCGGTCAGTTCTTCCAGACTTTCGTACTGGCGTTCGTCTATCAGCACCTCGCCCAGATACCGCTCCACACGGTATCCCACCAAATCCACATTAACTTGAATGGGAATATTCTCATCGGTGGCGTTGGTGTAGGCAACGCCGATCTTGGACAGGTCAGAAAAGTCCGGCTCAGAATCATATTCTTCCTGACAAAATTCCCGGATCAGGTTTTTTGCATGGGTCAGGGTGGCATCTGGCTCTGCGCTGACGGGCGGCGTGTAATGCTCCTTTTCCTTGTCCGTCAGGTAGCGGTCGGACTGGATCATCAGGTCGATATACTTTTCCACCTGTGTCCAGCTTAACGTGAATTTCTTGTGTTCGGGGTAATGGTCAAATTCCATTCCTCTCCCGTCGTGGTTGACAAACCCTCTGCTGCCATCCAGATAATCGTGGGAGTGCCCACCGATTCCGTACTCCTTTGCCAGAGCCTTGGCACGGAGTTTTCGGTCAGGCTGGGTCTGGTACAGTGCCATAATGCGCTGCTTGCCACCTGTAAACCCAGAACCATGCTTACGCAGTTCGTTCTCGATTTCAGCCTGCGACAAAACAAAAGCGGAGGGCGTTTTTTCGCTCTCCGCTCGGTCGATGGTTTCAATTTGTTCAGCTTCGGTAGGGATGTGGGCATCGAAGAAACTCAGCTGTAAATCAGTTCCATCAGCACCAGTTCCTCTGACTGTGCCCGCAGGCTGTTCATGTGCTGCACCCACGCCATCTGATTCTGCTCCTTGTCCGGGGCCGGGTTCTGTTTCAGAAGCTGCTTCATGGTCTGCTGCATCTGGCTCTCTGCCGTCTGCTCCACCTCCATCAGGTGCGGGTACAGGCTCCCGTTCAGGAGCATCGTGTTGTACAGCACTGGGCGATGGTCTTTCAGGTACGTCCGGCGCAGCCTGCCGTATTTGCCCAGCAGCTTCCGGGGCTGGTTCAGGGTCAGGTTCGGGAGCTGGTAGTCTCCGACGGTCGAGTAAGTCACGTTCCTGCTGTTCGTATTCATATTGGCTCCTTTCTGCATTGCGGCGGCGAATGGTTGTTTTTACGGTGCGCTCGATGTTCCGTAGCACCTCCCGGCTCATGTCGCTGACGGCTGCGCCGAGGGCGTAAACACTGTCTGGGGTGGAAAACTCGTGGATGGCTCGGAAGTCGTCCTTGTCGAACCACCCGGCAGGCTCAAATCCGCAGCGTTCCAGCAGCGTGTAGGTGACGCTGATTGCAGCAGCGCTTTTGAACTGCATCTCCACCCCGGCTTCATCATAATCCATCAAGAGCGAACCGTCAACGATGGCACGAATGTCCCCGCCGTTGTTGTCCCAGTAATCCGCCACCAGTTTCCCGGCAACATCGGCAAGCTGCTGGCTGACACGCTCCCCGCTGATGCCGTAGGTCTTGCTCAACATTTCCGAAACCGGCTGTTTCAGGTCGTCATTGTACTGCCACATCTCCGGGTCACGGGAATTGCGGCGCACCCCGGTGTCGCTTACGTCAAAAACGTAGTGCAGTCGAGGGAATCCGCTGGATTCGTCCAGCAGAGCGATGCCCTTAGAGCCACGCCTGACATAGCGGTTCATCCGGTTGCGCCAAATGTCAAATTCGGCGCAGGCGGTGGCATCGGGCCGCTGAGCGTAAATCATCAACTGGTCTGCAAAGGGGTACTTGTACAACCGGGATGCGGTGGTCAGGTAGTCCGTCCAGCTTTCCCAGTACCGGGTCAAGCCGTTCGCCGTGCGCTGGGCAAGGGCAAGGTATTCTTCGGTTTTGCTTGGCATAGCGTTCCTCCCTTCAAGTTCATGGTAAACAAAAAAGCGAGCGGCCTTTTCAGGTCACTCGCTTATGGAATCTATGGTATTTTATTCGTGTTTTGCGGCAA
>ENA-UEQA01001346-UEQA01001346.1-human-gut-metagenome-genome-assembly--contig:-NODE-1346-length-12124-cov-39.198058_pt1 | contig 12124 bp, 8 predicted proteins | sample MGYA00242936_ERZ507937 | MGnify/ENA primary metagenome ERZ507937 (study PRJEB26167, sample SAMN06115468) | human gut metagenome | host: Homo sapiens | place: China:Chongqing | collected 2016-06-16... | reverse complement strand
ATGGAAGACAGCAACGACCGTATCGTAAACCAGCTGATTGTGAAAGATGTACTGGAAAGAGTGAAAGACGGCGGTACCAACCAGTTGCAGATGGGACTCACGGAACTGGCTCCCGGCTCTGTATGGAATACCATGCCTGCCCACACGCACACTCGCCGCATGGAAGCTTACTACTACTTCAACCTGAAACCCGGCAACGCTATCTGTCACCTGATGGGCGAACCGCAGGAAGAACGTTTGATATGGCTGCACAACGAACAAGCCATCACTTCTCCCGAATGGTCCATCCACGCTGCTGCCGGAACCAGCAACTATACTTTCATCTGGGGTATGGGCGGTGAAAACCTGAAATACAGCGACAAAGACGAAATCAAATACATCGATATGAAATAAAGTTGCCCTGCAACGTCCGATAGGCATGGACTTAAATAATCCATGCCTATTTTTGTCATTTTCTACATCCTTTTTACTCAATATTACACCTCGAACAACACACAAACCCCTACATTTGCATCAAAATATAAATCTATTATCATGAGTACATTTCAAAACACCGCAGGGCGGATGACCAATTACCGTTGGATTATCTGCGCCATGCTATTCTTCGCGACAACCGTCAACTACCTCGACCGCCAGGTTCTTTCATTGACCTGGAAAGATTTCATCTCCCCCGAATTCCACTGGACCGATACACACTACGGCTACATCACAGCTATCTTTTCCATTGTCTATGCCTTAGGCAATCTGTTTGCCGGACGTTTCATCGACTGGATGGGAACGAAAAAAGGGTATTTATGGGCCATTGCCGTATGGTCTATCGGCGCTTGTATGCACGCCCTCTGCGGACTTGCCACAGAAATGACCCTCGGCATTGAAAATGCCGCCAACATGATTAGCGCTACCGGTGCATTGGCCTCTACCATAGCCATCACCAGCGTTTACTACTTCATTGCCGCCCGTATCATACTGGGCATCGGTGAAGCAGGAAACTTTCCTGCCGCCATCAAGGTGACTGCCGAATATTTTCCAAAGAAAGACCGTGCCTTCTCCACTTCCATATTCAATGCCGGCTCTACCATCGGAGCACTGATAGCCCCATTGTGTATCCCTACCCTGGCCCGCTACTTCCAACGCATGGGCGTGGGCAACGGCTGGGAAATGGCTTTTATCGTTATCGGCGGATTGGGTTTCATCTGGATGGGACTGTGGATATTCATGTACAAGAAACCTGATGAAAATCCACACGTAAACGCAGCTGAGCTGGCATATATAGAACAAGACAAAGACAATGAGGAGGATAAAAAGGCGACTACTCCGACAACCAAGGATGAAAAGAGCATTTCTTTCCTGCAATGTTTCAAATATCCGCAAACCTGGGCTGTATTTTTCGGCAAATTCATGACTGACGGTGTATGGTGGTTCTTCCTCTTCTGGGCACCCGCATACATTTCGGACGTTTACGGATTCTCCTCAGATACTCCCACGGCACAGATGCTTATCTTTGTGCTCTATGCCATCACGATGTTGTCCGTCTATGGCGGGAAATTGCCCACCATCATTATCAACAAAACCGGTAAGAACCCCTACGCCGCACGCATGCAGGCCATGTTCATCTTTGCACTGTTCCCGCTATTGGCATTGTTTGCACAGCCATTGGGCAACAAGGAAGTATTTGGCGAACAAGCCTATTGGTTCCCGATTATCATCATAGGTATTGCAGGCGCTGCCCATCAGTCCTGGTCGGCCAACATCTATTCTGTGGTAGGTGATATGTTTCCCAAGAGCACCATTGCCACCATTGTGGGAATCGGAGGTATGGCGGGCGGTATCAGCTCATTCCTTATCAACATGAGTTCCGGTTTGCTGTTCGACTATGCCGACAAGACACAAATGGTATTTCTTGGATTCCAGGGCAAGCCTGCCGGATATTTCATCATCTTCTGTGTATGTGCAGTGTCCTACCTGATAGGCTGGTGCATCATGAAGGCACTGGTTCCGAAGTACAAACCGATTATAGTGGACTAATCAGAAGTCTCTTTATAGATATTCAGAATCATGCGGAGTTTGCAAACTGCATTACATGCCTTGCAAACTCCGCACAAAAAAAGCCTTTTCTCACGAAATGGCTTTTCTTCGTTCAATTACAGTCAAAAACAAAAAACTGTAAATGGAACACAATTTAAGATGAAAAAAAGGGAAGTCTCACGACTTCCACAATTCTTCTAACCTTAAATCTAAATCTCTATGAAAAAAACGTGATGCAAAGATAATGGTTTATCTCACACAGCGTTATTAATAAACTCTATAAAGAAGCAGAAAATATTTAAGATTTACTAAATAAGACGGTTACGAATGGCAAACTACAGACAAGAGCTCGGCATAAATAGGATTAAGTTTCAATAGTTGCGGCACTCCTGTCATAAACATCTGCTTGCGGGCACGAGTAAGGGCTACATTCAATTTCCGGTCAATCCGAGTACCGTTTTCCTCCGTCATATTTGCCAGAAACTTCAACTGATAAGCCCGGTTCACACAGAAAGAGTAGATAATGACATCCCGTTCGCTACCTTGGAAGCGTTCCACGGTGTCTACCAATATATCCTCCAAAGGAGCAATACCCAAAGCAGCAATCTCTTTCTTAATCAAGGCTATCTGACTGCGATAAGGAGTGATGACACCTAAAGTGACAGCCGGGTTGAAACCGGAAACAGCTGCATACTGCCGATAGATAGCCGCTGCCAACCGTGCCACAATCCGCGCCTCCGAATGGTTCATCTTGGCCGACTGTGCCGGCGGTTCGACTGCGGCAGGCAGAAAAGCGACACGACGAGTCAGCAAGCCGGCAAACTCACAATCACACAGCTCAGGAGCAAGAGTCAGCTCTCCCTGCTGGTGCGGCAGACCAACCGGTTCCAACAGACCACCGTAAAAAGCCCGGTTAGGAAACAAAGCTACCTCGATATTCATACGACCCTGACGGCAGAGCATGTCGTAGGAGGGATGAGGGATAAAAGATGAAGAATGAGAGGTTGATGCCTGGCGATTGGCACTTTCCTTGGAGAGATTCCTATAAAGGCGTTCGAAAAGGGAATCTTTCAAATTATACAATCCGATGGCCTGCAAAGCTTCGTCACACACTTCCGACTGCTCGGACGACTGCAAGACCACTGCGGGTAGCTGCTTATGGTCACCTATCAAAATAAATTTACCGATGGCATCCGCGCCTGCGGGATTGCGGGTACAGAGTAACCCCAGCAGTTGTGGTTCCAAAATTTGGGTAGCCTCATCCACAATCGCTACATCAAAAGTCTTCAACCGGAAAAGTTCGGTCTTGGAAGAAAGCGTGGCAACCGTACCGACAAAAACACGGCAACGGGCAATGCGCTCCTGCACCTGCCGCCGAGTGGCACAAGGTTCCAACACATTCTCAATCAGATACGGGCGGAATGAGTCATCGCAAGACAACTCACTGCCTAAACGGATAAAGTCTATTTCAGGCTCAATGGAAGCCAGCGCCTTACTGATTTCATCTACAGCACGATTGGTATACGAAAGCAGTAGAATCTGTTTCCCCTCCCGGTAAAAGGCTTCTACCATGCCCCGCAGCGCGCGAGAGGTCTTGCCAGTACCCGGCGGACCTATTAAAAGGAAATAGTCGCGAGCAGCCTGCGCTTTCAGAATAATCCGCGAAAAATCATCCGGAGCGGTCGCAATAGCGGCATCCAAAGAAGTATCGAATTCGGGAGAGCGCTGCCCCAACAACAAGTCACGCCGTCTTTGGGTGGCAGAAAGGAAAGCGGAAAGTCCCAGATACATGCTACGAAAGGAGGTGTCCATATAGTCGTGCTCTATGGCATAGAGGCTAGCAACAGGCAATACACCCGCATTCTGCTGGGTGGCACGAAGACGGATACAAACCTCGTCATCGGATATGCACTCTATATTACCTTTAAACACCATCTTGTTGGTAACGTTATCGGTATCCGTATTCCGTTCGTAAAGAACCACCGCATCACCCTGGCGGAAATTGGTCAGAACCCGCTCCTGCCGGGAAGCAACCATTTGCTTCGTTCTGAGGGACAAATACGGTTTATGCGTATCTGCCGCATGATTCTCGCAAATAGCCAAATCGTACAGAATTTCACCTGCCTCACATTTCTCAGCCAGTGTGGAAAGCCAGAGGGCGGCAGCACCGGTACGTCCTTCATAATCCACATCTCCAGATTTGGAGGTATAGAGTTCCTTGGTTATAAAGTTATAGAGCGTATAAAAATAGCTTTGTTCCAACGACGAAAGCGAACGGATGCGTTGCGCTACGGCATCGATGGAGGGGCAAAGGAAGCGTTTCCACAAGGTATTGTCCAAACCGCGCTCATTCAAGGTATCAGGATGGATGTCTTTCAAGCGCTCTGCCGTATACTGTGGGCTATTCCGTAACTGGATGCCATATTCATTGGCTACAATCCGGTTACGCACATCCATCACACGGCGCACCATTGCCCACGAAGGACGCGCCGGATAAAGCAACGGATAACGGGTATAGAGCAGGTAGGCCTTTACACGTCGATGGTCCATTCCCATAGAATACTCCAACACAGCCTGATAGAGCAACATCTGTACCTTATTGTTTTCTTTAGGCTCCACCTTACCACGGATGGAATACTCGTCCGCCTTACCGGACTTCATTTCAATGAACGAGGTCATATCCCGCTGCATGTAGTCCAGACGCCCTTGCAAACCCAATGCTTCACAGATGTAAGAGGGTTCCAGCACGGCATCAGTCCTATCGAGTTCATAGCCGGATGCACGGAATGTTTCTGTCACCGTCCGGTGGATATTGTCGAAATGGCGCTTGCAATCGGAAAAGAATTCGGCTTCCTTCTCCCGGTCGCGCAGGTCGGCACATGCTGCCAGCTCGATGGGATAAGAACGGAAGGCCTTCTTCATGCATGCCAAATAATCGGGTGCCTCCTTGGCATGAATCCATTCGTCCAGAAAGAGGTTGGCAATATTACCCAACAGTAACGGACGGGTATTGTCTGGCGACTGGAGCCGTGCCAGAATATAGTTGGCAGGATGATGCCCGTAATCCTTGAAGCATTCGGCAAGCGAACTGATGTCTATCAAGTAATCGGGCTCAAGTATAATAAAGGAAGGGGTGAGTATGCCGACTTCGTCCACCGTAACATCCAGCAGATTGACCTGGGCATGCCGCCACAGAATCCGGCAGGTTTCTGCAAACTCTTCATTAATCTGAGGTACATTATAACGGACACGCAACGGCTCATCGGCCACAGTGTCTACGGGCAGTACATATAAATAAGTATCATCGGCATACTGAAAACAGACGCGCATGCGCTTTATCCGCTCTTTGGCGGGCGGTGCCACTATATAGGTGGCATCCGCACGAGGTAGCAGGCGATAAAGTTCGGCAGGTATCTCCTCCCCCGTCAAGCGCTTGACAAAGAATGCCAGTGTCTTGGCATCACGCAACAACTGTTCACGTTGCGGTTCCGCCTGGCGGTTCAGAATAGCATTGGAGGTCAGCCGGAAGGTATGCAGACGGTTCTGTTCCACGGTGGAAAGTCCGGCCTTCGAAGCCACGAAACTGATACGTGCAGAAAGGTCCGTCATCTGCAAGCTGCCGTCGGGCATCTGTGTACGGCACAAACGCTCCAGCAACTCGCGCAATTGCCGATAGGCCACGTCCAAGGAGATTTCCTCAACGTGGCAGGCTTCCAGCAATATACTAAAATATTCCTTTACTTCACAATCCATCATTCCTCTGTCTCCACTTCTTCCGCTTCATCATCAGTCTTTTTATCCTTTATCATCAGGATACTCAACTCATAGAGCAGATAAAGCGGCACCGCCACTACTGTCAAGGTAAACGGGTCACCGGTCGGAGTAATGATGGCCGAGGCAATAACAATGATGACAACAGCATGACGGCGGTATTTCCGCAAAAAGGTCTTGTGCACCAGTCCCAGCAGGGAAAGCAGCCATGTCACCAGCGGCAGTTCGAATGCCAGTCCCATGCAAAGCACCAGCATCATGAAATTGTCGATGTACGAGTTCAGGGAAATTTGATTCTCGATGGCTGCGCTCAATTGATAAGTGGAAAGGAAACGCAATGTCAGCGGATAGACCATAAAATACCCCAGCAACACACCGATGAAAAACATCACCGTACCTATACCCAGCGCTTTCCTCACCCCTTTACGCTCGTTTGGATAGAGTGCAGGGCTTACAAAGCGCCAGATTTCATAGAAAATATAAGGAGCAGCCGTTACCACCGACATCCAGAAAGCGGTAGACATGTGGACAAAGAACGGTGCAGCAAGATTGATATTGACGAGCTTCACATGAAACTCCTGGGTAAAGAATTCATCCTGCAAGTCCAGTCTCTGCCCTATCCAGCGCAGCAAGTCATAGAAAATGAAGTCGTTATGGCAAGGAGCCAATATCACATTGTCAAACAGATAAGGCATGGCAATAAAATAACCGATAGCCAATACAAACCACACACCGAGTACACGAAACAACACCCGGCGCAACTCGTCCAAGTGGTCCCAAAAGGTTAGTTCTTTTTCTGACATAAAGGGATTTACTATTTGACAATTTACTATTTACTATTTGGGCTGCGCTGTGGGGATTTACTATTTGACAATTTACTATTTGGGCTGCGCTGTGGAAAAGGCAACAAGCCTACCCATACTCCTGAACTTCTCAGAGTATCAAATAGTAAATAGTAAATTGTCAAATAGTAAATACCCTTGTTCCTTTATTTCTTTTCAGCCGGTTTATCCAAATCTTCCTGAGCCTTGTTTATCTCTTCTTTGGCTTCATTCACGCCATCCTTGAAGCTCTTCACTCCTTTGCCCAAACCACGCATCAATTCGGGAATTTTCTTACCACCAAACAACAGTAAGATGACCAATGCAATAATTATCCATTCGGAACCGCTGGGCAGAAAGCCTAATAAAAGTAAGTTTGTCATAGTTATATCTGATTAATTATAGTGCAAAGATAGGAAAATTAAGGATTAGGGATTAAGGATTAAGGATTAATTTTATCGCAATCCCTAATCCCTAATCCCTGCCCCCTATCTTCAGTCTTGATAATAAATACGTTTTACCCGCGTAGAAACGCTTGTCAACACCTCATAAGGAATAGTTTCGAGTACATCGGAAAGAACGGTTATAGGCAGATGGTCACCAAAAATTTCCACACTGTCACCCTCCTTGCAATCAATGTCCGTCACGTCAATCATACAGACATCCATGCAGATATTCCCTACATAGGCTGCCCGTTGGCCGTTTACAAGACAATAGGCATGTCCATTTCCAAGATGGCGGTTCAGGCCGTCGGCGTAACCGATGGGAAGAGCCGCTATACGCGACGGACGGGTGAGATGCCCTTTCCGGCTATACCCCACCGTATCCTCTTCGGGAACATCACGTATCTGGAGGATGGTAGTCTTCAACGTGCTCACATTATTCATAATGGAATTGTCTATGGGATTGACACCATAGAGGCCGATACCCAGGCGCACCATATCGAATTGCGCCCCCGGGAAACGCTCGATACCTGCGGAATTGCAGATATGGCGAAGTATCTTATGCGGAAAAGCCTCCTGCAATTCCATGGACGCTTTCTCGAACATTTCTATCTGCCGGCGTGTAAAACTGTCGAATTGTTGCGAATCGCTCCCTACCAAATGCGAGAAGACGGAACGGGCAATCACGGCATTCTGTCCCTTCAGCCGTTCTATCAGCCGGGGCATATCCTCCGGAGCAAACCCCAGGCGGTGCATACCGGTATCCAGCTTTATGTGGATGGGGAAGTTTGTGATACCTTCCTTTTCCGCTTCTTTAATCAAAGCGTCCAGCAGATGGAAGCTATATACTTCGGGCTCCAGCTTGTAATCGAACATGGTCTTGAAAGCAGTCATCTCAGGATTCATGATAATGATATTCGCAGTGATGCCCGCTTTGCGGAGTTCGGAGCCTTCGTCGGCAACCGCCACGGCAAGATAATCGACATGATGTTCCTGCAAAGTCTTGGCTATCTCGTAAGAACCTGCACCGTAAGCGGAGGCTTTCACCATGCAGACCATCTTTGTTTCCGGCTTCAGCTTGCCACGATAATAGTTCAGATTGGCAATCATCGCTCCAAGATTAACCTCCAGAATGGTTTCGTGCACCTTCTTCTCCAATACTTCCGTCAAGGAGTCAAAACCGAACTTACGTGCACCCTTAATCAGAATTATTTCGTTTTCAAGGCGAAGTTCCCCACGCTGAATGGCACGTATCAAGGCCGCTGTATCCGGATAAAAGGTCTTCTCTATATTAAAGCGTGCAGCGCAGGAAGATATTTCATTTCCTACACCTATGATGCGTTCAATGCCACGGCTGTTTACCAGCTGTGCCACTTGTCGGTAAAGTGTCGGCGTGTTCTGACCGGTCTCCAATATATCCGAAAGAACCAAAGTCCGCCTCAATCCCTTACTTTGCGAACGGCGGTAAAGAAAATCGAGTGCAATATCCAATGAGCCAAGGTCAGAATTATAACTGTCGTTAATCAACAGACAGTTGTTTTTTCCCTCCTTGACTTCCAGCCGCATGGCGATGGGTTCCAGCCTTGCCATACGTTCTGTAATCTGTTCGGCAGGAAGCATCAGATAGAGGCATGCGGCCAGGCAGTTCAGCGAATTCTCGATGGAAGCATCATCTATGAACGGTAGAGTAAACGTATTGTCCATATCCAGATAGCGATAGGAAATGACAGTACAGTCATCCCGTTTCTCCACCTTACTTATATATAGAGGACGTTCCATATCTTTCCGGCTCCACGCAATCTCACGTGCAGACAGCATGGACTTCGCCACACAGTTGCTGACGAACTCATCGTCACCATTATAAATCACTACATCACAATTCTTGAAAAGCGTCAGCTTCTCCATGCATTTCTCCTGCAACGAGAAGAAATTTTCCTGGTGAGCCCCTCCTATATTGGTCAGGATACCTATGGTAGGCTTGATAATGTTCTGCAAAGCACGCATTTCCCCCGGCTCGGAAATACCGGCTTCAAAAATAGCAAGTTCGGACTGTTCGTTCATCTGCCACACAGACAAAGGCACTCCAATCTGGGAGTTATAACTGCGGGGAGAACGGATAATGGCACGTTCCGGACTGAGCAACTGGTGCAGCCATTCCTTCACAACAGTCTTACCGTTGCTTCCCGTAATACCGATGACCGGTATCTGGAACCGGTTCCGATGCTGTTCCGCCAGTTTTTGCAAGGCTTTCAGCGGGTTGGGAACAATGAGATAATTGACAATTGACTGCGCATCATCACGCTGCATAGCATTGTCAATTGTCCATTGTCCATTGTCCATTAATCTAAAGCTTTCTTCGCTAAGCACAAAATTACGTACTCCACGGGCATATAAATCTGCAATATAGCGCGCACCGTCATTCCTCTTGGTGGTCAAGGCAAAGAATAATGTTTCCTCAGGAAAATTCAGGGAACGGCTGTCAGTGAGCAGCCAGTCTATGGTAGCCGGCGCGTTTCCCATACGCCGTGCGCCAATACTTTCGGTTATGCTTTCAATCGAATACGACATATTTCTCTCTCTTTTTGGAAATCTAAGTACGGGTATTTTCCGTTAAGTTGGTCTATTTTTAACACAATTTGTCCTAAAAAACGCTTATACTCTTCTGAAGCGGGATAAAATGGCTTATGTGACAACATCTTACGGATATTTTCACTTTCTTCCATAATCCGTAACGCATCGGCAGAGATACACGACCGGGTAAACCGTTCCCAGACATAGCGAATGGCCGTTTCGGAAGGATGCACCATGTCTTCTGCATAGAATCGATAGTCACGAAGCTCGTCGAGCAGCAACTCATAAGCCGGAAAATAGAAAACATGTTCCGGGAAAGTGGCTTGCAACTGGTTCACGGCAAGCAGCAAGGTAGCTTTACTGAGCTGGTTGGCATGCATTCCGTCACGCACGTGGCGGATGGGGCTGACGGTGAACAATACTTTCAACCGGGGAATCCGCGCCAGCAAGCCGGAAAGCAAAGAGGTGTAGTCAGATACTATTTCACTGACAGAAAGCATACGGCGGGTAAAGCAGGACTCAGGTTGCTTATGACAGTTGGCAACTACAGTTCCCGTCTTTTCATTTTCATAAACCCAGGCAGAGCCGAAAGTCAGCAACAGACAATCCAACCGGTCCAGCCTTTCATGGGCGCTTTTCAAACGCCCGTTAATACCTGCCAATGTTTCCTCTGCAGAGACTGAGGAAAAGCTACCATGATGCATGGCACTGTGCCAAAGTTCATGAAAGAGGAAAATATCGTTTTCATTGTAGCATCTGCCCGCAATGATTTCACGCAATGCCGCAGAAATGGAAAACGGATTATAAAGCACACCATAAGGATTGACGTCACAACGGAACTTGGCATCCACCAGCCTTTGCCCCATCTCGGACGCAAAACAAGAACCCATCAGCAACAGATTATTCTCTTGCGAAAGAAGGGGCATACTGGAAACTACTTCTACAGGTGTATAAAGATTCATAAGCTCGGAATAAATAAACCATTCACTTTCTCGAAAAAAATGATGTACCAACTGCTTGCTACGCCACAAAGATAGTAAATTTCAATATATAACGGTCGAAACATAAAAAGGCAGGTGATATAACCTTTCATTATATCATCTGCCTTAAATAAAAATACTATATATTCTATTAATACCAATTAGCCGTAGGATCAGCCACCCAATCTGCAAAACCTGGATATTTATCATTAATATCCTGACGTTCAGCAGTCCATTCATATCTTGTCTCTACACGTATCTTCTGCGGAGCTTTGCCAATCTCTGCTTTCAGTGTATATACTTCAGCATTTTGGCCTTCCACTTTGATATTTACGGCACCGGTACCGTTAACTCTGTACATCACCGGAGCCTTAGTTGCCCCAGCATCCGTATTTACCATTGTAGTATTAGAAACACCAAAGAGTTCATGAACTTCACGGCTATCACCGCCTACCTCAATATACAAAGGCAAAGTACCACCCGCAGCCTGCAGGGTAATGATAGTTGCTCCCCCATTGGTCGCTACATCAAACACGACATCGTTGAAGTCAAAATCATCACTGTCTCCAAGGTCTTCTGCTATGATTCTGTACGCATTCGTATATACGACCGGAGAGATTTTCACAATCCAATCACTATAATACCCATCTGCAGCCACTTGTTGATTTGGGTTCTGTCCGGTAGCTTCAAAGTCAAATCCCACATAATAAGCACCCCCAATATATTGTATAGTATAATTATAGTGCATTTTACCATCCAAAGAAACCCTATAGCCAAAAGAAGACGTTCCACTATTCTGCATTAGCATTATAGCCCCCTCAGTAGCATTAAAATTATTGATATGCTCATCTGATGCTGCAACCAAAAAATCCATATTAGAGTGTGAGCCACTTACATGTTGAACAAAAAAGTCGGTCCAATCCACACCAATGGATTGTGGATTCTGATGTGTTTTAAACCATTCCGTAACCACTTCTTTTTCTGTAGCCGTAATACCCTCGGGTACTTCCGTAAAATCTTTCCATTGATTGCTATTAGTGTTAGCAACACGCGTTGTCGGTGTTGCCCCAAATCCCCAATCCTAATCAACTGCAATTTCTCCATACTTCTGCACGAAAGCCGATGCATACTGTGCCTCTTTCTTAGCTGCCGCCTTTTCCGGGTTGAACAGATCGCTATCAGAACCGCAAGCGGAAAAAACCACTACGCCCATAATAGCCAAAACTTTAAAGTCAAGCTTTTTCTTCATATCATTCATTGTTTATTCATTTAACAATTCGTGATTACACCCCATTCCGACACATATTACAACCAAGAATACCATCACATACAATTCAGAATTGTATAACATATTGATAAACAGGACATATTCCACTTCGCAATATACATAATATTATATCAACAACAACCAAAGCTTCTAAAAAGTTGCAATAAATCACTAGTGTCCACTAAAAATTTTTTGGTCACTAGTCGGTTAAAAATTAAATAAATTCGATTCACTTGAATCATTTAG
>ENA-UEQA01001343-UEQA01001343.1-human-gut-metagenome-genome-assembly--contig:-NODE-1343-length-12165-cov-5.823213_pt1 | contig 12165 bp, 6 predicted proteins | sample MGYA00242936_ERZ507937 | MGnify/ENA primary metagenome ERZ507937 (study PRJEB26167, sample SAMN06115468) | human gut metagenome | host: Homo sapiens | place: China:Chongqing | collected 2016-06-16... | reverse complement strand
GATATAAGGCTAAGGACATATGTGAAGCCATTGGAATAAGTTCTTATGACTATCAGAGAGAACTTATTTTAGGTTTTACGGAAGATAAGAAATACAGTGCGATGAAGGCACAGATGTCACTAAAATAGGAGGCTGAAATGGAAAACGAGAAGATGACAGCAAAGGAACTATATGAGGCAATGATTGAAGGTAAACTTGAATACAAGATAGATTACAGTGTCCTCAAAAAGAAGAAAAAGAAAAAAAGAAAAAAATAATATGAAACGCACATTGAAAACAGAATACGTATGAATTGTTTAATTACTGAAATCTTTACCTATTATTTGACTACAAAATATATTATAATTGGATAACAGAAATTATTAAAATTCAAATTGAAACAATAGTGAACTTAGACGGGGAACTGAAGGGGCGATATATCGGCTGCCGGAATACATATGAAGGGAGCTGATGCCAATGGTTACATATGGAGATTTATTCAACTTTGTAATTATGCTTTGCACTGTTATTACACTTGTATTAGCTATCATTAATGCAAAAAAATAACGCCCCTGTCTGGCAATGATGTGGGACGTTACTTTTTGTAACCAAACAATCAACCGACGGCTAGGTTTTCACCCAGCTTTCAGTTCTCTGCTTAAGTTCATTATAACACAACGATTTGAATTTTCAACCGATTATGAAGAGGAGGGATTACATGAAAAAGTTAAAAAACGTAATGGCAGGAATTGCTTTTACATTTGCAGTAGGATTGATGCTAAGCTGTCAGGTAAAGGCAGAAACAACTATAGACTTAAATGGAAACAAAGTTGAGGTTTCAGTTTGGACCAAACAGACTTCGATGAAAGACGGAAGCTACAAGATCATATCATCAGAAGCAGGAACAATTGCTTACTTTGATAAGGATGGAAATTTGCTAAAGGTAGAAAATAAGTCTACCGGGAAAATCATCCTGAACAACATAAAAGAACCGGAAACAACCACAAAACAGGTTGAAACTAAGGTTGCAGATAAGATCACGATGCCAAAAGTAAAGAAGCTTAAGAAAAAAACAAAGTATTCTTATTATAAGGGTGTTAAGTCAATCAAGAAGAATGGTAAGCCAAATTGGGGCAAGATTAAGTATCAGTATGGAATCAAGCTTATATGGAGCAAGGTAAAGAATGCAAAGGGCTATGAGGTATACAGATACGAAAATGCCAAGGAATGTTGGACGAAGATAAAGACAACGAAGAAGACATCCTACACACTTACAAACATGCTTGAAGGTGAGAATGTTAAGATAAGAATAAGAGCATACAAGAAGTCAGGCAGTGGTAATGAATACGGAAAGTATTCAGATACATTAAGTTTTAAGACTAAGAAGATGTACACAAAGAAATACAAAAATGGAAGGACTAAAGGATTTTATAGTAAGTGGGCTTCAGAAGATGCTTTTGTACTGCAGAATAAACTGAGAACAAAGGCAGGTGTAAATCAATTAAAATGGAGTGACAGAATCTATGAAATAGCATCTCTTAGAGCATACATGATGGCAACAAAAGATGGCTTGACACATGCAGGAGAATGGAGAGATGAAAAAAGTATTTTAAAAAAATGGGGATATACAGATAAAGAATTAAGCAATGCTCCGGATGTAACATGTGAAATTGCGGCGGATGCATTTAAAACCCCAAAGAAGGTAGTAAATGGTTGGAAGCATAGTGAAAATCATTACGCGAGCAACATAAATAAGGAATATAAAGTCGCAGCTACAGCAGTATATTATGTTTATGATCATAAGAATGGATATACAACAAAATGGTGCTCTAATTTTACACCAGATATAAATTATGACAAAACAATAAATGAAAAACAAAGATAAAAATGGTAAAGCAGTTCATACGTAAATGTATGGGCTGTTTTTTATTGCAGCTAAGAAAACAGGATGTTAAATATCCTTGGATATATGACATAGATAAAAAACACAGGAGGTAACGAAAGTGAAAAGTAAGAAACTCGTAAACAAATTGTTATCTGTCCTGATGGCAGTAATAATGACAATCGGATTAATACCGATGGGGTCAGTTACCGTTAAGGCAGAAACAAAAAATGCAACGTTGTCAAACCTGGGGGAACTGGGAACAGTTAAGATCGGCAATAAGTCCGAAAGTGGTACATGGTATCAGACGGAAGTTGCAGGAACCCCGGTGTTTTGCATGGATCTTGGAAAGGCATGCCATGCAGGGGATGTGTATGTAAGCAGTGATGACACATATTCAAGTAACAGTTCCAATGCAAAAAAAGCCAATGAGGCAAAGATTGGTTACTGGTACTCAGTCACAAAAAGTGAAGCAACTAAGGCGTGGGTTTATGCACAGGCACTCATGTGGTCCTGCGAGGAAGGTCACACTTCCGAAAAGGACTTAAAGGATGTAATAAGTCAGGTGCGAAAGAACACAGGTTATTACAACAACAAGAGTGCAGCCGATTTATATGACGAAATATTTGGCATATCAACAACTGTTACATGTAACGTCAAGATATGGAAGTATGGCGGAAGCGGTGAATACAGACAGGTGTTACTAGAGATTACAAGTACTCCACCATTAGACTTTCCTTATGAAAAAATCAATGACACACTTGTATACCGTCAGAGAATAACAATAGACAAGACGGATGAGGATGGTAACCCTGTTGCACGTGTTCCGTTTGAAGTGACAGCACAGAACTATAAGGAACTTTATGATTACAAGGTTAACGGCTGGGGTAATGCTGAAACCGGTGATGCCGATGGAGACAGTGTTTTCAGCTCAGTGGCTGAGACTGATTCAAAAGGAAGAATCACATACAAGTTTAATTATCAGATTCAGAGTAAGAATTATGGATATGTAAAGGCTTCTGACTTAAAAAACATGACTGCAGATGACAAGAAGGCTGTTAAGGAAAAAATGGATGACAAGAACATTACTTATGCATCTAACCTTACACAGACCGGAGCGAAAGAACTCATGCAGGCTGACCTTGATGCACAGATGAAGAAAATCAGCAATCAATATGCAGTCAAGGAAGTTGGTGCTGGAAGTGATGACATGCTTGTCAATTCCGAGTATGCAAATGGAAAGATAATCACAATCGAATCTGCAGGAAGCTGGACTAAGGTTAACGGTTCATGGCCAGAAACAGCAGATAAAACTTATGCAGATTATGGTAAGGCAACAAAACTTGGAATTGTAAATAAGTACAAGAAGGCAACTATTGTTGTAAATAAAAAAGTTGAAAACACATCAGACAACACAGCTCACGGTGACACATCTGTTGATGGAGCAGTTTACAGAATGTACACTGATGCATCCTGCACAAATCCGGTTACAACAGTTTATGATGCAAACGGAAATGCAAAGGCAGCATCTGATTACACAATCAAGAATGGAACACTTGAAACTGATTACATAAGAACAAAAGATACGGTGTACATTAAGGAAATCAAGGCACCGGAAGGATTCTTCCTTGATCCAACAGTTCATCAGATTAAGGTGGATGGTTCACAGTTCGATGTTGAATACAAGGCAAAGGCAGTTATTGAGGATTCTTACGAAAGTGAGAAAAAGGGATTCTTTGAAGTGTACAAGATGTCATCTGACGGTTCTACAGGACCTGCAGATTTTGAAGAGGGAGCAGAGTTCCAAATTTATCTTAGATCAAATGGAAGCTATGACAAGTGCAAGGATGACGAGCATTCAACACTTACAATTGATAAAAAGGGAAGTGCAAAGACTGCATCAGCTTTGGCTTATGGTACGTACGTGCTTCATCAGACAAAGACAGGTGCAAAGGACACTGAAAAGATTGATGACCAAATCATTGAAATTGGTAAGGACATCACAAGTGAGGGACTTAATTACAAAACATATACATATCTCTATAACAACAAACCATTTGAGGCATACTTAAAGGTTGTTAAAAAGGATGGAGACACAGACAAGACAGTACTTAAGGCAAACACAAAGTATCAGATTTACAAGGTTAACAAGGATGGAAGCGAGACAAAGGTTGTACAACAGTATTCAAATGGAAACAAGCTTGTAGACATTGACACATTCGTTACAGATGAATCCGGAGAAATAATGACAGTCAAGGCTCTTAAAAGCGGACAGTACAAGATTTACGAAATTGACAGTGCATCAGGGCTTGTCATTAAGGATGAATTTATTGACGTAACAATTGGAAGTGGCAATCCAAATTATACATCATGGACTGATTCAGAAGGAAACAGTCACGCACTTGTTACAGTAAACTATGTTAATAAGGAAGCAAAGGGAAAGCTTACGCTTACTAAAACAGGTGAAGTATTAAAGAGCTTTAACAAGGATGTTTCAAATCCTGAAAAAAATAAATTCAATTATAAGGATGAATACCTGAAAGGTCAGACATTTAACATTTATGCTGCAGATACAATAGTAACTCAGGATAATCAGGGAACAAACTGGTTTGACAAGGGAGAACTTGTTGCAACGGTTACTACAAGCAAGGGAGCAGACTTTACAAAGCAGTGCAGCGACATCACAACTTCAACAGTTGATGATGAAACCGGAGCAGTAACTATATATCTACCACTTGGTAAGTATACAGTGAAGGAAGAAGAAACACTTTATGGTTATGTAATTCCTGACAAGAATACATGGGACATTGAATTTAAGTGGAATGATGCAAAGACAGATGTTGTTAGCAATTCAACAAAAGACACAGACAAGGAAGGCAATCTTAACATTAAGAATGAAAGAGCAAAGGCTGATGTTGAAATTAACAAGAAGGACATGACAGCAGACCTTGGAGTGGCAGACACAGTATTTAATCTTTACACAAAGAATGACATTTATAATGCTGATGGTGAATTGCTTCTTAAGGCAGATGAACTCGTAACAACAGTAAAAACAGACAAGAATGGTAAGGCTGCCATCAATACGGATCTTCCAATTATGAGTGAGGGATACAACAAGGCAGAAGACAAGACAGGTCTTAATAGCGGTGATTATTACTTTGTAGAAGACAAAATTTCAAACAGTTACTACATTGACAAGACACCTGTAGACATTCACTTGGAATACAAGGATGCAAAAACCGTAAAAATCAATGCAGAGGCAAAGAAACTTAATAAGGCTACAGAAGTCAATCTGTCAAAGGTAAAACTTACAGACAATACAGAACTTGCAGGAGCATCACTTAAGATTACGGATGAAGCAGGCAATGAAATAATTTCATGGATTAGTGGAAATGCTGATTCAATAAAGATTACTGACAAGGCATATGAACTTGGTTATAGAAACTTAAGAGCTGAAATGCTCAATGGAAATCTTGTTGTTAACGGATTGCTTCAGAACAAGACTTATCAGATGACTGAAACAAGACCGGCAGACGGTTTTGCAACTGCAGAAAGCATCAGATTCAAGTTAACAGAGGGAAATGCTAACGAAGAAGTCAAAACAATAGTTACAGTTATTGGAAATGACGGAAATGAAAGCATTCAGCCTGAAAACAAGGTAGTAATGAAGGATGACACAATCAAGGTCAACTTCTCTAAGACAAAGATTACAGGAAGTAAGGAACTTCCGGGATGTAAGCTTGAAATAACAGATGAAAACGGAAACGTAATTGAAAAATGGACTTCCGGAAAGAAACCACACATTGTTGAAGGTAAGCTTGTGGCAGGAAAGACTTATAAGTTTACAGAGACAAGACCTGCAGATGGTTATGCAACTGCAGAAAGCATTAAGTTTACTGTTAGTGATACAGGAGAAGTTCAGAAGGTAAGGATGAAGGATGACACAATCAAGGTTGAAATCCTAAAGACAGACAAGAAGAACAACAAGAAACTTCCTGATGCAGAATTCACATTTAAGCTTGATGGCAAGAAAGTAGTAACAGTTAAGACAGACAAAAATGGTGTGGCAAAAATTGATGGAAAACTGATTGCAGGAAAGACTTATGATGTTGAGGAAACAAAGGCACCGGAAGGTTACAAGACAGTACCCGCATTTAAGTACAAGGTAAAGGACACAGGAAAAGTTCAGACAATCAAGGTATCTGATGAAAGAAGTGGTGATGCAACACCGGCAACACCAAACTGGAGAGATTCAGGAGCAAATTCACCACAGACAGGTGAGGTTAGCAATCCGCTCTTCTGGATTACATTATTCCTTATTTCTTTTGTGGGAATTGTAATTTCAAGATACAAGATACGTAAAAAAGATGAAGAAGCAAACTAAATTAAGGATTATATCTTTTTTTTCACTTTTGTTTTTGTTGTCGTTTTCGGTTTCCGTTTTTGCGGAGACCGAGACGGTGACAAGGATTGAAACATATAAGAGCAATGATAAAAATGAAAAAAGGGAGAGTGAAAAACAATTTAGCAAGGATGGAATTAAGTACAAATTCCTAGATGAAACTTACGAGATTGTTAATCAGGAAGATAATTTTGACAACGAAATTAAGACATTAACGATTAACAAGGAAACAAGAAGCAAGACATATTCACCTAAAAAGATAATTAAGAAAAATGGAATTGCCTACAAGCTTAAAAATGTGGAAAACAGCGTTAGAACAGTCAAAAAGAAAAATGGTAGAAAGGTGACAGGTTATCTTTCGTTTGATTCCAAAAGTGAGGCTTTGAGTGCACCAGCAACAAGAGTATTTAGCGCAAATGGAGCCACTGCAAAATGCAAAAAAAAGAACATGGTAAAGGAAAAGGCTGCAAGCTGGCAAAGCAGTTGGATAGACTTTACATTTACATCGTCAGACAAGGATTACTATGAATGGAATGGACATGAGATTGATGGAAAATCCAAAAATCCATTAAGGGGATATGATGATGAAATTCTAAAAAGCATTAACGTGGATAAGAGTAATTATAAAATAGGCGATACTTATTGGAAGGGTTCGGCACATAAAAAGAATGGCATTTACACAAGAAAACTCCGGGTGGAAGTTAAGAAAAAAGTGCCACATTACACAGTTAATTATGAAGGCTATTCAGATGATGAAACAGAGGACATAATAACTTACAAACTTACATATGAGGGAACAGTACAGATTAAGACCGGGACTACATATGACATTAAAAAAACAGCTTACTATGAAAAAGTTCCTGAATCTAAAAAAACGGTCAGGGAAGTTCTTATTAGCATCGGAGTACTGATTCTTGAAATATCTTTTGTGGGAATATTATTCATTATCTTTTTTAAGAAAGGTAATGAAATAAAACAAAAAAATATAATTAAGAAAAAGTAACAGCGTAAATGTAAAACATTTATGCATGGCAACTGATAACATTTTTTATATGTCAATTAATATATATCACGAAAAAACTTTTGTTAAATGGCATTAACTAAAACAAAGAAGAGAAAGAGGAATTTATAAATGGATAAATTTGCAGAAAACATAAAAAATTTATTGAGTGCATGTACACCTTATGCATGGCTTCTTCCGGTTATTGGATTGGCAATAATCGGAATCGCAATGGCAATACCAAGTGAAAAGACAAAGGAATTTGCTAAAAGTCACTGGGGTGGAGTAATCATTGGAACAATAATATTTGCAGGATGCATATACATGGGTAACTGGATATTTGGAAAGATTTCATTTTAATTTAGATGAAAAAATACATTCTTCTGCCATGAAAGTGGCAGAAGAAAATTAAAAATCAGGAGGAATTATGAAAAAGAAGAAAAATCCAAAGAGAGTAATGCAGATAGAAAGATACCTAAGTGATACAAGATTCATAGTGGCAATAATAGCGGTCATTGACATATTCTTTTTCATGATTTTGAATTACGTGGTTAATTCATTAATTGCCATTCCTGACATGATTAAGGATTTGGATAATCCGGGAAAATACATAGGACTTTTTAATGTGTTACCAAACATTAAAAATTTTAAGGAATACGGTGGAATATATTTTCCACTGATAATCATTCTAATTGTTTTTTTAATATTTTTGGATATTTATACAGCGTACAAAATGAAAGTGGCGTGGTCAGAAGAATATTTTAACATTGGTCAAAAAGGTAATGAACGCTGGACCACAGATGAAGAAATTAAGGCACAATTTTTGGAAATACCGGAAAAGAACGAAAGCTTTCCGGGATATGGTGGAACGATAGTTTCAAGAATTAAGGATAAGTTATACATAGATACATCACCTGTTAACAATCTTGTCATTGGTATTACACGTTCAGGTAAGGGGGAAATGTATGTATTCCCTTCAATAGATGTATATTCAAGAGCAGAAAAAAAGGCATCAATGGTCATAAATGACATGAAGCTTGAATTATATAAAAGTTCCAAAAAAACTTTGGAAAAAAGAGGATATAAGGTATATCTTTTAAATTTTGACGATCCGATGCATTCTATGGGATTTAATCCGTTGACAGTCATAGTTAGGTTGGCGGTCAAGGGAGATTATGAAAGTGCTGAATTACTTGCCCAGGCATTTGCATTTTCAATATTTAATCCTGACGAACCAACTAACACGGACAGATTTTGGAATGATGCAGCTTCATCACTTCTTGCAGCTCTCATATTGGCCCATTTGGAAGATTGTTTGAGAATGGATGAAATGGATAACGACAGAAGATATAAGATATGGACTAAAAAAAGAGCAGCATATGACGGACTTGATGATGATTTAAAGAAAAAAGCAGATAAATTATATGAGGAAAAACTAAATAAAAAGGAAAAATCAGACATTATATTAAATCCTGCAGTCATGTACTTACCGGAAGATGCAGGATATGAAAAAACTTATGAAAACGTAAAGAAAATAAACATGTATTCAATAATAAACACATTTACAGAGCTTGCAAGGATTCGTAATCCGGAAAATCCGGACATAACGGCGCTTGACATGTACTTTTCAAGACGTCCACAGCTTGACAGGGCAAAACTTAAGTATGCTGCAATTGAAATTGCCGGAGACAAGCCTAAGAGTTCGGTGTTTTCGGTTATGCTTTCAAGACTTACAACATTTACTTATGAGAGCATGGCAAAGATGACTGCAGAGAGCAGTTTTGATTTGGAAGAAATAGGTTATGGAGATAAGCCGGTGGCAGTATTCCTTGGACTTCCTGATTACGATAATTCAAAACATTTTTTATCAACAGTATTTGTCCGTCAGCTTTCACTTGTCTTATCTAAAAGAGCAAGCAGGGAAAAGAGTGGAAAGTGCAAGAGACTTGTTAAGTTCATTCTTGATGAGGCAGGTAATATGCCGGCAATAGAAGGACTTGAAACCAATATCACAATGAACCTTGGACGTAACATTAGTTATGATTTCTACATACAGTCTTATTCACAGTTTGAAAAAAAATATGGAGAAGGATATAAGACAATTAAAGGAAACTGCGGTAATCAGATATACATTCTTACAAGTGATGGAGATACTGCACAGACCTTTTCGGAAGATTTGGGAAATGAAACAATAGTTGACTTACAAAGAACAGGTGAGAAGCTTTCAACCCACAAGCATTTTATGGAAAACACACAGGAAAAGCCATTGCTTAACAAAAACCAGTTGATGCGACTTAATGAAGGCGAATGTGTGGTTAAGCGAGTAATGAGCAGAAAGGATTTGAATGGAAACAGAGTTGAACCAACACCGATATTCAATTCCGAGGAATCAGGAAAGCGATTTAAGTACAGGTATGAATATTTAACTGAAACATTTCCAAATCCGGGAGACATAGACTTATATGAAATTAACACAGCAGACAGAAGCCATATTAACCTTAAGGATCGAGTATGGAACTATGAAATATCAATGACATGGCTTACACACAATGTTATGGAAGATGATAAGGAAAATCCAATAATAAAGAATCTTTCTAATGTAAAGGCAGTCATGAATGCATTGGAAAGGGTATTAAATGAAGAAGATATAAGAGAAATAAACGAAAATACGGAGCTGTCAAAACTGACGGATCTAATTTACAGGAAGATAGATAAAAAGGATGAAAGAGATGCAGTTTTATCTCTAATTAAGATAGGAAGTGAGGCAGATAATGAATAAACCCCATAAAGGAAAAAAAGGAAAAAGAATTATATTATGTGCAGGATTTTTTACATTAATATTTTTTCTTTTTGCGGGAAAAACAATAATGGCTGCAGGTTATTCAGATGAGGAGCTAATTAAGATATACACCGATTACAGTGACCTGTTTAAGCAAAACGATTTGGTTTCTAATGCATTCAGATCACTTGGATGTGGAGTGCTATCGTTCCTTGTAGTCATTGCGGATGGCGCATCAGGGCTTTTTGAAAAATCCTTTGGAATGATTGACTTTACAAAGTATCAGCCTGTTCAGGATTTCATATCAGACTGGCAGGTTGTATGGGTTGCGCTGTTATGTGTGGCCATTGGCTGGCTTGGAATTAATCTTGTTTTTAATTCGGATAAAAATCCAAAGATTGCCACTAACATATGTGTGGCAATACTTGTGGTTACGTCCATGACATGGATGGTAAGTCAGATGAACACTCTTTTAACTAAGGGTATAAGGAATGAAATATTGGGAACAACAACCACTAATACAGTATATGCGACATTAGGAAACAATGTGCATGATTTAAGATACATTGATTCGGTCGTTGGACTTGGAAATCTTGGAAGTAAGAATGCAGATGGTGTGACGTATGCTAAGGCAGGAACACCAATGAACAAGAAAATATGGAAAGCGTTAAAAATAAATGAAATAGTAAACCCTGATGATGTTAAGGATGAAAGTAAGGATATTGTGGAAAACTATAAGACTGACATTCCAACAGCAGATGGCAAGGTCAAGTCTATGGTATCTGAGTGCTACGATGGTGTGGCTTGGACTGATTTACTTAATACATACTACTACAGATATGAAATAGATTGGTTGGAATCATTTCTTGAAATAATCAGTATTGCAATCATATATTTGTTCTTTTCATATAAGGTAGTTAGAACTCTTTACGAGGTTGTTTTTTCAGAAATATTGGCAATGCTTTATTCTCCCAATTTAACCAACGGGCAAAAAACCATTAAGATTTTGGATGGAATAAAGGACAGTTACATCATTATAGTATTATCCCTTGTGTCAGTAAGGTTATACATGATTGCAATAGAATACATATCAGGAAAAAACTGGAACGGCTTTACTAAGGGAATGTTTTTACTTTTTATTGCCTTTGCCGTAATTGACGGACCAAATCTTGTACAGAGAATAACCGGATTGGATGCCGGACTGTCTGATGGCATGCAGAAGGTAATGAGTGCATATTATGCAGGCGGAGTTATGGCAGGAGCTGCAAGAGGTGCAGGACACATTGCATCAGGAGTTGCAAGAGGTGCAGGCAAGTTTGGTAAGACAATTGGAGGAGCTGTAAGAAATGGAAGTAAGAATGCAAATGTAGATGCATTAAACGGAGCAATGGGCGCAGGTGCCGGAGCAGGTGCGGCGGAAGCATTTAACAATAACAATGATGAAAATAACGAACAGAATGAAAACAAGAATAATCAGAAAAATGATGAGGGAATACAGTTTAATGAGGCTAATGAAGATGTTACACAGATTGAAAATGGTGAGGTTGGCAATAGTTCTTCTGTAAGTGAAGATGGTAAAAATTCACTTGATGCAAATGCAGATGCTGCAGGTAACAAGAGAGCAATGGATGATGCAGGAATTAACGGAATGAATCCTGATAATGCAAAAGCAGATGCACTAAACGGTATTAATCCATTAGGTGATGGCGGTTCAATGATTGACAAGACAAGCAGGATGGATAAGGAGCTTGACATGGAAAATGCCACATCAACCTTTAACGGAAACGGTGAAAGAGGAGTTCTTTCCTCAAAATCTGATTTGGCAGGCAAGTATGGAAAGGCAGGAGCAAATTCAGGCTTTACTTCAAAGGCTGGAGATAACTTTGGAAAAAACGGAGCAAATAATCATGGAACAGGCACTAAGGGAAATGCCGGAATAAGTCACAATTCAGGAATGCCATCAAACGGAGGAGCAAAAAGTTCAAATAAAAAAGCTTCGGAAAGCAATGTAGCTCAAAAATTAAAGAAGGATGTTCTTAAGAACAAATATGGAAAAGCTGTTACTGTAAACGTATCCGTGGAAAAAGATAACTCAGGAAAATATGGTCTTTTGGATACAGAGA
>ENA-UEQA01001341-UEQA01001341.1-human-gut-metagenome-genome-assembly--contig:-NODE-1341-length-12168-cov-9.854768_pt1 | contig 12168 bp, 6 predicted proteins | sample MGYA00242936_ERZ507937 | MGnify/ENA primary metagenome ERZ507937 (study PRJEB26167, sample SAMN06115468) | human gut metagenome | host: Homo sapiens | place: China:Chongqing | collected 2016-06-16... | reverse complement strand
TATCAATGTCAAGAAACCGCAATGGGTACAGGTTGTACCTTAAAAGGAGTATGCGGAAAAACATCCGAAGTGGCTAACCTGCAAGATCTTTTGCTCTTTGTAGTACGTGGAATTGCTGTGTACAACGAACATCTGCGTCAGGAAGGACAACCTTCCGAACAGGCAGACAAATTTATCTACGATGCCCTGTTTATCACTATCACCAACGCCAATTTTGATAAAACGGCTATCATCAGAAAAATAAAAGAAGGATTGCTGCTGAAAAAAGAACTTGGCAGCAAAGTAACCATTGCCAATGCTCCCGACGAATGCCTATGGGATGGAAGTGAAGATGAGTTCGAAGAAAAAGCCAAGACAGTAGGAGTACTTCGCACACCCAACGAAGATATCCGCTCTCTGAAAGAACTTGTACATTACGGACTGAAAGGAATGGCAGCTTACGTTGAGCATGCGCATAATCTGGGACACGAATCATCAGAAATCTTTGCCTTTATGCAACACGCATTAGCCGAACTCACCCGCAATGATATTACGATGGAAGAACTGGTTCAACTTACACTGACCACAGGTAAACACGGAGTTTCCGCAATGGCTCTGCTGGATGCAGCCAACACAAGCAGCTACGGAAATCCGGAAATATCAGAAGTTAATCTCGGTGTGCGCAACAATCCGGGTATCCTTATCAGCGGCCATGACCTGAAGGATCTCGAAGAATTGCTGGAACAGACCGAGGGAACAGGGATAGACATCTATACCCACAGTGAAATGCTTCCGGCGCATTATTACCCTCAACTAAAAAAATACAAACATCTGGCAGGAAACTACGGAAACGCGTGGTGGAAACAGAAAGAAGAATTTGAAAGCTTCAACGGACCGATTTTGTTTACCAGTAACTGTATTGTTCCTCCACGTGCCAACGCTACTTACAAAGACCGTATCTATGTCACCGGAGCCTGCGGACTGGATGGTGCACACTATATCCCCGAACGTAAAGACGGAAAACCGAAAGATTTCTCCGCACTGATCGCACACGCCAAGCAATGTCAGCCGCCAACAGCGATTGAGAACGGAACACTGATCGGAGGATTTGCCCATGCACAAGTAGTAGCTCTGGCAGATAAGGTGGTAGAAGCCGTCAAAAGTGGAGCAATCCGCAAATTCTTCGTAATGGCAGGATGCGACGGACGCATGAAGAGCCGTGAATATTACACCGAATTTGCAGAGAAACTTCCGAAAGATACAGTGATCCTGACTGCCGGTTGCGCCAAATACAGATATAACAAACTGGCTTTAGGTGACATCAACGGCATCCCCCGTGTACTGGATGCAGGACAATGTAATGATAGCTATTCGTTGGCTGTCATCGCCTTGAAACTGAAAGAAATATTCGAATTGGACGACGTTAACAAACTTCCTATCGTATATAACATTGCTTGGTACGAGCAGAAAGCAGTAATCGTTTTGTTGGCATTGCTGGCACTGGGAGTGAAGAATATTCATCTGGGCCCTACTCTTCCGGCCTTCCTTTCACCGAACGTGAAAAATGTATTGGTCGAACAATTCGGAATCGGTGGTATCAGTACTGTGGACGAAGATATCATGAAGTTCTTGTCATAAATGCAAGATTTACCAGCTAAACCTTAACTATTAAATATAAAAAGGCGCGAATTGCATCATCTGTGTAATCCGCGCCTAATAATTATTAATTAAAAGGCAGCATCAATCATCTTTCGGCAATATCAAATTGAGAAGAACTCCGACCAAAGCAGCCAGTCCGATACCGGACAATGAAAAGTCTCCCCAAGTGAGGACAGCCCCACCGATACCGACGGTCAGCGTCAGAGAAACAATGATAATATTCCTTGTACGACTCAAATCAATGCAGTTATTGACCAGATTACCAATTCCGGCACAGGCGATTGTTCCGAAAAGCAAAAGCATTATTCCTCCCAATACTGCACTCGGAATTGATTTCAGCAACGCACTGATTTTGCCGATGACGGAGAACAAGATAGCGGATATGGCTGCAATCCGGATAACTTGCGGATTCGTAATTTTCGTTAATGACATGGCTCCCGTTACTTCCGAATAAGTCGTCACCGGAGGACCACCCACCAATCCGGCAAAAAGGCAAGCCAGCCCATCCCCCAATAAAGTACGATGCAGACCGGGGTCTTTCACAAAATCCTTTCCCGTAACCGTATTTACCACATATACATCTCCAATATGTTCTATCACCGGAGCAATGGCTACCGGAATCATAAACAAGATCGGCTCCCATGAGAACTTGGGAAATACAAACTGCGGTAACCCGATCCAGGCCGCATCTCTGACACCGGACAAATCCAGATCATAGAAAAGCCATGCCGCCAGATAGCCGACAATAATACCGCAAAAGATAGGAATCAACTTCAAAAGCCCTTTTGCCTTCATCGAAACGACAACCGCAGTAACCAGCGATAACAAAGCCAGCACCCAGTTTTCCTTCGCCATCTCCACTCCCGTACCGGCAAGCGACAAACCGATCAGAATAATAACCGGACCAATGACTACCGGAGGAAACAAACGTTCAACCACCCTCACCCCTTGCCATTTGACCAGCGCACTCATTGCGAAATAAACCAGTGCGACACCCAGCATTCCGGATAAAGTACCCGCCAGACCATAAAGTTCTGTCGCCTTTATTATCGGAGCAATAAATGCGAAACTACTTCCCAAAAAGATGGGGACTTTCCCCCGCGTGACCGCATGAAAGATAAGTGTACCAATACCGGCTGTAAACAAAGCGGTGGAAGGGTCTAGCCCCACTAATAACGGTACAAGCACCGTAGCTCCGAAAGCTACAAACAAGAATTGTACCCCTACCACCCCTTTCCGTAAAGGAGTAAGATTGTTTGAATCCATAAGTATGATGTAGATTAATTGAGTGCAAAATTAATCTTTTTAGACAATTTAACTACCTTTTTCCATCAAAAAACATCCAAAAAGACTCTTTATTTGTTTTAAATAATGTGTAACTTCGCACAGTGAGAGCTCATACGACATTTTTTATAACTTAACAATAGATTGCCTATGATATTTACAGCAGAAAACACCCTACTTATTGGTTCTATCTTACTTTTCGTTAGTATCGTTGTCGGAAAAACCGGATATCGCTTCGGAGTCCCCACCTTATTACTGTTCCTCGTCGTGGGAATGTTGTTCGGAAGTGACGGACTCGGACTCCAGTTTCATGACGCCAAAGATGCACAATTCATCGGTATGGTCGCCCTGAGCATCATTCTGTTTTCGGGAGGTATGGATACAAAATTCAGAGAAATCAAACCCATTTTAGGTCCAGGTATCGTGCTTTCTACCGTCGGAGTGCTACTAACCGCTCTTTTTACCGGATTATTTATCTGGTGGTTGTCCGGAATGAGCTGGACGAATATCTATCTGCCTATCACTACTTCATTGTTACTGGCAGCCACCATGTCATCTACGGACTCTGCTTCGGTATTTGCCATCCTGCGTTCACAGAAAATGAATCTGAAACATAACCTCCGCCCCATGCTGGAATTGGAAAGTGGAAGTAATGACCCGATGGCTTACATGCTTACCATTGTCCTGATACAGTTTATCCAATCGGCAGGTATGGAAGTCGGGGCTATCGCCGCTTCTTTCATTATTCAGTTTATAGTCGGCGCGGCTGCCGGATATGTGCTCGGAAAGTTGGCTATCCGCATGCTGAACAAGCTCAACATTGACAATCAGGCATTGTACCCTATCCTGTTGCTGGCTTTTGTTTTCTTCACCTTTTCCATCACTGATTTGCTAAAAGGTAACGGTTACCTTGCCGTATACATCGCAGGTATCATGGTGGGAAACAATAAGATCATGCACCGCAAAGACATTTATACGTTTATGGATGGACTTACCTGGTTGTTTCAGATCATCATGTTCCTTTGCCTCGGTCTTCTCGTCAACCCTCACGAAATGCTGGAGGTTGCAGCAGTAGCTTTATTGATCGGTGTCTTTATGATTGTGATCGGTCGTCCGCTAAGTGTATTCCTTTGTTTGCTTCCCTTCCGGAAAATAACCATGAAATCACGGCTGTTCGTATCTTGGGTAGGATTGCGTGGAGCAGTTCCCATCATCTTCGCTACTTATCCGGTAGTTGCGGGAGTCGAAGGTTCGAATATAATCTTTAATATCGTATTCTTTATCACAATCGTCTCACTGGTTGTGCAGGGAACGACCGTTTCTTTCGTTGCCCGCCTGCTGAATTTATCCAAACCGCTGGAGAAAACGGGCAATGACTTCGGAGTGGAACTTCCGGAAGAGATTGATACAGACCTCAGGGATATGACTATCACACAGGAAATGCTGGAAGAAGCAGATACACTGAAAGATATGAATCTCCCCAAAGGCACATTGGTGATGATTGTGAAACGCGGAGATGAATTTCTGATTCCTAACGGAACACTGAAACTACATGTGAATGATAAATTGCTGCTTATTTCCGAAAAGTCTAAAGAAGAGGAAGAAAATAGCAGTGAATCCTGATATTTATTATGGTGACACTATCGTATCCGGATAGTATCACTATATGCAACAGATGGTGTCACTATACTGACGGTATAGTGACACCATAATTTTGTATATCAGCCCCTTCCGGAAAAGAGAACTCGCCTCCTCCATTGCCTCCAACCGGAATCTCCATCCATAACGGGAAAATAATTGAAAAAAGAAGTTCAACCCTCCCCCGTTAATTAACCGTAAAACTTGATTGTAAACTTCGGTTTTCGTTAATGAAGTGTTATTTTTGCGCAATTTTAAATCAAATGTGCAAAATTCGAATGGAACAAGAACATCAGTTCATTGATTATATTGAACAAAGCATCATCAAAAACTGGGATAAAGATGCATTGACAGACTACAAAGGAATCACGCTTCAATATAAGGATGTAGCGCGTAAGATAGCCAAGTTTCACATTGTTCTGGAAAGTGCCGGTATTCAGCCGGGTGATAAAATAGCTGTCTGTGGACGAAACAGTGCCCATTGGGCGGTTACCTTCTTAGCTACCATTACGTATGGAGCCGTCATTGTTCCTATTCTACATGAGTTCAAAGCGGATAATATTCATAATATCGTCAACCACTCCGAGGCTAAGCTACTCTTTGTCGGCGACCAGGCATGGGAAAATCTGAATGAAGATGCAATGCCGTTGCTGGAAGGGATCGCTTCCCTCACCGATTTCTCCGCATTGGTATCACGCAACGAAAAGCTGACTTATGCCTTCGAACACCGAAACGCTATTTACGGCCAGCGTTATCCAAAGAATTTCCGTCCCGAACATATCTGTTATCGGAAAGACCGTCCGGAGGAACTGGCTATCATCAATTATACTTCCGGCACTACCGGATATTCTAAAGGCGTCATGCTCCCCTATCGCAGCATCTGGTCGAACGTAGCGTACTGTTTCGAAATGCTCCCTGTGAAACCGGGAGATCACATCGTCTCCATGCTTCCGATGGGGCATGTTTTCGGCATGGTATACGACTTTTTATATGGTTTCTCTGCCGGTGCACACATCTATTTCCTGACGCGCATGCCGTCTCCGAAGATCATTGCGCAATCTTTTTCGGAAATAAGACCCAGAGTAATCTCCTGTGTACCCCTGATTGTAGAAAAGATTATCAAAAAGGATATTCTGCCAAAGGTAGACAGCAAAATCGGAAAACTATTGCTCAAAGTACCCATTGTAAACGATAAAATCAAATCGTTGGCCCGACAGGCTGCTATGGAAATTTTCGGTGGGAACTTCGATGAAATCATCATTGGCGGTGCTCCTTTTAATGCCGAGGTAGAAGCCTTCCTCAAAAAGATAGGTTTCCCCTACACCATCGCTTATGGTATGACTGAATGTGGTCCGATTATTTGTTCCAGCCGCTGGGAGACACTGAAACTGGCTTCCTGTGGAAAAGCGACTACCCGGATGGAAGTCCGCATCGACTCACCGGACCCTAAAACACACGCCGGAGAAATCGTATGCAGAGGAACGAATATGATGCTGGGATATTATAAAAATCCGGAAGCTACATCACAGATTATCGATGCAAACGGATGGCTTCACACAGGCGATTTAGGAACAATCGACGACGAAGGCTATGTGACTGTCCGGGGCCGCAGCAAAAATCTGCTCCTGACTTCCAGTGGACAGAACATTTATCCGGAAGAGATAGAAAGTAAACTGAACAATATGCCTTATGTAGCGGAGTCACTGATCGTTTTACAGCATGATAAACTGGTAGCGCTGATTTATCCGGACTTTGACGACGCTTTTGCTCATGGCCTGCAACAGACTGATATCGTAAAAGTAATGGAAGCCAACCGTATTGAACTGAATCAGCAGCTGCCCAATTACTCTCAGATAAGCAAAGTAAAAATCCACTTCGAAGAATTTGAAAAGACTGCGAAGAAATCAATCAAACGCTTTATGTATCAGGAAGCGAAAGGATAACATCTCCTTTGAACAAGACAAATTACATTTGAACATACAACAAGAATCAAAAACGGTGAACAGGCCCAAAGCTCTGTCCACCGTTTTCTCTTTCTAACCTAACCAACTTTATTTTCAACCTGCTATCCTTCAACAATCTTCACCTCGTTTTCTCTAAAGCGGTATAAACGAAACAGCCTTTTCGCCATCGGTATAGATAATACAGTTCAGAAAGAAGAAACACTTAAATGTATGCCGTTTTTCTTTCTTCAGATGCAAAGAAAAAGTATCTTTGCATCTAAACAATGTAGATTTATGGCAAAGATACTATTAGCAGAAGATGAAGTCAATATCGCCTCCTTTATCGAACGGGGACTAAAAGAATTCGGACATTCGGTAACTGTCTGTCACAATGGAAATACGGGGTGGAAAGTCCTTCAGGAAGAACCTTTCGATCTCGTTATTCTGGATATTATCATGCCGAAAATAAACGGACTCGAACTTTGCCATCTTTACCGCCAGAGGTTCGGTTATCAGACACCGGTCATTATGCTGACAGCTTTGGGAACGACGGAAGATATTGTAAAGGGACTGGATGCAGGAGCAGATGATTATCTTGTCAAGCCTTTCAGCTTTCAAGAACTGGAGGCACGTATCAAAGCTTTGTTGCGACGAAATAAAGAGACGGCAGCCAATCAGCTGACTTGTGACAATCTGGTATTGGACTGTAACATTAGGCGGGCAAAAAGAGGAGACGTGGATATCGATCTCACTGTAAAAGAATACCGCCTGCTCGAATATTTCATGACGCATCAGGGAGTAGCGCTATCACGCATTACACTGCTCAAAGACGTATGGGACAAGAACTTTGATACGAATACCAACATTGTAGACGTATACGTCAATTATCTACGGGTGAAGATAGATCGCGACTTCGATAAAAAGCTGATTCATACAGTAGTAGGATTAGGATATATCATGAACGCCTGAACATTATCCACTCTATCAATCCGGACATGAAAATAGGTTCTAAAATAGCTCTCTTCTATACGTTGCTCAGTGTACTGACGACTATCATCATTATTGCCGTATTCTATCTTTTCAGTACGCAGTTTATCAATAAGCTCTACGCCTCCTATCTCCGCGAGAAAGCATATCTGACTGCACAAAAGCATTGGGAAAAAGATGAAGTAGACGAACAGAGCTATCAGATTATCCAACGCAAATATGACGAACTCCTGCCCGAAGCCCATGAGATTCTTTTAAACATGGACAGCCTCTCCGAAGTGCGGGACACGCTGAATAAATATCTTACTCAACATCAGCAGGCACTCCTCATAGCCGGTGAAGACAGCATACCTTTTTCTTTTAAATACAAAGATCAGTTGGGAGCTGCCCTTTATTATCCCGATAATGAGGGAAATTTCATCGTTCTCGTTATGTCTCGAAATGTATACGGAGCGGAAATTAAAGAACACTTGCTGCTCCTTTCCATCTTTCTGGTCTTATTCAGTTCCATCTTGATTTATCTAGTCGGAAAAATCTATTCCGGTCGTATCCTTGTTCCCTTGCAGCATATACTGAAAGAATTGAAGAGGATACGGGCTAACAGCCTGAACCGCCGGTTAAGAACAACCGGTAATAACGATGAACTGGAAGACATGATAAAAACCCTGAATAGCATGCTCGACCGTCTGGATAGCGCTTTCAAAGCCGAGAAGTCCTTTGTCAGCCATGCCTCCCATGAACTGAACAATCCGATAACCGCCATACAGGGAGAATGCGAAATCAGCCTGCTGAAAGAAAGAAGTACCGGAGAATATATGGAAGCTCTGCAACGAATTTCGTCAGAAAGCAAGCGGCTCTCCAACTTGATCCGCCATCTTCTTTTCCTTTCACGTCAGGACGAGGAACTTCTAAAAAGCAATATAGAAGAACTGTCTCTGCCGGATATGTTGAAAGGCCTGACAGGAACTAACGAAAGAATCCGGCTCCATGACGGAGAAATGAATAAAGCTGCCACTGTAAAAGCAAATCCCTATCTGCTAAAGATAGCTTTGAAAAATATCATTGATAACGCCTGCAAATATTCTGAAAAAGAAGTAGACATCACTCTCCGACAGGAAGACCGGCACCTCGTTCTTGAAGTAAAAGATCAGGGTATCGGCATTCCCCCGGAAGAAATAGAACATATATTCCAGTCTTTCTATCGGGGCAGCAATACCCATGACTACGCAGGTCAGGGCATCGGCCTTAGTCTGACTCAGAAAATAATATCAGCTTACAATGCCAGGCTGGAAATATCTTCGGAAATAGAAAAAGGAACAAAAGTACGGGTGATCTTCTGATTCAACCTACTTTTGTCCCTTCCTCACTTCTACCTACTGAAAACAAAATTAAAATTTAATTTATGACCGTTTTTCTCATAGAAAGAATAGAAAATGAATTAGATACGTCTTTGCAATAATTTTCCATTCTTATCATACAGCATTCGTTCGTATACCACTTCCACAATCAGCGGAAAGATAAACAAGGCGAAGAAGGTCGCTCCTATCAATCCTCCGATAATGACAATCGCCAGCGGACGCTGTGATTCCGAACCGATGCCATGGCTCATAGCCGCCGGCATCAGGCCGATAGCTGCCATAGCCGCCGTCATAATCACGGGACGGATGCGTGAACGGACTCCTTCTTTGGTAGCATCGGGCAAGGGGGAACCTAATTTCAGATTTGCCTTGATATCGGAAATCATGATAACTCCATTCTGTATACAGATACCGAACAGGGCAATAAAACCGATACCTGCCGATATAGAAAAATTGAACCCTGTTATCAGAAGGGCTACGATACCTCCCACAGCAGCAAACGGCACATTGAGCAATACCAGTCCCGCATCCCTCGCATTAGAGAAGAAAATAAACAGGATAATAAAAATAATGGCGATACTGATAGGGACTACTTGTGCCAAACGTTTCGTTGCACGCTGCTGATTCTCAAAGTCACCCGTCCATTTCAACGAATATCCTGCCGGCAAATGTACGGAAGCATTTACTTTTTTCTGCGCTTCGGCAACCGCCGTACCCATGTCACGTCCTCTCACCGAGAACTTGACGGCACAGAAACGGGCATGATTATCACGGAAAATCAACAACGGTCCTGTAATCGTCGTGATATCTGCCAGCTCTTTGATAGGCACCATCGTTCCGTCCATCGCAGGAACCAGTATTTTACCAATTTCCTCTTCATTCTGACGAAACTCTTCGCTATATCTTACCATGATATTAAATTTCCGTTCATCCTCATACAACAGCGAAGCTGACTTTCCGCCAATAGCCATTTCAATGATGGACTGAACATCTTCCTTAGCAACTCCATAACGTGCCAACTGTCGTTCATTCAACTCAATACGAAGTTCCGGCTGACCGATATTCCGGATCACTCCGAGATCTTCTATTCCTTGAACCGTAGCCAGAATCTTATCAATCTGAACAGCGAACTTCTCCGATTCGTAAAGATCTTTACCAAACACTTTCACCGCAATAGAACCTTTCACACCGGAGGCCGCTTCTTCCACATTATCTGTAATCGGCTGTGAGAAGTTAAAGTCAATTCCCGGATAAATGGATAAGTCATCCTGCATTTTATCAATCAGTTCCAACTTGGTGAGTTTGCTCTCCCAGTCTTTTTCGGGATAAATATCGACGTGGAATTCTATATTATAGAATCCGGTTGCATCCGTACCATCATTCGGGCGTCCGGTTTGCGACAATACTTGTCTGACTTCGGGAAAAGTCAGTAATTTATGTCTCATCTTATTTGCAAGAGTGACAGATTCATCCAGTGATATGCTCTGCGGAAGAGTGGCACGGATATAAATAGAACCTTCGTTCAACTGCGGCAGGAACTCCGTTCCAAGAAAGGAAAAAAGCCACAGACCTACCCCTGCTATGACAGTTGCCAGCCCGACTGTTAGTTTCCGATGGGCATAAAAAGTGTCGAAAAGGGCTGTACACCCGGTATTGATAAAATGGACAAAACGATTGTTTTTTTCCCGTACATTCTTCTTCAGCAACATGGAGGACATGACCGGTACCAATGTCAACGTGAAAATAAGCGCTCCCAGCAAAGCAAAACCCAACGTATATGCCAAAGGTGAAAACATTTTTCCTTCTACTTTCTGAAAAGAGAAAATAGGAATCAAGGCGGTAATAATAATCAGTTTGGAGAAGAACACCGCTTTCGCCTTATCTTTGGCGGTATGCCGGATCAATCCCATTTTGGACATTACGTTAAAAGCCGGCATTCCTACTTGTCGGGCTTTCTTGTCCAAGGCGACAAATACCCCTTCTACCATCACTACTGCCCCGTCAATGATTATACCAAAGTCAATGGCACCCATAGAAAGCAGATTGGCGGACATTCCCATTACACGCAAGCAGATAAACGCGAATAACAGGGATAATGGGATAATCACCGCAACAATCACGGTCGTCCGCCAATCTGCCATGAAAATTAAAACAATAAACGTAACCAGTAATATACCTTCAATCAAGTTATGTGTTACTGTTTTCACAGCCAGGTTTACCAAGTCCTCACGATCGTAAAACGGTACGATCTGTACATCTTTCGGCAGTACGTTCTGATTCAAATCAGCTATCTTATCTTTCAGATTCGCAATCACTTCTCCCGGATTCTCTCCCTTTCTCATCACCACAATGCCTTGAACAACATCATTCTCATCCATTCGCCCCACTTGTCCGAGACGGGGCAGGCAGGATTCATGAACTTCCGCCAGGTTCTTTACCAGAATCGGAGTTCCATTGATATTCTTAACCACGATATTTCTCAGCTCATCCAAGTCATTAATCAGACCGATGCCACGAACCACATAGGCTTGCGAGCTTTTCGTGATCACATCTCCGCCAACATTAATATTACTTTTGGCTATCGCATCATACAGTTCAAGGGAAGTAATTCCATAATTAATCAACTGGTGAGGATTTACACTTACCTCAAAGGTCTTCACCTCGCCACCGAAGCTCACAATATCGGCAACACCCGATACCGAACGGAGATTCCTTTCAATCACCCAGTCCTGAATCGTTTTTAATTCACGGACACTGCGTTTATCGCTGCGCAATGTATAACGGTAAATTTCTCCCGTAGGCCCGTACAAAGGTTGCACTTCCGGAGTTACTCCTTCGGGCAGATCAGCATCGTTCAGTAAGTTATAGACTTGCTGACGGGCAGTAAAGTCGTCCACACGGTCTTCGAACATCACATTGATTACAGAAAGCCCGAAAAGGGTGGTCGAACGAATATCCGTTTTCTTCTGTACGGGATTCATGGCGATCTCAATGGGAATTGTGATAAACTTCTCCACTTCTTCCGCGCTGCGTCCCGCCCATTGAGTAATGATTGTGACTTTCGTATTTGTCACGTCCGGAAAAGCGTCTATCGGAGTATGTTTGAAAGAGACAGCTCCGGCTATCACGGCTATTACTGTACAGAAGAAAATAAAAAACTTATTCTTCAGCGAGAAAGCTACTATATTATCGATGAATTTATGCATACTTTTCTCTTGTTTTAATCTACATTCAAGGCATTATATACCAACAATACATTCTTATTCAACACCTTGTCGCCTTCGGAAAGACCGGAGCGGATATAACATTCCTTACTTAGT
>ENA-UEQA01001337-UEQA01001337.1-human-gut-metagenome-genome-assembly--contig:-NODE-1337-length-12196-cov-5.338642_pt1 | contig 12196 bp, 8 predicted proteins | sample MGYA00242936_ERZ507937 | MGnify/ENA primary metagenome ERZ507937 (study PRJEB26167, sample SAMN06115468) | human gut metagenome | host: Homo sapiens | place: China:Chongqing | collected 2016-06-16... | reverse complement strand
GAAGGGCGCCGCTGTTATGCGTGAATTTGAACCCGATTGGATTGTTGCAATGGGCGGCGGTTCTCCGATTGATGCAGGCTGTGGCTTTGTGTCTAACCCGGTTGAATATATGAGCCAGGCAGATAATGAGAATGGTACGGGCAGCGATAACACTGATAAGATAACAAATAATAGTGGAAATAATGCGGGCGGTATGAAAGATAACAGCTCTGATGCCGGCAGTATTGTAAATGGCAGCGACAATAGTAATGGTAATAAACAGACCAGTGGTAAGAGAAAGGCTTGTATTGTTGGGACATATGGAAGTGTGAGTGAGCTTGTTAATACAGCAGATTATGAGAATAAAATAGATATTGAATTAATTCAGGAAAATAAAGATTTTGATGAAACAAAGGATTTAATATCATTGGCTTCTAAAGTCCAGGAAATATGTAGTGGTGATGCGGATATAGTTATCGTATCGGCGAGGAAAAGATTTGCAGACCAGATTAGATATTTTCTTACTTATACAATAGATACAGATAAGAGTATATATGTTGTTGAGGAAGATAATAACAATTATAAGACAGAAATAGCTGATATTGTTGATAATAAAGCGAATAAGGTTAATGATAGTGCAAAACATCATTTTGACGTGACAGGGATTAAGGATATGGGCTATGTCGGTATGGTTAATGATTATATAGGCAATGATGTGTATACAGCACAGAAAATAATGGCTTCATATGAGTCTGTAGTAGTAGTCAGCGATACTGCTGACGGAAGTCTGTCGCCAGCAATGACACAGCTTGTAAAAGATGTATCAGGTTATATTAAGGTAATTGTTGTTAATAATTCTGGCAGTGAATATGACTATGCGGCTGATGGTTTAAATGTCATCACAGCACAGACAATGACAAGCTGGCAGGCAAGAATAATGGCAATGTTATGTCTTACAGATAAGAATATAACTGACTGGCAGGAGTTCTTTAATTAATGGCAGTTGTGAAGCTGTAATATGGCAGTGCAATTTGCAGATGCGGTATATTACATAATTCGTGCAGTTATATCAGGGCAGCTGAATTAAATAAAACAGAGTAAAGATTTTGTGAGTTGAATCATTAAATAAAGTTGAATTGATAATTGTACACAAATATGTTACTATTATACATATGATGCAATTCGGAAAGGGTATATATATTATGAATCAGACAAAAATACAGGACGTAATAAGACATATCAGCAAAGATGAAGACTACGGCGTAGATATGATGGAGAAGCTTTCTTTAGCTGATGCAGTAGAGGTTATGGCTGTTGTACTGCCATCTTTAAAGAAAAGAGCCAAGGAGATGGGCAATACTAACGATTTAGCATATTTTGGAAGAATTGAAGAGATATATGCAAAGGTTATGGCTGATAAATTAAGAAAAGAGGAACATTTATGGGTTGTATACTCAAGTACAACAGCGTACCCATATATGGTAGACAGTGATTTATTTGTTCTTTTTAATCCTAAGAATTCTTCACTTATTGAGAAGAAGCTTAAGCTAAGCGGTTACGAAGTATCAGTTGGTGTTGAGAATAATGATGCGTTTGCTATGGAGCTATGCCATATGTACCGTAATGGATATAAGAATATAAGACTTACAGATGGTGACAAGCTTGAATATGTAATACCAAGAGAAGCATTTGGAACATATGATGAGTTCTTTAGGGATGATTATGTGACTAACCCAGGTTTACAGAATGCAATGATTTCTTATTTTCAGGAGTTCAGAAAGAATACAGACAAAGATACAATAAAAGAGCTTCTTGATAAGAGAGAAAATGCAATGTTAAATGCTATGGTTAATTCTGAATATATGGTTCCATGTGTTAAGGAGGAGACAGAGGAAGAAGTATCTATAGCACATCATTTTATTGATGTTACAGACAGGGTTGAGCATAAGGAAGATGAGCAGGTTATAGCAATACCAGCATTTACAGATGGTTTTGAGATGGACAAATGCTATAAGGGACAGTATGAGAATATGCTCTATACATATAAGGAGCTTGTTGGGGTTATAGACGAACTTGGAGCCTCTGGAGCAATATTTAATCCACTTGGAATAAGTTATTATATTCCACTTGAAACACTTAAGAAAATAGAAAAAGATTTCAATAAATAGAATAATATGTAAGCCTGCTTGTATCGGGTTTTATGATTGTATCACGATTATGTGATATATTGTAAAATGTGATACTGGCAGGCTTTTTATGTAATAGGGAAATCTAATTAATTTAATTCATTATACATAAAAAGTCCTATATACAGGTTCGTACTGCAGTGCAAATATGGGCACTTATAAAAAAATACTTATGTAAAAACACTTTTATAAAATTACTTTATGAAAGTATTGGCAAATTACTTATAATGATGTAAACTAATATTAACTTATGAAATATTATGTATGATTATGGAGGTAATGTTTATGTGGTTAGCTGATTTGGGCAATGGAAATTATAGGAATCCGATACTTTATGCAGATTATTCTGACCCTGATGCTATAAGAGTGGGAGAAGATTATTTTATGGTGGCATCAAGCTTTTCTAATTCGCCAGCACTTCCAATATTACATTCAAAAGATTTAGTAAATTGGAAGGTTGTTAATTATTGCTTGAAACACATTCCGGAATTCAGATATAACAATCCGTTGCACGGATGTGGTGTGTGGGCACCATCTATAAGATACCACGAGGGTACATATTATGTATGTTTTCCAATGCCAGATGAGGGAATATATATGACAACAACCAAAGATCCGTTTGGTGAATGGAGCGAGCCTGTCAATATAAGACCAGGTGCAGGCTGGATTGACCCTTGTCCATTCTGGGATGATGACGGTAATGCTTATCTTGTGGCAGGTGTTGCAAAGAGCAGAATTGGATATAAGAGTGTTCTTCATATAGTAAGAATGAGACCAGATGGTATGGGGATATTTGGAGATGAAGTAAAGATATTTGATGGTAATGAGAATGGTCAGATAACAATAGAAGGACCTAAAATGTATAAACGTAACGGATATTATTATATATTTGCACCAGCAGGAGGTGTTAAGACAGGCTGGCAGACGATACTCCGTTCCAAAAATCCATTTGGACCATATGAACATAAGGTTGTATTAAGACAGGGTGATTCTTTAGTCAACGGACCTCATCAGGGTGCGTGGGTAGATACAGTTACTGGTGAGGACTGGTTCTTACATTTTCAGGATGTGTATGCTGCAGGCAGAATAACACATTTACAGCCAATGCATTGGGAAAATGACTGGCCAATAATTGGCGTTAATAAAGAGGGCAATGATTACGGTGAACCAGTTATGCAGTATGTAAAGCCCAATATTGGAAAGACAGCAGAGGAGATTAATGATACAGATAAATATCCAGTATGTGAGCCAGACACAACAGATGAATTTGATACTGATAAGATGATGTTACAGTGGCAGTGGAATTCTAATTATGATGACAGCTGGTATGTGACTAAGACTGATGCTTATGGAAAGAAATTACCAGATGGCTCATATATAAGACTTAATGCACTTGCATCAACACCTCTTAGACCAGTGAGCGATTACAGAAATCTTCTCTTGCAGAAATGGCCTGCACCTGAATTTGAGTGTGTTACTAAAATGTGCGTGAATGGTCTTGAAAATGGAGATTATGCAGGAATTGTGTCATTAGGCGTGGAATATGGAGCAGTTGGAATTGTCAAGAATTTCGGGGAATATGCAATAAGGACAGTCAGAGGCACTCAGAGCTTTGATTGTGAGGCGGCATATTCTAAGGAAGATGTTAAGGACTATCCTATAGCTAAAGATACATTTGCTGATAAGGAAAAGACTGTATATTTAAGATATACAGTTAAGAGAACAGGAACTAAGGATACTAAGGAAATGGCACTGGCTGTTAAAAATGTTCCTGTAGAAGAGGTGACTTTGGAAATAAGCTTTGACGGAAAGGCTTATGAGAAGCAGGTGAGCTTTACAGCAAAGGCAGGACGCTGGGTTGGCGTTAAGAATGGAATGTTTGTTAATCATAATAATGAGATTAAGAATGAGAATGAAGGGGATGGATTTGTGACGGCTGATTATATCAGGTATAGATGTATAGACAACGGGCGATTGGATTAAATTAACATAAGCAACAAAGATATGCTTTCGCTGAGTGTCGCTATCAGCGGTACTAAAGTGCTAAAGTACAGCACTTAAGTGACGGTGGCTCCCCACCTGGAGGGGACATAGGATGTATGGCAGGAGTTATTTTAGTTGTTGGAGATGTTTAATTAAATAGTTATGAAGAGTGTGTATTTTGCTGTAGTGGCGGAGTGCACACTTTTTTGTGGGAAGGTTTGGAAGCTGACATTAGAATATTTATGAGAATTTTGCTTGCATTGGAGAGCAGGGTGGTATATAGTATCTTAAATGATAAATTTTATGAGATTTGAGTATAAATATTGCGATTTAAGGAAGTACTATGATGGTTAATTTAATAAGAAAGCAGTCGCCTGCAAGAATAATAGCGTTTGGGTTTATATTTGTGATTATAGTAGGGTCAGTGCTTTTGTCTTTGCCGTTTAGTGTTAGGGATGGTGTTGATTTAAAATACACGGATGCTTTGTATACATCAACGAGTGCAGTATGTGTAACGGGGCTTGTGGTGGTTGACTCATATGACACATTTACACCTGTGGGGCAATTTATACTAGGGGCACTTATTCAGATAGGTGGTCTTGGTGTGACGACTATGGGGGCTGGAATAATACTTGTTATGGGTAAAAAGGTAGATATAAAAGGACGTACTCTTTTAAAGGAAGCACTGAATATGGATACGGCAAAGGGGCTTGTAAGGCTTATACATAAGATATTTATTGTTACGCTTATATTTGAGGGGGCTGGTGCAATAGCAGGTTTTCTGGTGTTTATAAGAGATTATCCATTTTTTAGGGCATTGGGAATAAGCATGTTTCATTCGGTAGCAGCGTTTAATAATTCTGGTTTTGATATTCTTGGAAATAACCAGAACCTTATTAATTACAGTGGTAATATAGCACTTAATATTATAACCTGTACGCTTGTATTTTTTGGAGGTATTGGCTTTTTTGTAATATGTGAATTGTGGGAAAAGAGATTTAAGTGGAAGAAATTCTCAATGCACACAAGGATTGTAATATCAGTGAGTATTGTGCTTATTATCGCTGGTGCTCTGCTTCTTAAGATTACAGAAAATATCTCGTGGATGGGAGCATTCTTTATGAGTGTGTCAGCCAGAACAGCTGGATTTGCAACATATTCACTTGGGACATTTTCAAAATCAGGACTACTTGTGCTTATAATACTTATGATTATAGGAGCTTCGCCGGGATCTACAGGAGGTGGAATAAAGACAAGCACATTTTTTGCTCTCATACAGGGTGTTAAGTCGGCAGCAACTAATAAGTCGGAGAAAGCATTTCATTATGCAGTACCTAAGGAAGCGTTCAGAAAGGCTTCTGTTATTATGATACTTGCTATGTGTGTTGTGACTGTTGGAGCTTATCTTATGGGAATATTTGAGCCGGATATTGATTTTATTGATATATTATTTGAGGTTGCAAGTGCATTTGGAACGGCAGGGCTTTCAACAGGAATTACACAACAGATAGGAATTGCAGGAAAGCTGTTATCTATTGTTATTATGTACATAGGAAGACTTGGACCGCTTACGATTGCTACATTGTGGCATTTCTCTAAGGGAGAGAGGGTTAATTATCCGGAGGGTAATATAACTATAGGATGATGATTGTGAAATATATGCGGGCAGAGTATTGATGCACTGTTTTGGTGAATGTTGTTATTGAAACGAAACAGTTGTGAGTGCGGACTATATTGCAAGCTGGGTACTGTTGAAGCCGCCGGCACTTAGCGGCTGTATTTTAGCCGCTTAGTGTCCGCTGCGGTTTCAAGTAGCGAAAGCGTGCCCAGCGGTAATATAGTCCGCACTCACAACGTCCGTTAGCCAAAACCCAATCATCAATACAAACCCAACAATAATACGTGAATTCGGAGGTAATTATGTTTAAAACTAGAATATCAAATAAAAATACTACTTATGGAATTATAGGTTTAGGAAGATTTGGCGAGTCGCTTGCATTATCGCTTGCTAACAGCGGTGCTGAATTTATGGTTATAGACAAAGATGAGGAAAAGGTAAGAGAAATGCGCGATTATACGGAAAATGCCTATGTTGTGCAGACACTTGACAGGAAAAGCCTTAGCGCAACAGGAATACAGAATTGTGATGTTGCAGTTGTGTGTATAGGTGAACATATTGATACGTCAATTCTTACAACGCTTAATCTTGTCAGTATGGGAATAAAAAAGGTTATAGCGAAAGCAAGAGGTCTTGAACACGGAGAAATATTGGCTAAGCTTGGGGCAGAAGTTGTATATCCTGAGAAGGATATGGCAGAAAGACTTGCTAACCGTCTTATAGCTTCGCAGGTTATAGATGTCATTCAGCTTAGTGAGAGAATTAATATATCTAAGGTTATGCTTCCTGACAGGCTTGAGGGGAAAACAGTTGTGGATATTAATATGCGTAAGAAATTTAATGTTAATATAATTGCAATTGAGAATAATGGGGAAGTTATGCAGGTTGTAAATCCAGAGTATGTGTTTAGAAATGGGGATATATTGTATCTTTCGGGTAGTTCGGAAGGGCTTAATAAGTTTGCTGAGTGGATAGGCTAGATAGGACAGACAATTAGATTAAATCAACATAAGCAGCAAAGACAAGCTTATGTTGATTTAATGCAGCCTGACACCTTACAGGGGTGCATCTTTGGCTGGTGCTGGTTAGCTAATAGAAGACATGGTCGCCTATTATTGTGCCGCCTTTATCGACAGTGCTGTCGTAGACGTGAAAGTACAGAGCGGCGATTGTTATATGACCATTAAGAACCTCATTAGCGGCTCTGGTACATTCAGCGTTAGCACCTCTGGCAAGGACAATTGCGAAACGTCCACTTGCGACAGGGCTGAACTGGGAAGGGGCGTAGAGTACAGATTGGATCGTGCTGCCGAATTTAGGACTGTTTACACGATTTACGATAACGCTTCCAACGGCAAGCTTGCCCTCATAAGGCTGGTTGGCAGCTTCACATTCTATCATAGCGGATATCATTGCAAGGTCGCTTGTATCATATGCTATAGGTGTATTATTAATGACTTCATCAACTGATGGGGTCATTTTTTTGATTTCTTCAAGCTGTCTTTGGATTTCTTCCTGACGGATACGTTCCTCGTATTCTAATGCAAGGGCTTCAGCTTTGGCAATATTTTCAGAGTTAGTATCTATTTTTGACTGCTTTGAAGCTATGAGCCTTTTAATATTATTAGACTCAGCTATTGACTGCTCTTTTAAAGACACAAGTTCTGTCATATTAGTCTGTAGACTTAGCTGGTTCTGGTTAAGCACAGCAATAAGAGAACTTAATTCTTCAAGCATTTTGCGGTCATATTGGGAAATGCATGAAACATATTCGCTTCTTTGCAATAAATCAGCCATACTTGAAGAGGAAAGCAGTACATCAAGAAAACTGTAGTCACTGTTCTCGTACATATATTGTATACGAAGCTTCATAGTATCGAACTGGTGTTGTCTCTCAATCTCCATATTGCTTATGTCTTCATTAAGTCTGTCAATCTGTTCCTGTGTATCAGCAATTCTGTCATTAATAGAGTTCAGCTTTTCACCAGCATTATCAAGCTCTGAATTAAGGTCGTTAAGTTCACTTGAGAGCTGCGACTGCTCATTTCTTAAGCGTTCAAGTTCTTTGTTATTATCATCATATTCTGTCTTGGTATCAGCAAGTGAATATACAGGTGATGTAACGGATATGAAAGTCAGGCAGACAATGAGTGCCAATGCTATGTATTTAGTTACTGCATTAAAATGTTTCAACTGCAAGTTATATCCTTTCTGATTCTATAAATTTGATGTCAGGAGTGGCTGAAAGTCAAAAGTCTTATCGTGCAGGCAAGAACAACTGTCAGACATTTTATACCTGATATCGTATTATTAATATTTTTTAGCTATAACACCAAAATCTTAATATAGTATAAAATGTGTCCACATAAATTGCAAGCAGCCACAATGGGTGTTATTATTAATTAGTATATCAAATTAATGGTAATGAGATGATGAGAGTTTTATAGTGGTATACTAAATTATAGAAAGAATGAGGGATTTTATGCTTGAATTAATTGATATTAAGAAAGATTATGAAACCGGTGATACAAAGGTTGCAGCTTTAAAGGGTATTAACTTAAGGTTCAGGGACTGCGAATTTGTATCAATACTCGGTCAGTCGGGCTGTGGTAAGACAACTATGCTTAATATCATCGGAGGACTTGATAAGTATACAAGTGGTGATTTAAGAATTAATGGTGTGTCTACTAAAGATTATAAGGACAGGGATTGGGATGCATACAGGAATAATTTAATTGGTTTTGTGTTCCAGAGTTATAATCTTATACCACACCAGACAGTTCTTTCTAATGTAGAGCTTGCACTTACATTGTCAGGTGTATCAAAGGCAGAGAGAAGGAAAAGAGCAGTTGAGGCACTTGAGAAGGTAGGACTTGGTGAACAGATTCATAAGAAGCCTAACCAGATGTCAGGTGGACAAATGCAGAGAGTAGCCATAGCGAGAGCACTTGTCAATAATCCTGATATTCTTCTTGCAGATGAACCGACAGGTGCACTTGATACAGAGACAAGTGTACAGATTATGGAGCTTCTTAAGGAGATTTCCAAAGACAGGCTTATAATTATGGTTACGCATAACCCGGAACTTGCTATGAAATATTCAACAAGAATTGTAAGGCTTCTTGACGGAACTATTGTTGATGACTCAGATCCATATACAGAGGAACAGCTTAAAAAAGACATAGCAGAGGGAACAGATAAGTCAGGCACAGCAACAGCCAATGGTTCAGCATATAATTCAGGCGTGTCAGGTCAGGGAACAAGTATATCTGTCTCAAAGACTCAAAGAAAGAAAAAGCCAAAGACCTCAATGTCATTTTTTACAGCATTATCTTTAAGCTTTAACAATCTGATGACGAAAAAGACAAGAACAATTCTTACAGCCTTTGCAGGAAGCATAGGAATTATCGGTATAGCACTCATTTTATCAATATCAAATGGTATCCAGTTATATATTGACAGGGTGCAGAGGGATACATTATCAAGTTATCCAATCCAGTTACAGTCAGAAACTGTAGATATAAGTAGTATGGTTTCAAGTATGACAGATAATGGCGGCAGAGGTGAAACACATGAGGATATGGATAAAATATATAGCAACAATATAATGTCTGATATGATGAATACTATGGTTGCAGAGGTTCAGAGCAATAACCTTAATGAATTCAAGCATTATATAGAGAATGGTGGAAGCGATATAAAGGATTATGCGAGTGCCATAGAATATACTTATGATATTCCAGTTAATATATATAAGTCAGATACATCTGATAAGGTAACACAGCTTAACCCTAATACAATGTTTGATGCGATGTATGGCGGTTCTTCACAGAGCAGTATGAGTGGAATGAGCATGTACTCTAATTCAAGCGTATGGTCACAGTTATTTGATAATAAAGAGATACTTGAGTCGCAGTATACTGTACTTGCCGGACACTGGCCGGAAAGCTATAACGAGGTTGTACTTGTTGTTAATGAGAACAATGAAATTGATGATTATACTTTGTATTCAATAGGACTTAAAGACCCTGACGAGATTACAGAGATGATTAAGGCTATGATGTCAGGAAAGAGCTATACTCTTGATAATGATGAAACAACTTACACATTTGACGAGATATTAAATACAACATTTAAGCTTATACTTCCAACTGATGTATATTCGTATAATGAAAGTAAGGAAATCTGGGAAGATAAGTCTGATAATGATATATTTATGAAAAATGTTGTCAACAACGGAACAGATATAAAGATTGCAGGAATTATTAAACCTTCAGAAGAAGCAGTAAGTACATCTTTAAGCCGTGGAATTGGTTATACAAAGGAACTTACAGAATATATTATCAATGGTGTTAATGACAGTGCTATAGCTAAGGCACAGCTTGCAGATGAGGATACAGATATATTCACAGGTGTTCCATTTGATAATAATAAAGATACACCTATAACAATGGATGATGTGCAGGCATATCTTGAGAGTCTTCCATCAGATGAGCAGGCACAGACAAGAATGTTCTTATCGACTATGACAGATGAGCAGATACTTGATATGTTCTCGCAGTCAGTTAAGGCACAGACAACTGATGCGACACTGGAAACTAATAAAAGCAAGCTTGGAATAACTGATTTGGACGATCCGTCAGGAATTAATATATATCCATCAGATTTTGACTCTAAGGAGCATATTCAGAACATAATATCAGATTATAATACAAGCCAGCAGAAAGATGGCAAGGATGAAAATGTTATCAACTACACAGACTATGTAGGAATAATAATGTCATCAGTAACAGTTATAATTAATGCTATTTCATATGTATTAATAGCATTTGTTGGAATATCACTTATCGTATCTTCAATAATGATAGGAATTATCACTTACATTTCAGTTCTTGAAAGAACTAAGGAGATTGGCATACTTAGAAGTATAGGAGCATCAAAGAAGGATATTTCAAGAATATTTAACGCAGAGACACTTATTGAAGGCTTTGTTGCAGGTGCACTTGGTATAATTGTCACACTTATTTTATGTGTGCCAGCTAATGCAATTATTAAAAATGTTACATCGATTGCCAATGTTGCACAGCTTCCTGTTGCAGGTGGAGTTATTCTTGTTATAATAAGTATGCTTCTTACGCTTATTGCAGGACTTATACCGGCACGACTTGCAGCAAAGAAAGACCCGGTAGTTGCATTGCGTTCGGAGTAGAAACGAGGATTAATATGAGATTTACATTAGATACACATACGCACACAATTGCAAGCGGACACGCATATAATACAATAGACGAGATGGCAGTATATGCTGCAGGACAGGGGGTTACACATCTTGCAATAACAGACCACGCACCTAAGATGCCGGGAAGTGCAGGTGTATTATATTTTTCTAATATGGGAATAATTCCAAGAAAGAAATATGGCGTTAATATATATATGGGCTGTGAAGTTAATATTATGGATTATGACGGCAGAATAGACTTATCAGAGTATGGACTTAAGGGCTGTGATGTAGTTATAGCAAGCCTTCACATTCCGTGTATTAAGCCAGGAAGAATTGAACAGAATACTAAAGCTTTAATAAATGCTATGGATAATCCATATGTTAATATAATAGGACACCCTGATGATTCAAGATACCCGGTTGATTATGAACAGCTTGTAAGGGCAGCGGGGGAAAAGCACGTCTTATTAGAACTTAACAATACATCATTATCACCTACAGGACCAAGACAGGGAGCATATGATAATGATGTTACAATGCTTAAGCTTTGCAAAGAAGCCGGCGTATGTATATCTATTGGAAGTGATGCCCATATTAAAGAGTCAATATGTGATTTTGACAGGGCTTATAAGGTGATTGAGGAAGTAGGTTTCCCGAAGGAGCTGATTGTGAACAGTAATACAGAATTATATGAGTCATATATAGGAAAAAGACAGTAAAATTAATAAAATGTATTTACTGTATGACTTTACTGTGTTAAACTGTACAATATATTATAAATGCAGATTAGCAAAAGTTGAGGGTTAATATGAACGATAAGTTAAAATCAAAAGAAGTTGAGCAATTATTTGAGGCTATATTAAGTCTTAATGATGTTAAAGAGTGCTATGATTTTTTTGAGGATGTATGCACAATTAATGAACTTTTATCTTTAGCTCAGAGATTTGAGGTAGCCAAAATGTTAAGAGAACAGAAGACATATCTTGAGATAGCGGAAAAGACAGGTGCTTCAACAGCTACAATAAGCAGGGTCAACCGTTCGCTTAATTATGGCAATGATGGATATGACAGGGTATTTGAAAGACTTGGTATATTATCAGATAAGCAGTAAAGATGCTGATAAGATTATTATTATAAATTATGATTCCAGGAATAAGTTATTACTATAAGATGAATAATCTCCCTCTTGATATATGGTTTTTAATACTA
>ENA-UEQA01001310-UEQA01001310.1-human-gut-metagenome-genome-assembly--contig:-NODE-1310-length-12348-cov-9.547144_pt1 | contig 12348 bp, 10 predicted proteins | sample MGYA00242936_ERZ507937 | MGnify/ENA primary metagenome ERZ507937 (study PRJEB26167, sample SAMN06115468) | human gut metagenome | host: Homo sapiens | place: China:Chongqing | collected 2016-06-16... | reverse complement strand
TAAAACTTGTCGTTGATTTAGTATTTCGAGCATGAAAACATCAATAAACACAGATGTATGGGCACCTGGTATTTTTGAAGTGGGAAAAGAGCAAAAAGTGGATGTAGGTGCCGTCTTGCTTATATTATATTATAATGTAAATGGTTCGACGTCTAATGTCGCTGATAACGTGAAACGTATTGGATTACTGCATATAAAGACGATTGACTTTAAAATGTACAATAACACCAATGCTCCTTCATCCAGTTCCATTGAATTTGATATGTACTGGCAGAAGAAAGACTACGATTACTCAAAAGTTCAATAACCAATGATGACACGAAAGATACATAAAGCGATTATAGCCTCCTTACTTATCGGGCTTCCCTTCACCTCTTTTGCAAAGAGATATGATGTGACACTTCCCGAAGTAGCCTCCTGTCTGAAGACTGCACAACCGGGTGACCAGATTTATATCAAAGACGGTCAGTATAAAGACATGCAGTTGAAGTGGACAGGTAAGGGAACCGAGAAAGCTTCTATCAAGATAGAAGCCTTGAATCCTGGAAAAGTAAAGATTGAGGGAGGCTCTACTTTGCGGATAGCAGGAGAGTGGATGTCTGTCAGTGGATTACATTTTACAGATGGATATGCTCCTAAAGGTTCCGTGGTAGAATTCCGCAACGGACAGGAACTGGCCAATCACTGTCGCCTGACAAATTGCGTGATAGACGGATTCAATCCGTCCCGTCGGGACCAGGCTTACAGCTATATCTTGCTTTATGGTCGTCATAACCGTGTAGATCATTGCTCATTGACAGGAAAACTTAATTTGGGGGTGACATTGATTGTCATCCTCAACGATGAGCGTTGTCTGGAAAATCATCATCAGATAGACCATAATTATTTCGGAGAGAGGCCGGTGTACGGCTCGAACGGTGCGGAAACCATGCGTGTGGGAACTTCCCAACAGGCATACAGTTCCTCGAACACAGTAATTGAAAATAACCTGTTCGAGCGCTGTTCCGGTGAAGTGGAAGTAATCTCTATAAAATCCAGCGATAATGTGATTCGGAACAATATCTTGCTGGAATGCGAAGGAGTAGTAGCACTGCGACACGGTGACCGTAACACGGTTAATAACAACCTGTTTATTGGCAACGGACTCCGTAACACAGGCGGTATTCGCGTGGTCAATGCCGGACATCAGATTTATGACAATACCTTGGTCGGTCTGGCAGGAACCCGTTTCTTCTCTGCTTTGGGAGTGATGGATGCCGTACCTAATTCGTTGCCTAACCGTTATTGCCAGGTAGTTGACGTGAAGATGTACCGTAATACTTTCGTAGACTGTACAAATATCGAATTTGGCACAGGCAAAGACATGGAACGTACCCTTGCACCGGACAATGTGAGCTTTACGGATAATATCATAATAAATAAGGAACTGTCTCAACCTTATATAGCCGTTGATGATGTATCAGGTATTCAGTTCAAAGGCAATAAAGTGCAACTGGCAAAGAACTATTCGGCTCCGGGATTTACTACGGAGAAACTAAAGGCTCCCCAGTTGCCGGATCAGGCCGCAATACGTAAGGATAAAGGTGCTTCCTGGTTTGAAAACCGGGTAGCGCAACCATCTGCAAAGACTCATAAGGAATACAACGCAGCTCCGGGAACTGATCTTTCTGAAATCATTCGTTCAGCAGAACCGGGTGGGATTATTGTTCTGGTTGAGGGTACCTATCCTATCCAAAGCGCCATGTTCATCGATAAACCGCTGACAATTCGCGCTGCCAACGCAGCCAATAAACCGTTGGTTCGTTTCAACGGAGAGAAATCGGATAACATGGTAACCATCGCCGATGGCGGTGAACTGATTATTGAGAATATCGCATTCGACGGAGTACTGGAACCCGGTAAAGCCTTGGCTAAGGCGGGAATTTCTACAGCCACCGATATGATACAACCTTATACACTGACAGTAGACGGTTGCGAATTTCAGAACTTCGGAGAGGGCGGCTTCTTTGCCATCAAAGGAACGAAAGCCACTTTCGCCAAGAGTGTGACAATCAAAAACTGCTTTTTCCGCGACTTATCTGGAGATGCCATCAACTATGCCGCCGAGAAAGACGATATCGGTCGTTACAATGCGGATGATATGCTGATTGAAAACTGTTCTTTCTATCGTTTGCTGGGTTTACCTATCAATATTTATCGTGGAGGAAGTGATGAAAGTACGGCTGGTCCTTATATCACTATCAGACATTGTAACTTCGCAGACTGTTGTAACAAAGAGCGTGGAAGCGTGATGCGCCTGATTGGTCCACAAGTACTGACAGTAGAGAATTGTAATTTTGACAACAGCGGACGCGGAGGAGCAACCATCCGTTTGGATGAGGCCACCTGGGAGAAAGTTCGCATAGCCAACTGTAACCTGTGGAACTCCGGCAGAATGGTAACTACCACTTCCCAAGCTATACAAGGAAAAATGTATAATATCCGTCCCGCATATATCAATGCCGACGCATACAATTATACTCCAGTGCCGGGCAGCGAATTGGAAAAACTCTCTATTGGTTTGAAAAAAAATTCGCTTCCGCAATAACCGTAATCGTAAGTGGAACAAGAAAATAATGATTAGATGAGAAAACTTATTATTTGTATATTCATGGTTTTGGGAGGATGTCTCCTTTCGTTTGCCCAACATCCGTCTCTTCTTTTCACACAGGAAGAAGTGAACGAGATGAGGGAAGGAAAGGGAACCGTGCCCGCATTCGACAAAACGCTCTCGGAAGTATTGAGCGCAGCCGATGCAGCATTGAATTCTCCTATCTCCGTTCCTATTCCGGCAGATGGTGGTGGCGGGGTGGTACACGAACAGCATAAGTCGAACTATTATGCCATGTTCCATTGCGGAGTTGCCTATCAGCTGACCGGTGACAAGAAATACGCCCGTTACGTAGCAGATATGCTGGAAGCCTATGCAAGGCTCTATCCCACACTGGGTTTCCATCCCGTATCACTTTCCCCTGTTCCCGGACGCCTGTTCTGGCAAACGCTGAATGAAAGTGTATGGCTGGTACATACAGCGGTAGCATACGATTGCATCTATCATACACTTTCGGCCAAGCAGCGCACCACCATCGAAAAGAATCTGTTTGCCCCAATGGCGGACTTCATCATGGATGGTATGGGCGATAACCATGCAAACAATAAGACTTTCAACAAGATGCATAATCATGCCACTTGGGCTACGGCTGCCGTAGGTATGATTGGTTTCGCCATGAATCGTGAAGATTACGTGAACAAAGCTCTTTATGGCTCCGACGAAACAGGCAAACGCGGAGGATTCATCCGTCAAATGGATTATCTATTCTCTCCCGATGGCTATTTCACAGAGGGGGCCTACTATCAACGTTATGCCATCTGGCCTTTCGTCATCTTCGCCCAATGCATTGAAAACAAACTGCCGGAGCTGGAAATCTTCAGCTATCGCGACAGTATACTCTCAAAAGCACTTTCCACGTTGATACAGCTATCTTATGAGGGAGAATTCTTCCATATTAACGATGCCCTGCTGAAAGGACTTTCCGCACAGGAACTGGTTTACGCTGCAGATATTCTATACAATGTCCATCCGTCGGATAAATCATTGCTCTCCGTAGCGAACGAATACCAGCATACTTATCTGCCTACAATCGGTGGTTTCCGGGTAGCCCGTGATATTGCCCGTGGCGAAGCTGCTCCAATTGTATATCGCAGCAGCGTGTTCCGCGACGGACGCAAAGGAGACGAGGGAGGCATTGCCGTGATTCGCTCGACAGACCCGAAACTGAATAGTGCCCTGACCCTGAAAGCCACTTCTCATGGTCTTAGCCACGGACATTACGATAAACTCACAATGGCCTATTATGATAATGGAAACGAGATTCTGACAGATTACGGAGCTTCCCGTTTTCTCAATATCGAAGCCAAGAATAAGGGACATTACACACGTGAGAACGAATCGTTTGCCAAACAGACCATTGCACACAACACACTGGTGGTTGATGAAACGTCCAATTTCGGCGGCGATATAAAAGTGTCTTCCCGTTATCATTCGGACATCATTTACAGTGATTTCAACGGAGATCATTTCCAAGTGATGGTAGCCAAAGAAACCAATGCATATTCCGGAGTGGAAATGAAACGTACATTGGTGTATGTGACTACTCCTTTCCTGCAATTCCCGCTGATACTGGACGTGTTGCAGGCCAACTCCGACAAGGAACACCAATACGACTATCCGCTATGGTATAACGGGCACTTCGTTTCTCTGAATTTCCCATATACCAAAGCAAGCAACGGATTGCAAACCCTCGGAACAAAAAACGGTTACCAGCATCTGTGGCTGGAAGCCTGGGGACAGAATGAGAAAACGAACACCTCCAGTTTCACTTTTGTCAAGGACAACCGCCTCTATACCATCAGCGCGGCCACCACTCCCCGGACAGAACTAAAGATGCTTCGCCTGGGAGCCAATGATCCGGATTTCAATTTGCGAAACGAGACAGTGTTTCTAATCAGAGAAAAGGAACAGAAGAATCACACGTTTGCTACTTCCATCGAAACGCATGGAGATTATGACGTAGTGATGGAGACTTCCAACAATCTGACATCCTCCTGCGAGGAAGTGAAAGTGGTGATGGATACGGCCGAATACACCGTTATCAAAGCTATATATAAAGGTGGACATTCTGTAACACTCTGTCTGGCCAACGCAGAAGACAGCAAAAAGAATAAACATCACTTGTCCGTTGGAGGAAAGAATTACGACTGGAACGGTCGTTGCGGAGTTTTTGCCAAATGAGAACAAACCATTAATAGATAGAAAGTATGAAAACATGTAGTGAAACTTTTCAGTTTGAGAAAGATTTGAAGTGGGAAAATCCCGCTCCGGGTGTCAATCGTCAGATTATGGCGTATGACGGACAGTTGATGATGGTCAAAGTGAAATTTGATAAAGGTGCGGTAGGAACCATGCACGAGCATTATCACAGCCAGGCCACTTACGTGGTGAGCGGTAAATTCGAACTCACCATCGGCGATAAGAAAGAGATTCTTTCTGCCGGAGATGGTTATTATGTAGCACCGGATGAATGGCACGGATGCGTTTGCCTGGAAGCTGGTATTCTGATTGATACTTTTAGTCCCGTGCGTGCAGACTTCTTAAACCTCTAGGCGCATGAAAGTAAAAGGACTTAGATGGGTGGTTATCGGGTTAATCATGTTGATAACCATCATCAATTATCTGGATAGAGGCACGCTCAACTATATGTGGGTGGCTAATATCGACTATCGTCTTCTGCCCGAGGCGGAGGCGTTGAGCGATAAAGGTAACCACGCCGCATTGGTGGGCGACCAGTATATCCTGACAGCCGCCAACGGAAACCGCGATTCGGTCAGCGTAGCCAATGTGCAGATGAAAGAGAAGAACGGAGTCACCTTTGTCACCAATCGCGAGGGTATCGCCATCGACCTCGGTCTGATAGACCGTAACGATCCCGATGCGTCGCAGAAAGCGAAAGACATTCTCGGCCTGATTACGATTTTCTTTATGATTGCATACGGCATCAGCCAGCTTGTCTCCGGCAAGTTGTACGATAAAATCGGATGTCGGAAAGGTTTCTTCTGGAGTGTACTGGTATGGGGAGCGGCGGATGCGCTGGCCTCTCTTTCCAGAGGAATCTTCTCACTGACCTTTTTCCGGATGATGCTGGGCTTGGGTGAAGCCGGCCCATGGCCGGGCACTACGAAAAGTAATGCCGAATGGTTCCCGCAAAAAGAACGTGCTTTTGCACAGGGATTGTTTGGAGCGGCAGCTTCCATCGGCTCCATTCTTGCTCCGATTATCATTCTGATGCTGTTCATCGCTTTTGGCTGGAAACTGACTTTCATTGTAGTTGGTGGATTGGGATTGATCTGGCTGATTCCCTGGTTGATAATCAATAAGGCAACTCCGAAAGAGCATCCCTGGATTACGGAAGAAGAGCGTACTTATATTCTAAGCGGTCAGCCCGAAAAGGAGATAAAGACAGAAGATAAAGGAAAGAGCTGGGGCGAACTGCTGCGTGTGAAAAAGAACTGGTCTGTCATTCTCGGCCGATTCTTCCTCGACCCTATCTGGTGGATGTTTGTAACTTTCCTGCCGCTTTACCTTGCCGACGTATTCCATCTGAATATAAAAGAGGTGGCGTTCTCTGCCTGGGTACCTTATGTGGGCGCGGCTTTGGGAAGTGTTGCCGGGGGCTGGTATTCCGGTTGGCTGATAAACCGTGGAAAGACTGTGAACTATGCCCGCAAAGCAGCCATGCTGATTGGTGGATTTATAATTATTCCGTCCATTCTGGCAGCTATCATGTCTACCACGGCTCCGGTTGCCATTCTCTTTATGGCACTGGTATTGGGAGGCTTCCAGTTCTTCATGACGAACTTGCAGACCATTCCGAGCGATTTGCATAGCGGCAAGTCGGTAGGTTCTTTGGCAGGTCTGGGAGGTGCTTCGGCTGTGTTGGGTACAATTCTGGCTATTCTTTTTGCCAGCTATATTACAAACTGGATTTTATTATTCAGTCTGTTGGGAGCTTTGGTACCACTATCGTTGTGCTCCATCTTCCTGACAGTAGGAGAGATTAAACAAATCAATAAATAAACGTATTTAAAAAAAGACAATTATGAAATTAGAAGGAAAAGTTGCTATTGTAACTGGTGGTGCACGTGACCTGGGTCGCGCAATATCTGTAAAATTAGCCGCAGAAGGCGCTAAAGTTTGTTTGAACTATTTTGATAATGAAGCCGATGCACAGGAAACACTGGCATTGATTAAAAACGTGGGTGGTGAAGCAATCGCTGTTCAGGGTGATATGACGAAAGCTGCTGCGGTGAAGAATCTTTTTGCAGAGTGCAACAAAGCTTTTGGTGACAAGGTAGATGTATTGGTAAATGTAGTAGGCGGAATCGTAGGCCGTAAGAAAATCACCGAACAGGATGAAGACTGGTATGATTTCCTGATGGATGTCAATATGCGTTCCGTATTCCTTTGTACCCGTGAGGTAGTTCCGATGATGCCGGAGGGTGGTTCTATCGTAAACTTCTCTTCATTGGCTGCCCGCGACGGTGGTGGCAACGGAGCTTCCATGTATGCAACTGCCAAAGGTGCTGTAATGACATTCACCCGCTCTATGGCCAAAGAACTCGGTCCTCAAGGAATCCGCTGCAACGCTATCTGTCCGGGTACGATTGCTACTTCGTTCCATGACCGCTTCAATACACCGGAGAATCGTGAACGTATGAAAGGCTCTTACGCATTGCGTCGTGAGGGAACTGCTGATGAAGTTGCCGAACTGGTTTGCTTCCTGGCTTGCTCCGAATCTTCTTACCTGACAGGTACGAATATTGATATTAACGGTGGTTGTTTCTTCTCTTAAAGAAGAATCACCGAATCTGGAGCTAGTATAAGTAGTAAAGATTTAGCAATCAAGTAGTGAGTAGTTAAGTAGCAAATATTTTATAATCAACTACTTACTGTTTGGTTGCTTATTCCCTGATTACCTGCTTTTGCTAACTTACCTCTTACTTGCTTCACTATTAATCTTACCATTACACATCTTATCTTAACCACTCATCTCCACTACTCTAAAAGAATACATTTATGAGACGAATCTTTGCTATATGGGCTCTATGCCTTTGTTGGGGAGTACTGAATGCGGCACCGTTGGGACCGTTTAATGCAACATTGCTCGAGAAGCTGAAGACCGATTATCAGAAAGGCGATAAAGAGGTGATCCAGTACATCGAATTACAGGAAAAGGCGGCAGAGAAATATATAAAGATGTCTCCTCTGTCGGTAACAGCTAAAAAGAAATTACCTCCCAGCAAGGACCCCCGGGATTATATGACTCTATCCCCATACTGGTGGCCGGACTCCACGAAGACAGATGGGCTTCCCTATATCCGTAAGGATGGCGAACGCAACCCGGAAGTTTATGAATACCCTGAACGTGAGAATGCCAACCGTTTTGGCGACGCTGCCTACTGTTTGGGCGTACTCTATTACATCACCGGAAAAGAAGTCTACGCCAAAGCCTGTGCCGATCATTTACGAACATGGTTTATCGACCCGAAATTGGGTATGAACCCCAACATGACTTATGCACAATCCGTTCCGGGAATGAAAAATATGCGTGGTTCGGGCTTCATTGACTCCCGTCGTTTCAGTCGTGCACTGGGAGTTGCCAAATTGATAGAAAGCTCGAAAAGCTGGACTGCCTCGGACAAGAAAAAGCTCGATGACTGGGCTACCGCTTTCTGTTATTGGATGGAGAACAGCACACAGGGACAAAGAGAATCTCATGCTGCCAACAATCATGGCCTGTGGTACGAAGCCATTCACCTGATGGTACTCGCCTATCTGGACCGCACCGACCGCATCCGTGAAGTAGCCGAGCAAAGTATCCTCCCCAAAATGGGTGCACAGATTGCCGACGACGGCTCACTACCCCAAGAACTGGAACGGACGCTCTCCCTGCATTATTCAACTTTTGCTCTCGAAGCTCTGATGGAAGCCAATCAGATCACCAGCCAGATAGGTCTCAACTTGTGGAATACTCCGGCCGCCAACGGCAAAGTGGCTTCGCAGGCAGTAGACTATCTATATCCTTATTATCTGAACCCCGAAAGTTGGAAGTTCAAGCAGATTAAACCATTCGACCAGTCGCGTGCCGCCATTCTTCTTTATGAAGCGGGAACGGCATTGGGCAATCAGAAGTACATAGATACGGCAAAGCGCATCGGACTGAAATACAGTACGTCGGATGTAGAAACGATACCATATCTGATTTTAAAGAAGAAATAAGATTATCCCACCTAATGAAGTGATATCATGAAATTGAAACTGATTTTATGTTTGTGTATGCTGCCGCTTTTTTGCCTTGCCCAGGAAGCGCAACCGCAGCAATTTTCCAATCGCTATGGCATGAAGATGACGCAGAATGAGGACGGCTCCTATGCGTTGCTGTATGCAAAGAAATATGCGAAGTTTATCGATGTGAATACCATTCCCGATGTGATGGTGCCTTATACCTATCAGCCGGACCGCCTGAAAAGCAAGGACTATAAGGGAGTGGCTACCAAAGACATCGTGTATAAGAAACATAAGGACTATGAACTGATACTCACAGTAGACTTTGCAGAGACTGACAAACCCGCTCCGTTCGTGGTCTACATCCACGGAGGTGGATGGGCACGTGGAGATAATGGTTCGTCCAGATCTCTGTCTCAATACCTGGCAAAGCAAAAGGGTATTACAGGTGTACGTGTCTCTTATACACTGGCACCGCAATCCGACGCAACCGTGAAAGTCTCCATTCAGGATATTCTGGATGCTGTGAAATACGTGCAGGAGCATGCTGCCGAATTGAATGTAAATCCTGCCTGTGTCGGCTTTCTGGGTACTTCTGCAGGTGCACACTTGGCGGCAGTTGCTGCCATGACTGTTCCCGGAACGAAAGCACTTGTTGGCTATTCCGGTATCTATGACCTGGAAAAGGCTGCCATCACCATGAAGACAAAAGATGCTCAACGCATCGCTTATTTCTGTGACCGGGATCCGAAAGTCCTGCGTGAAGCATCTCCTATCAATCTCATTCCAAAGAAGAATGTTCCTGCTTCCATGCTGGTGTGTGGCACGTGTGATGTGACGGTAGAGTGTGAGCAAAGTGAAATGTTTGCATCGGCACTAAAGAAAAAAGGAGGCGTCTGCGACCTGCTGACATATAAGTATTATGACCACAACGTAAGTTCAAAGACTTCTGATAAGATGGAAGAGATTTTCTTCAAGTCTGTCGATTTCCTGACTACCTATATGAAATAAACCGTATGAAAACAGGAATCTTATTCTTAACCTTCTTTGCTTTTATTGCCTGCTCCAATAGTTCATCCGAAGTGATAGACGACAAGGAACAGCCGAAGCCCGGACAACTGGGACAGCAAGTGGACGGTTCATTAATAGCCGATGGCAACAGCGCGAAAACGTACGACTTGATAAAGCGCTCGGGCTACGACCACGAGGCTCCCGATTCTTCGCGCGAACATAAAACGGAGCATTTCCAGCATATTCAGCAGGTACATGACAATCAGTTGAACAAATATGTATTCGCATTTTTTATTCATGCTGCGATAGACGACGACCGTGGTCTGCCGAATATCACAGACCGTCAGCGGAATGAAATAAAAACGGATAATAAATCTCCGCAAAGCCTTGTTGGCCAGCAAGGAGAGACAATGGTGTTCCGTTGGAAATTCTGTTTGCCGGCAGGATTTCGCACAACTACCAAATTCTCCCATCTTCACCAGTTGAAAGGTATCGACAACGCATCCGGTACGGCAGATGTCAGTTCTCCGCTCATCACTCTGACTGCCTATTCGAATAGTAAGAGCGGACAACAGTTACGTGTGCGCTATGATAAGCGTGGCGAGAGTACTACGACTATTGCCAGCGCGGATTTGGCCGACTTCCTCGGTAACTGGGTAGAGGTGGAAGAGAAAGCACGTTTCGGTGAGGATGGTTCTTATGAAGTAACTATCATGCGCGTGAAAGACGGGAAAGTTCTCTTGAAACTCGATCCCCAAAAGATGGATATGTGGCGCACCGATTGTACGGGACTTCGCCCCAAATGGGGTATCTACCGCTATCTGGGCGAGAACCGTAGCTGGCAAGACCAGTTGCGCGATGAAGAAATCCGTTTTGCCGATTTCTCCATCAAGAAACTTTAGAGAGGGACTTTGTTGTCTATAATGGTGGATCTCCTGTCTGGAAATGTGTTTTCGGGTACATATTCGGGCGGGAGATTGTCGTATTGTGTCTCTGGTGAAAATATTCTTTCAAGAAAGTTATATAGTAAGTATATCTTCTTAAAAAGACATGCTCTAGTTGATAAATTCGTAGCCTTTGAGCTGGTATCTCTTAATCTTGCAGCCTTTTGTTCTTGTAAGTTTGACCTTTCCCTTAGCTGCATTCAACGTAACCTGATTGAATTGCCCTTTCTGGAAATCATAGCTTACACCATCATCTTCGAAAAGTTAGCAAGTAGCGGTGGGAGTGCCGTATATTTTACAGTTCAGGTTGAATACGGTCTGCGTATTTATATAAGGAACAGGCTCGGCAAGAGGCAATAACGTTCCTTGACGTACGTAGAGTGGTAATTGATTAAGCTCGGTTGTTATCTCATATTCACGGTTACCTTCGTACTTTTCATTGGTGTTGAAGTTGTACCAGACTCCTTCCGGGAAGTAAACTTTCCGTGATTTCTTATTCTCGTACAGGGGAGCAGCCATCATTCCGTTGCCAATCATGTATTGATCGCTGATGGTGCGCAGACGTTCATCCTTGGGATCATCCATCAGCAGCGGGCGAAAAGGAGGTATTCCCTCTTGCTGGTATGTGCGGAAAGCTGTATAAAGGTAAGGTTCCAACGCTTTTCGGATGGGAGAGGTGGGGTGTACGTAAGCGTGTTCCCATAAATTGATCTTATAGCCTTTCTGCTGGAGTTGGGCTAGCATTTCTTTGTGTTGTGGGAATCGTTCTTTACTCCATATGTACGAGCAGGAATAAGTAGCCGTTTGCCATCCGGGTTCAAGCCCTAGTACGTCACATGGAATATGATTGTTACGAAAATAATCAGCAAAACGCATAACAGAATCTTGTATAGCATCTCCTTTCACACGGTATTTGAATCCGAGTCCCCACATTGGGGGGAGACAGCCTCCACCGGAGAGAAGATTATATTTTTTCACTACATCAAGTAATTCCGGTCCGGTGATAATGAATACTTCGATACCTTTTGCACCAGGAATGTCGATAAAAACTTTGTCTCCATTGCTTCTATTTTTATATAAGTCTTCCGTGGTGGTGGAAATATGTTTGCGGGTTTTCGCGTTTTGTATATTTTGCTGTTTTTTTGGTTGGATCCGCATAAAAAAGTGGTATAACGTGCTGTATTGACGAGAATGCCATAACCTTTGGTAGAGACGTAAAATGTTTGTGGGGCGTGTGTATATCCGAGTCAGTTTAGAGGGTTGTCGTTCACTATCGGACGTTTACGTAAGCCACGTTGACCGAAGGTTTCAAACTGGAGTCCGAAGCCATAGATTTGTTCATTGTCTTCCAAGGGGGCTTCTATCAAGCATCCTCTATCTGTTATTTTTATTTGTATTTCTTGAATGTCGAAAGGTAACTTGGCTGTAGGAAGTGACTTCATAGTTTCTATAACAGGCTTTCCGCCAAATAGAGAATAGGGGGGGGTGAAAGGGTCAATTTCTCCCTTTTGT
>ENA-UEQA01001291-UEQA01001291.1-human-gut-metagenome-genome-assembly--contig:-NODE-1291-length-12441-cov-4.756390_pt1 | contig 12441 bp, 7 predicted proteins | sample MGYA00242936_ERZ507937 | MGnify/ENA primary metagenome ERZ507937 (study PRJEB26167, sample SAMN06115468) | human gut metagenome | host: Homo sapiens | place: China:Chongqing | collected 2016-06-16... | reverse complement strand
ACAAGATCCGCGTTCCGATCGAGCAGCTTTTCCAGCGCGGCGGGGCTAAGGGACACTTTGGAGGCGTTGTCCGGCCTGACCCCCTGAAGGCGGCAGCGCTTCCATGAACGCAGGATCAGGGGCCGGACGGCGGATTCGTCCACGGGCTCTTGCCTGTGGAAGCGCTCCCACTGTTCAAGGACCCTTTTGTTCCGCTCGATATGCTCTTCCATGTTCCTCTCCGCACAAAGTGTGTTTACGTATGTCTATTATAAATCATATTCTATGAACATGTCTACAAATACATGCCCACATTTTGCACACCGGGCACACTCTCTGGACGGGGAAGCGAAGATACGGGAACACCGGGGATATTCAGAGCCGCCCACTGTATCGGAATGAATTCCGGGGGTCAGGAAAAAGGCGGAAACGGCCCGGCGCGGCACGCCTCATCCGCCGGAAGGATGGCACATGGCTTGCATTGCCGCAGGCAAGATGTCTTTCTCATCTGGAGGTTCCATGAACACATCTTGTTGCACCAATCCAATCCGCATCAACACGCTGTTGATCAAAAACCGGATTGTCTTCCCCGCCATGTGTACGAAATACGCCGCGCCGGACGGCGGCGTCACGGAGCGTATGCTCCGCTACTACGAAGAGCGTGCCAAGGGCGGGGCCGGGCTTGTCACCATTGAGGCCACATCCGTCGATCCCACCGGCAACTCCTTCTCCCGTGGCCTGAGCATCGCGGACGACGCGCGCCTGCCCGGCCTCACCGATCTGGCCCGCCGCGTGAAACGGCACGGGGCGCGCATATCCATCCAGCTCCAGCACGGCGGGCGCGCCGCGCTCCCCCAATTTTCGGGCCATGCCGTGCCTCTCGTATCCGCCATTCCCGGCGTGACCCCCTACGACAACAGCGTGATCCTCAGCGAAGAGGAAATCGCCCGCCTCGTGGAATGCTGGGGAAAGGCCGCCATCCGTGCCCGCGAAGCCGGGTTTGACGCCGTGGAAATCCACGGGGCGCACGGCTATCTCATCAGCCAGTTCCTTTCCCCCTATACCAACCGGCGCACCGACGGATACGGCGGTTCGCTGGAAAACCGTATGCGCTTCGCCCTTGAGGTCTGCCGCAAAGTCCGCGAGTCCGTGGGGCCGGATTTCCCGGTCACCTACCGCATGAGCGCCGTTGAAGGGCTTCCCGGCGGCACCACGCTGGAGGATTCCGTCGCCCTCGCCAAGCGGCTGGTAGCCGACGGCATCGACGCTTTGCACGTTTCCGTGGGGCTGCGCGAGACGAATTTCATGGTTTCCCCGCCTGCCTGCGTGGAGAAGGGCTGGAACGCGCCCCTTTCCCGCGCCGTGCGCGACGGCATTGAGGCCGCCGTGCCCGTCATCGTGGCGGGCCGCGTAGCCGACGAGCAGACGGCTCAGGGCATCATCGATCGCGGGGATGCGGACATGGTGGCGATGGGCCGTGCGCTCATTGCCGATCCGTTCCTGCCCGCCAAGGTCGCGGCGGGCGAGGCCGGAGACATCATCCGGTGCGTGGGCTGCAACGAGGGCTGCGTAGCCGGATCCGCGCGCGGAACGGGCGTCGGGTGCGCCCTGAACCCGTTGTCCGGTGCGGAAGGCAAGTATGATCTCAATCCCGTGGTGTCCCCCAAGAAAGTCGCAGTCATCGGCGGCGGCCCCGCCGGGATGCAGGCCGCCCTTGCCGCCCGGTTCCGGGGGCATACGGTGGATCTGTATGAAAAGTCGGATCGCCTCGGCGGTCTGCTCAACGTGGCTTGCAAGCCCCCGCACAAAGAAGATTTGGGCCATGTCACGGGCTGGTTCGAGCGACAGTTGAAGCGGGCGGGCGTCGGGCTGCACCTCGGGGCCGCCCTCACGCCCGAAGCGGTACGGGATCTCGGCGCGGACGCCGTGATCGCCGCCACGGGCAGCGCCCCGGTATTCCCCGGCTTTTGCCGCAAGGCCCGGAACGCGGTGGTAGCCCAGAGCATCCTCTCCGGTGAAGCCAAAGCCGGGAAAAAGGCGCTCGTCATCGGCGGCGGGCTTATCGGCTGTGAAACCGCCGAGTTCCTCGCCGCGCAGGGTTCGGATGTGACCATCCTCGAACTTCAGCCCGAATTGGCGAAGGATATGGAATCACGTACCCGCCGTTATCTGATGCAGCGCCTCAGGGAGTACGGCACGCGCATCCTTACCGGTACGCAGGTGCTTGAAGTCACCGAAGAAGGCAAGGTGAAAGCCAAATTCCCTTCCGGCTCGGAACGCTGGCTTGACGACTTCGACACGCTCGTGATCGCCGTGGGCTACCGGGCCGAAAACGCCCTTGCCGCCGAGCTTGAAGAGATGGGCTGCCCCTGCGTCCGCGTGGGGGATTGCGCCTCCGTCGGCAAAATCCTGACCGCCATCGAGTCCGGTTTTCAGGCCGGGTGTTCCATCAAGTAAGCGCCCGCTGCGGACGCACCGCCCCAACAGGCCCGCAAGGGCCGGGAGAAATATCATGATCATTGATTTCAGGCTCCGTCCCGCCACGCGCGGTTTTCTGAATATGCACATCTTCCGCAATCAGGAACGCATCGCCAGCTGGAGCGGCAAGCTCGGCATGGTTCCCCCGCCGTCCGCCAAACAGGGCGACATGGAGCTGATGCTCAAGGAAATGGAGGAAGGCGGCGTGACGCTGGGTGTCGTGCCGGGCCGTCAGGCCAACGCCTTCATGGGTAACGTGCCCAACGAGGACATCGCCGCCATCGTCGCGGATTACCCGGAAAAATTCATCGGCGTCGCCGGGATCCATCCGACGAACCGCGCCAAGGCGCTGGAGGAGATCGAGCGTTTCGTGGTGAACGGGCCGCTCAAGGCCGTGGGCATGGAGCCCGGCGTGCTGGCCAGCCCCATGTATGCCGATGACCGCCGCATCTACCCCATATACGAATACTGCGCCGAGCACGGCATCCCGGTGCTGCTCATGGGCGGCGGGGGCAACGGCCCGGATCTCAGCCACAGCAACCCGATCATCATCGACCGGGTGTGCGGCGACTTCCCCGAAATGACCGTGATCAACACGCACGGCGGCTATCCGTGGGTTACGGAAATCCTGTTCGTGGCCTTCAAGCGCCCCAACCTGTACCTCTGCCCTGACATGTACATGTACAATATGCCCGGCGTGAGCGATTACGTCATGGCCGCCAATACCTTCCTCTCCGAGCGTTTCCTGTTCGGCACGGCCTATCCGTTCATCGGCTTCCGCGAAGGCGTGGAGCAGTTCAAGGCGCTGCCCTTCAAGCCTGAAGTCTTGCCCAACCTGCTGTACCGCAACGCGATCAAGGCGCTCAAGCTCGATATCCCGTGCGGGGAATAATCCCCCGGCGGGACGCTTTCAGCCCCTGTTGAGGGCGTCCCGCCGGACGCACGTCCCCCCTTATTCCCGAAAAAGCCGACGACGGAAAGCATTTACGCCGGAAGGCTTTGCTGCGCCCTCCCGTCTGGCGGGCGCGGCTTTCACGGAGGCCCTATGTCCCCCCATTCATCCAAAGCCATGACCCGACATGCATGGTTTATTTTTTCCATTTTGACCATCTGCTATGCGCTCGTCAGTTTCTTTCGGACATCCACGAGCACCCTCGCCGTGGACATCATGCGCGAATTCGCCGTCGGCGGCGGGCTCATGTCGGTCATGAGCTCCGCCTATTTTTACCCGTACGGGTTCATGCAGATCCCGGCGGGCATCCTTTCGGACCGCTGGGGTTCGCGCAACACCATCGCCTCGTTCCTCCTCATCGGGGCGGCGGGGTCGCTCCTGTTCGCCCTTTCCGGCTCGGTAACGGCGGCGACGGCCGGCCGCGTGCTCATCGGCGTCGGCATGGGCATGGTCTTCGTGCCCGCCTTGCGGGTGATCCTGTACTGGTTCCCTCCGGCACGGCACGCCCTCGGCACGGGCTTGATCCTTTCCCTCGGCACGGGCGGTATGCTCCTCGCCACCTATCCGCTCATGCTGCTCTCGCAGGCCGTGGGCTGGCGCGGCAGTATGTTCGCGGCTACGGCGGCGACCGTGCTTGTGGCCGGCGCCACATGGCTGTGGGTACGCAACCGCCCCGAAGAGGCCGGGTACGCCCCGGCATGGGTTTCCATCGCTCCCCGCAAACACCCCGCCCCGCCCTTGCGTGAAACCATGCTCCGCATCGTCCGCAGCCGCACCTATTGGAGCGTATCCACGTGGTTCTTCTGCATGTACGGGTCGTTCTACGCCATGACCGGGCTCTGGGCCGGGCCGTATTTCATTCAAGGCTACGGCCTCGACAAGGGCACGGCGGGCGGCATCCTTTTCTGCATGGCCCTCGGCGCGGTGGTCGGCCCGTCGCTGGTGGGGGTCGTCGTGACGTGGGTCCGGTGGTCCAAGGGTGTCTTGCTCCTCGCCGCCAGCGGCGTCACCATCCTGCTCGCCGCGCCGCTGCTTGCGGATCATCCCGTGCTCCCCGCCTCCCTGCTCCCGGTCTGGAGCCTCGCCTTCGGCATCTTCTGCGGCGGGTTCGGCGGCATCGCCCTCACCAAGGTACAAGAGGATTTCCCCCCCGAAATCGTGGGCACGGCCACCGGGATGATCAACATCTACTCCTATATCGGGACGGCCCTGCTTCAGCTCGCCAGCGGGTGGATCATGGAAGCGCAGGCCCCCGGTCAGGCCGCCTACGGCATCGGACAATACGCCTCCATGTTCATCCTGTTCATGGCCATGTTCGTGACCGCCTTTTCCGCAACCCTGCTCGGCCTCGGCAAGAGCCGGGGCAATGCGACGGATGTCTTTTCCCCAATAGGCGAAGGCGAAACCAAGAGCGCCTGAGTTTCAGCCACCTTGGACGGCACCGGAGGGAGGAACCCCTTTAATGTGAGAGCCCACACGGGGTATGCCTCCTCCGGCCCCTCCACTTCCCTACTAGGCTTCGCTGATGGGAAAACGGCGCTCGGGGAATTCATTCAGGTTTGCGCGGAATGCCTTTCCCCATGCTTTTTCCCATAGGCGAAATGCCGCCCACGATGCCTTTCATTTATTTTCCATTGAGCGGCAATGCCGCCGAGGGAAATACGCATAAGCTCAAAGCACAACCCGCGTGCCAGCGGGAATTCACCCGCTCCCACTTGTGCCGACTCCGGCGCACCCGCACTGACGGGGGAACCTCTTGCAGGGTCAGGGGGGCAAAGCCTCCCAGTAAAGCACGAAGCGGAGCCCCAGCGGGACTCGCGCATTTTCCGTTTGCCCGGCGGAGGCTTTTCCGGTATCACTTTCTAGTATGTAAAAGGCGATAATCTGTTTGTTTCGCAGTGTTCAGGCTAGTAGGTTTTTCTCCGGATGGTCACTCCATGCCCGCACTCATGATTCAGGCGCCGGATCAGGCGTCCCCAGCCCTGCACGCAGCCTTGTATGCGGAATGGCAAAAATTCCGCGACGGGACCGCCCCCGTGGATCCCGAATATATCCCCCCGTTCATCCTCGCCTCCTGGGAGCGCTGCCGGGAATCCGGCATTACCACGGAAGCCAACAGCATTGTACGCGTGGACGCGCTGCTCCTTGAGCAGGCCCAGCGCCTCAACAGCGATCTGCTGTGCAGCGCCCGTTCCATCATGGACAAACTGTTTTCCGTGGTGCGCGCCACGCGGTGCAGCATTTCGCTGACAGACGGCTCAGGGCTCGTACTGCACACCCTGCGGAGTGAGGGCGACGGGCCCGACGTGCTTCCCGGCCAGATCGCCACGGAAGCCGTATCCGGCACCAACGGCATCGGGACTTGCCTTGTCGAACGGAAGACCGTGACCATCATCGGCGCACAGCACTATTGCGCCCGGCATCATGTCTGGAGCTGCACCGCATCCCCCATCCGCTACGAAGACGGCACGCTTGCAGGCGTCCTCAATGTTTCCATCGCCCGGGAATCCTATCATCTGCATACGCGGGGCATGGTGGAGGCTTCGGCCCACGCCATCGCGGAACAGCTCCACCTGCGGGCCGCTCTCGGCAGGCAGCGTGCGATCATGGAAGTGCTGGACGAGGGCATCCTTGAAGTCGGCGCCTCGGGTGAAATCCATTCCGCCAATGGGCGCGGGCTATCCATGCTCGGGCTGGAGGCGTTGCCGCCCCATCTCCACTTGCGGGACACGGTGCTTTCCGAGGCAGTGCGCCGCGACATCCTTGACGAACACAATGCCTTTCAGGATCGGGAAGCCCTGCTGCATACCGCGAACGGCACGCTCCCGTGCGTGCTCTCCTTCGCGCCGCTCGGTATGGGCAAGGGCGGCGTGTTGGCCCTGCGCGAATCGCGCCGCCTGTGCGGGTTCGCGGCCCGCACCATCGGGGCCGGGGCGGTCTACGCGCTTGACGATATTCCGGGCGATTCCCCCGCCATTGCCCAGGCACGGGAGGCGCTCCGCCGCGCCGCGCGGCATGACGCTCCGGTCCTGCTCACGGGTGAGGAAGGGACGGAGCGGCACGGCTTCGCTCAGGCCATCCACAACGCGGGACGCCGCCGGGAGGCCCCCTTCGTCGCCGTGCACTGCGGAGGCATCCCGCGCAGCCTTATGCGCAGCGAACTGTTTGGATTCGATGGGGAAGGCGGCAGGCCCGGCAAATGCGAGCTGGCGGATGGCGGCACGCTGTTCCTCGACGGCGTGGAAGCCCTCCCCCTGACGGCACAGATGGGGATCGTGCGCCTGCTGCGCGGCGGAGAAACCGCCCGCGTCGGCGGAGGGCAAGGCCGCACAGTGAACGTCCGCCTTATCGCCGGGGCAGGCCCGGGGCTTTCCGAAGCCGTGCGCGAAGGGCTTTTTCTTAAAGAACTGCATGAACTTTTACGGGAATACACCATAACGGTTCCACCGCTGCGTGAAAGGCGTTCGGACATTGAGGCTCTTGCCGCCCGTTGCGCTTCCCGGTTCGCGCAGGCCCTCGGCAAACAGCCGAAGCCCATCGCCCCCGAAGCTATGGAGGCTCTGCTCAGGTATTCGTGGCCCGGCAATGTCCGGGAGCTGGAAACCGTTCTGGAGCGGGCCGTGGCCCTTGCCGAAGGCGACGTCATCGGGCTTTCCGATCTTCACGCCCGGATCTCCGCAGCCGAGGTTTCCGCACCCACAGGAAAACCGCTGCCCGGCCACGAAGCGAAACGCCTGCTCGCCGCGCTCGAACGGACGGCGGGCAATGTCCGCGAAGCCGCCAAACTCCTCGGCATCTCACGCGGCGGCTTCTACGTGAAGCTCAAAAAACTCGGCCTCAACCCCGACGAATACCGCTAGCCATAACGCCTGACGCCTCCGGATGTGACCGGAAGTATGCTCTCTGCGATCCTTCCGGCTCATGGCGGCCATGCCGGTATCGCGTTCTTCATCCATAATCCCTTCCCCCTGACCTTCCAGGTCGTCCCTTGCGGCCATTTCTCCCATAAATGGCCTCCTCAAGCTGTGTCCATAAAAAAGACATGTTCATATACACATGGTTTCAATATGAACAGCATTGAAGACACTTTTCACGATATGCCTTTCTAATGTTGCAAAATGATTCTTCTTTTCCGTACATCCGTGTAACATGCTGATATTGGCCCACTCTTTGCTGTTCTCATAGGCAGGATACCGTTACAGGGGCAATCCGGTCCCCATCCTGGAGAGAAACGGCTTTCCGTGGGGGATCAGATTCTTTTCAATCTTTCGCTGTGGTTGCGTCGTGGGACAGTCCGCGTGGCGGGCAGCGGTCCCTCCGATTGAGCGAAAAGACACAAACGGTTGCACCAATCCAAAACGCTTGAGGAGAAACTGAGGAGAATCCCATGAAGAAAGTGATTACCCTGCTGCTTGCCGCCGGTCTGGTCATCGGCGCCGCATCCGCCGCCAACGCCGTGGACATCAAAGCCAAGGGCCTATGGCACAATGCCATGTCCTTCGCGGACCGTAATTTTGAAAAACACAACGGCTCCGACAAAATGCAGAATGCCACCCGTATCCGTACGCAGATCGACGTCATCGCGTCGGAAAGCCTCAAGGGTGTCGTCTATTTTGAAATCGGGCCCCAGAACTGGGGCAAGGGCGCGGACGGCGCGTCCCTCGGCACTGACGGCAAGGTGGTCAAGGTCCGCTACAACTATGTTGACTGGGTCATCCCCCAGACGGACGCCAAGGTCCGTATGGGCCTCCAGAACTTCAGCCTGCCCGGATTCGCCCTTCCGAACGTCATCCTCGGCGGCGGCGGCGCGGACGGCGCGGGCATCACCCTGTCCACCCAGTTCACCAAGAACATCGGAGCCACCCTCTTCTGGCTGCGCGCCGAAAACGACAACACCGACAGCGCCACCGACTACGGCAAGCAATACCACTACAGCGACGCCATGGACTTCACGGGCATCACCCTGCCCCTCAAGTTCGACGGCGTGAAGGTGACCCCGTGGGCCATGTATGGTTTTGTGGGCCGAGACAGCTTTGAAAACGCCGGGGCCTCCGGTGACCAGAAGAAACTGTTGCAGGGCCTGCTGCCTCTCGGCGTGAGCAACAAGACCCTGACGGGCAACAGCCTGACCGATCGCCACGGCGACGCGTGGTGGGCCGGGTTCACGACAGAACTGAAGGTGCTTGATCCCTTCCGCTTCGCCCTCGACGCCACCTATGGCCGTGTCGATCTCGGCGAAGGCCTCAGCACCAAAGGCAAGAAGATCGACGTCAAACGCGAAGGCTGGATCGTGTCCGCCCTTGCCGAATACAAGATGGAATCCGTCACGCCCGGCCTCACGGCATGGTATTCCTCCGGCGACGACGCCAACGTCAACAACGGTTCCGAGCGCCTGCCCACCATCAACCCCGACGTGAAGGTGACTTCCTACGGCTTCGACGGCACGAACTTCTGCCGCGCCCAGCAGGTCCTCGGCACCAGCGTCGACGGCACGTTCGGCATCGTGGCCCACTTGAAGGACATTTCTTTCTTTGAAGACCTCAGCCACACCCTCCGCGTGGCCTTCTATCGCGGTACCAACAATACCGAAAATGTCCGCCAGAAGATGATCACGAAGCCCTCCGAAACGGTTTCCTCCATGTACTACATGACCACCGCCGACAAGGCGTGGGAAGTGAACGTCGATTCGGAATACAAGATTTACAAGAACCTCAGCCTGTTCCTCGAACTCGGCTACATCCGTATGGATCTCGATTCCAACGTCTGGAAAGACTACGAATCCAAGAAGAACAACTTCAAGGGCGCGGTCTGCGTTCTCTACTCTTTCTAGCGGATTCCCGTCATCCCCACGGCTCCGGCGGCCCTTCCTCCGCCGGAGCCCTCACTTTGCCCGAAATCCCGCCCAACGCGGGTCAACCATACATTCTACACACGCAAGGAGACGGCATGAGCACCGGACAATTCCATAAGCTCCTGTCACCGCTTTCGCTCGGAAGCGGCCTCACCCTGAAAAACAGGATGATCAAGGCCCCCCAGTCAAGCTGGTTTTTTGAGGACGACGGCTCGGCCGGGGACAGGGTCATTGACTTTTACGAAGCCATCGCCGCCGGCGGGGTCGGGCTTGTGATCGTATCCGCCATCACATGGCGTTCCGACCATCCCGCCGGGGCTTACGGCGCGCTCCACGACGACCGGTTCCTCCCCGGCATGAAGCGCCTCGTGGAACGCTGCCACGCGCACGGCTGCCCCGTGTTCTGCCAGCTCCACCACTCCGGGGCCTCGGCCATGACCGGACACGGCGGCGGCCTGCCCATCGGCCCCTCCGATCTCGGGCCGGATGAAATCCCCTGTCCCCCGCCGGTGGGCAAGCCCACGCGAGGCCTCACCGCCGAAGAAATCGCGGAGGACAAGGAACTCTATTTCAAGGCCGCCGAACGCGCCAAAGCCGCCGGGTTTGACGGCATCGAAGTCCACTGCGCGCACGGCTACTATCTGGAAAGCTTCGTGAGCCGGGTCTGGAACCGCCGCGACGACCAGTATGGCCCCCAGAGCCTCGAAAACCGTACCCGCCTGCCTCTCGAAATCATCGCCGGGCTGCGCGAGCGTCTCGGCGCGGACTATCCCCTCGGCCTGCGCATGAACGGTCAGGAGTGGGGTGCCGACAAGGGGCTGACCATCGCGGAAACCGTGGCCATCGCCAAGATTTTCGAGGGCGCGGGCGTGCGGTACATCAGCGTGTCCGGCTACGGCTTCGGGCCGCTGCCGTTCCGCTATCTGCCCGACTACTGGCCCTATCCCGAGCCGGAAGAACACATGAAGCCCTACTTGAAGGATTTCATGGGCGACGGCCTGCTCATCCCCGCCGCTGCCGCCATCAAGCAGGCTGTGAACATTCCGGTCATCGCCGTAGGCCGTCTTGACGAGGCCAAGGCCGAAAAGATCCTTGAAGAAGGCAAGGCGGATCTCGTGGCCTTCGGGCGTGTTCTCTGGGCCGACCCGGAATTCCCCCGCAAGGTCGCGGAAGGCCGCATTGAGGATATCGTGCGCTGCACGCGCTGCGGAACCTGCGAAGATCCGTCGGTGGGCCGCCCGCGCCGCTGCCGGGTCAACCCCGCCATGGGCCGGGAAAGCCTTTTCGCCATCCGGCCCGCCGAAAAGAAAAAGAAGGTTGTGGTCATCGGCGGCGGCCCCGCCGGAATGGAGACGGCCCGCGTCGCCGCCCTGCGCGGGCATGACGTGACGCTGTTTGAAAAAAGCTCGCGGCTCGGCGGGAAGTTGCCCCTCGCGGCAATGATCAAGGGCGTGGAAGTCGAGGACGTGCGCCCCGTCATCAGCTATCTGACCACGCAGGTCGGCAAGTTGAACATCAAGGTCAGGCTTGGCGAGGAAGCCACCGTATCCAAGATCCTTGCCGAAAAGCCGGACGCCGTGGTCATCGCCACGGGGGGCCTGTACAGACTGCCCTCGCTCAAGGGCGTCGAAAACCGCAATGTCGCGGGCGTCAACAGCCTGTCGAAACAGGTCAAGCTGCCGTTGCTTGTTTTCGGGCCCGAGCTTTTGAACAAGCTGACCAAACTGTTCCTGCCCATCGGCAAGCGCGTGGCGATCATCGGCGGGCAGATCGAAGGGCTGCAAGGCGCGGTCTTCCTCCGCAAGCGCGGCCGTGAGGTGACGGTACTGGAACCTTCCGAGACGTTCGGCAAAGGCATCCCGCCCCGCTATCTTGATCGGCTCAAGCCGTGGCTCGCCAAGAAGGACGTCCAATTGCTCGGCGGCGTGACCTGCGATCAGATCACAGATCAGGGCGTGGTGATCACCACAAAGGACAATCAGCGCAAACTCATCGAAGCCGACACGGTGATGGTGCTCCTTTCGCAGGAACCCGACACCAGTCTGCTCGAAGCGCTCAAGGGCTCGGTCAAAGAGGTGCTCTGCGCGGGCTCGGTCAACGGCGCGCAGGTCGGCAGCCTCATCGTGAACGCCATTGAAGACGGACGCCGGATCGGATGTAATCTGTAGGCAAAAGAAGAATAGACCAGAGGGGAAGAGGTGCTTTTCCAGAAAAGCCCCTCTTCCCCTTTTGCGTCCGCTTGCCTGTGGCTCTATTGGTACGCTGGGCTATCCGCCTCCCGCCGATCCGCGATCTCGCGTTGTAGGCATTCCAGAAATTTTTCAGCGGCCTTCGAGAAAAACTGGTACTTTTTCCAAGCGATATGCAACCCCACTTCCAGCTTCGGCTCCAGCGGCCTGAAGCACAGCGGGCTGCCGCCGGATGTCCTGACGATCTTGTCCAGACACAGGGCGTATCCCATGCCTTCCTCCACCATGATCGAGGCGTTGTACAGCAGATTGTATGTCGTGATGATGTTCAGCTTCTCATAACCTTCTCCGAACCATCCTGAAAATTCGTTTTTCACCAGATGCTGGTTGGAAGCGAGGAGCGGAAGGGCCAGCAGATCCTGCGGCCTTATCGTTGCCCTTGCCGCGAGAGGGCAGTCTTTTCGCATCAGCACGCCCCAAATGTCCGTCACCGGCAGCTTGATGAAGTCGTACTTCGACAGATCCGCCGGTTCGATGAAGACGCCGAAATCCACAAGCCCCCTGTCCAGCCGTTCCGTGACGTCATCCGCATTGCCGCTGAACAGGTGGTACGCAATGTGGGGGTACGCCGACTGGAGCCTGTGCGCGGCGCGGGCAATCAGCCGCATGGCGTCGGTCTCGCCGCCTCCGATATGGACATCCCCGCTGATGGTTTCTTCCGCCGCGCTGAACTCGGATTCCGTCTTTTCCACCAACGTGACGATCTCCTGCGCCCTCTTGCGGAGGAACATGCCTTCCTCCGTCAGAGAAATCTTCCTTTTCCCGCGCAGGAACAACGTTTTCCCCAGTTCCTCCTCAAGCTCCATCATCTGCCGCGACAGCGTGGGCTGGGTGACGTGCAGGGCTTCCGCCGCCCCGGATATGCTTTCCTCCCTTGCCACGGCAAGGAAATAGCGAAGCACCCTCAGTTCCATAGCTCATCTCCGCTTATT
>ENA-UEQA01001267-UEQA01001267.1-human-gut-metagenome-genome-assembly--contig:-NODE-1267-length-12574-cov-6.620229_pt1 | contig 12574 bp, 17 predicted proteins | sample MGYA00242936_ERZ507937 | MGnify/ENA primary metagenome ERZ507937 (study PRJEB26167, sample SAMN06115468) | human gut metagenome | host: Homo sapiens | place: China:Chongqing | collected 2016-06-16... | reverse complement strand
ACTACCGTCTTTTTCATATATCACAGATTTATCTATCACTATTCTCCATATCCATAGCCGTAACCATAGCGTTTTCCCGTATCCGTAACCATAGCCATACCCGTATCCATATCCATATCCGTAACCGTAGCCACGGCGGTGCGGGCCCACCCCGTTGAGGATAATTGCCATGTTGCGGAGCTTGTTATCGCGGTAAAGCTCCTCCATGTCGGGCAGCAGGCGGCGGTCCAGGCGGCCGGCGCGCACCACGAAGATGGTGAGGTCGCTGATGCGGTTGGTGATAGTGGCGTCCGCCACGATGCCCACGGGGACATTGTCCACGATGATGTAGTCGTAGCGTTGGCGCAGTTCCTCCACCATCGTGTCAAGCCGTTCGTCCATGAGCAGCTCCGCAGGGTTGGGTGCCACCGTACCAGATGAGATGATGTCAAGGTTGTCGAATTTCCCATCGGTGTGGATGATGTCGTCCAGGCGGATGGAGTCGTCGGCCAGATAGTTGGTCACGCCCACCGGGTGTTTATGGAAGTGGCGGCTCAGGGTGCCCTTGCGGATATCGAGGTCCACCAGCACCACACGTTTCCGGGTGAGCACGAGGCTCATGGCAAGGTTGCGGGAAATGAACGTCTTTCCCGCACCTTCATTAAACGAAGTGAAGGTGACGACTTGCATCGGTTTGTCTTTTTTCACCATGAATGTCATGTTGGTGCGCAGGATGCGGAAACTCTCGGCCAGCATGCCGTCTTCCTCGCCGACGGCAACACCCGCTTTCGCCGCCTCCTTGTCCTGCGGCACTTCGCCGAGGAAAGGAATGCTCACCGCGCCCTTCAGGTCCTTGCGGCTGTGTACCCGGGTGTCCATGAAGAGGATCATGAGGAACACCACGCCGGGGACGGCCAGGCCGACGAGCACCCCGAGCAGCAGGATGCGGTTGCGCACGGGTGAGATGGGTCCCGCGGGTCCGTCCACGCTGTCGATGGTGCGCGCGTTGTTGTCGGCCATCGCCTGCGAGAGGGCGTTCTCCTCCCGCCGGTTGAGAAGGAACATGTAGAGCGCCTCCTTGATTTTCTGCTGCCGCTCGATAGAGAGCATCTGCCGTTCCTTGGTGGGCACGGTGGTAAACCGCGCCTGTGCCTGCTCCTGGCGGCTGCGCGCGTCGTTGCGCTTCATGTTGATCCCCACAATCATGTTGTCCACCGCACGGACGATACTCTGCCTCAGGGCGTGTATGCTGTTGTTAAGCTCCTCCACCACGGGGTTGCTCTCGCTGCTGTCGGCTATCAGCTTGTCGCGCTTCAGCTTCAGGGCGTTGTACTGGTTTATCTGCCCCTCCACGGCGGCGTCGCTGATGCCCGTCCCCGAGGGGATGAGGTCACGGCTTTTCGTGGGGTCGGTGAGGTACTCCTTGATGAACCGCGCCAGTTTCAGCTGGGTCTCCTGCTCCAGCGCGTCGGCGCTGTAGGCCTGTGCCTCGCCCATGTAGCGGCCGGCCAGCGAGCCGATGTCCATCACCTGGTTGTGCTGCTTGAACGATTCCAGCTCGGTCTCCACGCCGCCAAGCTCCCGCTCGATGATGAGCAGGCGCTCGTTGATGAACTCGGAGGTGTTCACCGCCACCTGGTTCTTGTCGTTGACGGCTTCCTCGTTATACACGTTCACCAGCGTGTTCAGCACGTCCTCGGCACGCAGGGGCGAGCCGTCCTTCAGCGAGAGCACGAGGATGGACGACTCGTCCTCCTCCTGCCGGATTCCCATGCTGCCCTGGAGGCGTCCCGCCACGGCGTTCAGCGGGTTCTTGACGACGTGGATCTCGCGGCCCGTCCACGACTTGCCCCAGTGGTCGGTACCCGTCACCAATATCCGCTCGCCGCCGACGGCCAGCGTGTCGTTCAGCCGCACCTCATAGCTCTCCCCGGCGGCGGGCAGCCCCCCGAATCCGGAAAGCGTCACCGTCGCATCGTCCTTGGGCGTCACCACGAACGAGATGTGCCGTTCGGGCAGCAGGTTGATGAAGGAGACGTTCACCGGAGACAGCGTATAGAGCTCGTTCATGCGCAGCCCGCTCTCCACACGGTAGTCCACGTCGGCGTGCAGGCGCTGCACCACCTCGCGCATCAGCCGTTTGGAACGGAACTGGAGAATCTCGTTGGCCACGTTCACCTTGTTGATATAGTTGTCGTAGCGGTCGAGCCCCGCCGTGGAGGTCTTGTTGGACGGGTCCTTGATGATGACCGTGACGGAGCGGAAGAACACCAGCGGGGATTTGGCGTAGTGGTACCACGCCATCCCCCCGAAAAGCAGCACGGACAGCACGAACCACTTCCACTTCGACAGCAGATAGACGGACAGGTCCACTAAGTTGACGCCCTGTTCGTTCTTGTTGGATAAACTGTTGTTTTGCATAATTCAGAGATGTGTTTACTTGATGGCCCAGATGACGGAGCAGACGGCCGTGATGAACGAGAGGATTCCGGTGGTGTACTTCCAGCCCTTGTCCTCGCGGTCCTGCTTGCGGTATTTCGGTTCGACATAGACGATGTCGTTCTGTTGCAGGTAGAAGCAGGGCGACTCGAACAGGTCCTTGCTGCGCAGGTCGTGCTGGTACATCACCCGCTGCCCGTCCTCCTCACGGATGACCGCCACACGGTTCACCCGGCCCCTTTGGGTGACGTCGCCCGCCTTGGCGATGGCCTCCAGCAGGGTGATGCGGTCGCCCTCCACCGAGAAGGTGCCGGTGTTGCCCACCGCGCCCAGGACGGAATACTTGAAATTGAGGAACTCCAGCGACACCAGCGGGTCCTTGATATACTTCCCGTCGATGATGCGGTTGCGTATCAGGGCGGTCACCTCGCTCACCTTCAGCCCCTCCACATGCAGCTTGCCCAGGATGGGGAAACTAATGTTCCCGTCCACGTCCACACGGTAGCCTTTCTTCACGGCAGCGGACTCCGTCACCGCGCCGTTGGCACCCACCGAGAAGGCCCCGCCGCCCGCGTTGAACGGGATGGACAGCTCGGGGTTCTTGCTGCTCACGGTGATGTCCAGGCGGTCGTTGGCATGCACCACCGCCTCATACCTGGTGTCATACGGATAGCCGAGCCCCATCTCCATGTCCTGCAGGTAGACGAATTTCTTCGACGAACTGCAGGAGGAGAGCAGGAGCACTGCCACCGCCACAATCCAAAAACAGTCTTTTCTTTTCATTGCTTTCTTTGCTTTATTTAGGGTTTATCAATCATCGTTCATAGTCCGCCGTTCTCCGGCAGGCCGTCCCGTACTTCCCGGGTTTTCGCATCCCGCACGTACAGGCTCTCGAAACAGAGCCGTGCGGCCTCCCGGTCGGGCAGGCATTCCAACCGTCCGACGGGCACCTGTTCGGTTACCCCTATCAGGATACGGCAAAGTTCGTCATGCAGGCGGATGTCCTGACGGATGGCGGAGCAGGAGGGCAGCAATGCGGCGAAAGCTTCCGGCCCCTCAAGCGGGGTGAACCGGTTCGTGCCGGACTGTTGCAGGCGGACGATTCCGGCCACGGGACTGCGCTCGTTCCTGTAGCAGGGTGTCTTCCCGCTCCACGGCGTGCCGTAGACCGCCACCATGCCGTCCTCTATCCGCAGCACGGGATTGTCGTCATTCAGCAGGCGGCAGTCCGGAAAGGCCTCCAGCCATTGCCGGGAGTGCGTGCTCTTGCCCGTGCCGCTCTTGCCGAGGAAAAGGTAGCCCCTGCCTTTCAGGCTGGCGCAGGAGGCATGGACGGAAACGGCGTCCCGCCCGAGTGCCGCCTGGGCGTAGAGGATGCGGAGCATGGACGACAGTACCTCCCCCACGGACGGGTCCTCCACCCGGAGGAAGGCCGTGGCATCGTCAAAAGCGGTGTCCACAGTCATGAGATGTGCGCCACCATCCATAGGACCGTAACTTATCTCCGTCCGGTAACCGCCGGGAATGCGCAGAAGGCATACATGCCCCATGTCGTTGGACGACTCGTCCAGCAGCTCCGCGCGTTTCCCGTCATCCGCAAAGGGACGGGTGTCGGCAAGCAGCCGGAAAATCCGTTCCCCTTCCGCCAGCGCTTCCGTGAATGTGTCGAGCGCGGCCTTGATAAGCTTTTCCGCTTCGGCTTCCGTTAGACTGCATTCCTTCCTCAACCGCTTTACAAGATTATACTTGTTCATGTGATTCTCCGTTTATTTTGATATGCTTCACGCGATCCCTTAGTTCCGCGCGTTTGGCGTTATTCCATCTGTCCGTGGTGCCGACGAGATAGCCGGAAATCCGGCGTATTCTTTCAAACTTGACGCCTTGCCCTATCTTGCCGTCCACTATGGGGAGGTGGCTGTATTCATCGCGCTGTACGTCCATTAGTGCCCCCTTCCCCGGCATACCGGGCGGACGCCGCATTCAAGGCGTCCATGCAGACCTTCATCATGGCCAGACGTTTCTCGGGTTCCTTTTTATCAGCAAAGAAACAGCAGACGAGCGATCCGTCCCGTGTATCCTTTATAGACGAAATACCAGAACCGGATACGACGGAAATAAATCTAGGCATCTTTTTCCCTACTGCACCACCGCCGTAGCGGGCTGCTGCTCTGAGAAGAACCGTTGCAGATGCTCCCGTACCGCCGGTTCCTCGATTCTGTCTACCCAGTTTTTTAGGGTTTCGATGACGAGCTGGAGCTGTTCCACAGAGCACCATTCGATTTTTTGCGCCCGCGTGATGCGCCGGATGTACGTCTCGATAGCCTGATCGCTCCGGTTTCTGACGATTCCGAGATCGTGCATTTCATACCAGAGGCTTTTGATCTTCCTGAGCTGCGGGTCCGCCGTTGTGCGAAAGCCCGCCTTTCTGAGCGCGGCCAGCGCCCGGACCAGTTCCTCGCCGGTAAGTTCCTTGCTGGAAGTCGTTCGGCCACCCGTGACGCTGGAAAGGAGCCCGCGATATTCTTCGTCAGTCATACCGAGCTTGCGGCGGCCAGTCTGGAGCGCCTTGACGAGCTTTTTCGGATCGGCTGAGGTACGCATGTTCTTTCCCTCTATATGGAACCGGGTGGATGAACCACCCTGTTTATCGTTACGCGGATTCAGTTCCCGCGAGCTCCGTCTCATTCAATTCATAAAAGAAGAGATCGGACTGTTCAAGCCTGCACCCCACGGCGGCGAGGCGTTCCGGGGGAAGCTGGCGGAGCGCTTCCTTATCCACTTCCTGCTTTGTCCTGATGCACTCGGGCATCCCCGCGTCGCGGATAAGGCCGAGCACCTGTTCCCATGTCGTTTTCCGCATTGTCTTGACGGCGGAGCTTGCCCGAAAGCCGATAATGCCGAACGTGAGCTCCCGGGAGCGCTTTTTGACGAACAGCTCGGATTTTTTGGACTCCCCGAACCTGATCAGCGCCTGTTCCAGGACCTCAATGTCTTGCTTGATCGGCTCGGAAGCCTCGGCACATTTGAGTTTCAGGGTGTCGACGTCCTCTTTCAGTCCGAGCTCAATAAGCGCAAGTTCCCGCTTCCTCGCCGCGATCTGCGCCAGCGTCGCGTCCGCTTCCTCAAGAGTCGTCACCGCTGGGATGTTCAGAATGGGTTTCACACGTTTTGCCATTGTTTTTCTCCTGTTGTGCGGGAATCATGCCGGATACTTTGCTTTCGGTGACCCCAGCCTGCAATTCCATTTGGTATGTTTTGAGGGCTTCCATAATAATGCGTTCTTGGACTTGCTCGGGATGCACCAATATTGCCCATATGAGATAGAGCGCCGCGAGTGTCATAAGTAACGGCATATTACCGCCCCTGTACGGCGAGCCATTCGCTTTCCTTCACTTCACGCAGCCATGAAGGAATTGAAGGGAAAGATTGGGTTCCGTCGTGCTCAGGATTTTTACTGCCGGGAATTTTGACAAGGATTTTCCCGGAAGCGATGCCTGCGACTGAGTAGTACACAGCGTGCCCCGTTCGGGATGCGGAGTGTGGGCCTGTAGCGATTCTGTGAAGCCGGAGCCTGTCGAGTATGAACTTGGACGCGCTAAAGGTCAGTTCTTCGGCTTCGAGCTTTTGGGCAAGGCGCTTCCCTTCTTTTGTGCTGAGTTTCGGATAGTATCCGTAGCCTTCTTCCCCCGAAGTTCGGGTTTCGCCTTTCAGGTACGGGCGGTGCGTCGGCCTATTGAAGGCGAGTCCCGTCACCTTTCCGTCGTTCCATACGCTCAGGATAAGGCCGTCGGCCTCGTACTCTGAGATAAGCGCTTCTCGTGCCTCATGGGCCGCTTTTTCTCTTTCGAGAACTTCGGCGACGAGCGCGTCGGCTTCGGGGCCTTCTCCAATGTAGAAATGCTTTTCCATGATATGCTCCTAAAAGATGGTTACGGCCGCACCATCCTGACCACATCCGCCGTCACCTGCTTTTCCCCGGCACTTGCCGCGAGGTTCAGGGCGGCGATGGTCATGTTGGCGATCATGAGGGGATAGCCCATGTACACGCCATTGCCGGAACGGTCCTGCGCCACGGTGAGGCTTTCCTTGATTGCGTCGACGCCGTCCTCGGCGAACATTTTGCCGAAGTCGAGCCCGGCACGGGCAAACCGAAAGCGGAGAAAATCCGCTACGTCTTCGATCGGGGTGATATGCAGCACGTCGCACCGCTGCACAACTTCGCGTACCCCCGCGTCGGCGGGCTTCAACTTTTCCCCGAGCTCCGTCTGTCCGATCAAAATGATGGAAAGGAGCCGGTGCAACCCGTCCTTCAATTCCCAGAACCGCTTGAGGCTCTTCAACGTGTGCCGGTGCAGTTCGTGAGCCTCTTCGATGATGACGCAATGATGCGTCCCCGCGCCGTGGGCGCTCTTCAAGAGCTGGTGGAGCCTGCGAAAGCGCATTTCCGGAGACGACGGAACCGAAGTTCCGGGGGCGATAGTGCTGATGATGGCCTCGGCAATATGCTGGGAGCGCATGGGCTTGCCGTTCGATTCGTTCTCGGCCATTGCCAGCGTGTACGGTTCGATGATGACGGTCTTGCCGTTTTCGTTCTTCACGCGGTCAATGAGCTCTTCCCGGAGCGTGGACTTCCCGGAACCGGACTCGCCCACCACGGCGAGGAAACCGCCGTTCGTCGCGGCGTCATACATCATCTCCCGGACATACCGAATTTCAGGCGAAAGATAGACGTCAGCGGCATCCTGCGGATCGGCAAAGGGGTTTTTGACGATGCCGAATGCTTGCCGTGTCTTCATCGTGAGCGTTTGCTTCTTCAAGATCATAGGTTCTTCCTCGCTTTCCGCCGTATCCCCGGCGGGGGTATCTTCATCCCTGGCAAGCCGTTCCAGCTTGCCGAGGGCATATTCGACAAGGGCGGGCTGTGCGCCGCGCTCATTGAGAAGGGAGGCTATGCCCTGTTTAAGTCCAGCCCAGCCCGTTTTCGGGAGGGTTCCTTTATTCAGGAGCTGGTTGACGAGCGCCGGGGAGACGCCGAGCTTTGCGGCGGCCTCGCGCTGGCTGAGCCCCATTTCTTCAAAGAGATCCTTTACGGTTGGATCATAGGGAATCATCCGGCACATGCCGCCCTCCCTTCGTTCAGCCGGAACTCAATCCGCCGGGCACGTTTCGGCGCGAACTTCTCGCGCATCCGTTCAATCACGGCCTCGATCTCGTTTCCGGGTACGGTGTCGGGATACCGGGTCCGCAGCCATTCCGCGCATTCGTCGGTGTTGTCGTCGCGCCAGACGTCCGGGTGATCCCGGCGCATCATCAAAGCGAAGGAAAGGCGCTTCATCGGCGGCACGTCGGCTTTTTGTTCCTCTACCTGCAAAGGCGTCCCGGCCTTCTTCAAATATACGGGCGCTTCCTTCACGTCGGCCATAATGTCGATCCCGGCATAGGCGGGCTTTCCGGCCCGGCGCATCTTGTCGGCCTCCTCCACGGACTGGACGCCGTAGGCTTCCTTTTTGATCGCTTCGAGGGTCTTTTCCGCGCGCGTCTTCGGCATGGCCTTGAAACCCTCCCCGAAGGCCGGAGCGCCGAGATCAAACCCCGCGCCGTCGAACTGCATGGGAGGCACCTCAAAGGAAAGCTTTTCGCCGTCGGCCTTTTCGATGACGGCAATGATGCTCGGGGCCTTGTAGGGGTTGAGGCGGACGGATACGGAGTCCCTGACTTGCAGCCCGTGGTAGCCGAGCTCACGCAGATCGTAGCGCCGGACGCCGTAATGCGTCCGGGTGTCGGCGCTTATCGTGAAGTCGTCCTTCACCTGACACCGTACCTCGCCCCACGCCGCAATGGAGTGCATGACGTCGGCCTCAGCCGTGCGGAGCTTCTCCGCAGGAATGGAAAGCCACACATCGTTGCGGGTCTTTTTCGTCCGGCTGTGGATCGCCGTGGCGCAAAAATACCTGCGCCAGCGATCCGCAAGCGCCTGCAACTGCGCGACGTCAGGCACTTCCAGAAAGCGCAGGCGGCTCTCGAATTTGCATTCGACGATGTCCTGACACTTTTCGACCGATCCGGTGGCGCGGGCTCTTCCCGGCACATGCTGCGCCGGAGTGATCCCCATTTGCCCGCAAAAGCCTGTGACGAGCGAAGAGGCCGGGCCGGGGCCGGGATCGGTGTAGAGGATTTCCGGGACGCCGTGCATGACGTCCTGCGGCCCCCGGTCGGTAATGGCATCAATCAGCGTATCGAGAAACCCCTTGGCGTCTTCTCCGGCGGCCTGCTCATAGCGCAGGTAGAAGTTGCCGGAACAGTGATCGACCACGATATAGCGCACGATGCGCGTATTTCTGATCTTGATGAGGTTTTCGGGCTTCTTTTCGTTGTAGCTCTCTTCCTTCATGAGCCCGATATTTCCGGTGCCCCGGATGCGGTACAGGACGCATACCGAGGCGTCGGCCTGCCAGAGCCTGTTGGGGTACTCCGTCCGCATACGGACGGACGGACTCGCCACCCTGAGCTGATCCGGGTGGCACCCGTAGCGCCGCATGGCGCGGCTGATGGTTTCAACCGACGGCATGGTGACTTCTCCTGTTTCCGGGTCCGCGATGCCTTCCCCGTTCGCCTCCCAGCGCTTCACGGCGTCCTTGATGCACATGGGCCTTTTGCCGTTGGCGCGGTCGCCGCAGATGACGAGTCCCGCGATCTTCCGGCAAAGCGCCTCGGGGACGCACGTCTCGCCCTTGCCCTTGCGGGGCTTTTTGCCGCTCTCCCACCCGCCGTACTTCTTGAGGTATTGGTAGGTGGTGTTCAGGGAGCGATTCAGCGTTTCGGCAAGCCGCGCCACGATGCGCCCGCGATCCCCGTTGCATGGGTCCGCCTTTTCGAGCGCACGGGCCGCGTCGCTTATAAGGCGAAGCTGTTCTGATGAAGGTGTGGAAGGCATGGCGGCTCCCTAGTCGGTTGGTTCCTGATCGTCCGCTTCGGGGAACGGTTCCCCGCACGCATCCGGGCCAAAGTCCGGGCCGAAGTCCGGGCCGAAGTCCGGCACAAGCTCCGCAGTAAGGTCCACGTCGATCCCGGCGGAGAGAATATGCGCGGCCATGCCCCGCACGGCGGAAGAAATCCGCTCGTGGACATAGGCCGCCGTCTCTTCCGAATTTTCATCGTCGGCGAGAACCGACGAGCCGAACACCGCGAGGTTCGCCACGGCGAAAACGGCGTCCCTGCACTTTTCGTCGATGATCTCCCGGTTGTTGGCGTTCTTCTTCATCTTTTTGACTTCAATGTCAGCAATGGCCGAAGACGTGGCCACGATGAGCTCTTCTTTCAGCGCCGCGATCTGGTCGTTTCGTTCCTGCGCCACCTTTTGCTGGGCTTCCTTGTCCTTTTCGAGCGTTTCGACCTTTTCCTTGAGCTTTTCGGCTTCCTTTTCGAGCTTCTTGTTGTCGGCCTGCGCCTTGGCGTGCTGGGCGCAGATGACGTCGATGGTGACGCGAAGGTCTTCCGGCGTGGAACTCTTGAGCTCCCGGAAGATTTCCTTTTTCGTGTCCTCGTCCACGTCCTTGATGGCCTTGCGGCTTTTGCGGGTGTCCCGCACGGTAAGGCCGAGGTTGCGGATTTCCGTCAGGCGTTCCTCGCCGAACGTGGCGTAGTTTTGGAGGGATTCATTGACAGTATTTTTGGAAACCCCCATAGCTTCGCAGAGATCCTCAAAAGTTTGTGGCTGGTGGATGTTGCCCCGCTGATCCGTAAAGCTCCGGCCCTTGTAGTCGCCGCTGGCCTTCATGGCCGAAAACCACTGGATGACGGCGAGGCTGAGCCCCGATGCCGCCGCCTGAAAGCCTTGGACGCGGCCCACCTGCTGCTGAAATGCGAGATCGCGGGCGTAGTCTTCCGCATGAACGGAGACGGTGCCGGTGCGAACGGCCTCAAGTTCCTTTACCGGATCGGGTTGTTCGGAAACGGCGGGGGCGGAAACGGGGAGTTCTTCGGGGGTGACGGTGGTGTCGTTCATCGGGGGCTCCTAATCCTCTTCGTAGGCGTTGAATACGGTTTCGGGTTCGACGCGCCAGCGGGTGATTTCGCCCGTAGCCTTGTTGCGGACAACGACGATTTCCTCGTCCGTAAACTCTCCACGCTCGGCGTAGTCTTCCGCAGCACCTTGCGCGCTGTGGCATTTCGTCGTGTAGGCGTCCTCCCAATCGACATCGGAAAAATCATCGCCCATTTCCCACTCACTGATGCACTGGTATTCGGGAATCTCTCTCATATTGCTCACCCCAATATCCGGTAAGCTCCGGTTTCGATGTTACGCTTGAAGTCGTCTTGCCGCTGCTGCTGGTTGCGAAGGGCTATGTCGTAGGCCCGGTAGGCCCGAAGCGGCCTTGCCGTAAGCGCCCATCGCCCGCTTTCGAGCTTTTGCGCCATGCCTTCGGCCGCGAGGGCGTCCATGTCCCGGCAGACGTTCGGGGCGGAAATGCCAGTGGCGACGGAAAGATCGGTTACGGAAAGCCCGGTCACGACGTGCGGGGCCAAGGTCTCGATAAGCAGGAACGCCCGTCCGAGCTGCGTGAGCTTCTTCTTTTCGGTCATGCGGGCACCTCCAGATTGTTTTCCATGTGCGCCACCTGTTCGGCGACGGCGGCGAGGTTGAAGGCGAGGATGATAAGCTGCATTTCCACGCCCATGCTGACGGTTCCGTCGATGATCCGCGCAATCTGGGAGGCCAAGCCGTCGATCCTCGCCGCCAATGGCGGGAGTTGCGCCGGGGTGTCGAGTATGGTAACAGGCCAAGCGGAAACACCGTTTCGTTTCTTCCCCTTTGGGCCCTTCACCGTTGCAGCGGTGAGGGGCTTTTCGTTTTCGAGTGTCCGAAATATTTCCGGAGCCACGGCGGGGAAATGGGCCGCGAGGGTGGTTGCGGTGAGGTTATTCATCTTCATCCTCCAAGGCGGACTGTTCGTTTTCGGGGAGTTCCTTAAAGCAGGGAAAATTCGGGTGTCGGGGCTTTTCCATAACGGTGTCGGTCTGTTCCCCGTTGTACCGGTCCTTCATCTTTTCGTAGATCAGCATGGCGCAGTCCCACGCGCAGCAGTCGCAGATATGGGTGTCCCGTTGTCCGGCGACCAGAAACGTCACCCGTGATTCATGGCGTCCGCAGAAGTTGCAGGATGCATAGCCGTCTTTATGAGTCATGCGTTTTTCTCCTTAATCTTCGGTCTGTTCTTCGTCTTTAAACCGACCGTATGCCTGTACGATGGCCCCAAATCCGATCGCGGCGAGTTCTCCGCAGATGCCAACACGTCCGGCGTCAGGGAAAAACTCGATCTCTACGTCTATCCCTCCGTTTTCCGCTACGGTGATGATGGCCTTGCGTTCCTCTTCCATCTTGCGTTGTCTCCTCCGGAGCTTGCGAAGCTCCCGTTTCAGTTTTCCGATCTTCATGTCCCTGCGCCTGATGCGCCGCATGAGCCTCGCCATGTTCCAACTGACGGGGTGCATCATGACGCCGCCCGCTCTTCAATGACGCCTTCCCTGAGGCCGAGAGCGACGGCCACGCGGTACGCCTCGCCGCGTTTACCTTCGAGCCTGCCGTTCACCACGTCGTAAACGGTCTGAATGGCGAAACCTCGCTGTCTTGCCCAGTCCGTCATGCACACGCCCTTGAACGCAAAACGCTCCTTCACTTCACGGCAGCGTCGCAAATGGGCTTCCCTGTTTTTCATCTTGTCCTCCTTGCCGTTTTCAGCTCTTCCCGGTAAGTGTTTTCCCAAGGCGCTGAGGCTTGGGAAAAAGTGTTTTCAAGTGGGATTGGGTAAAGAAAAAGTATCGAATACACTACTTTTAGTCAAGTAGTATTTGGAGCGTTTTTATGTCTTTTGGGGCTAGGCTGAAAGAAGAACGGAAAAGGCTGAAACTTACTCAAACTCAGCTTGCAGAATTGGCGGGAACCACTAAAAGCACTCAACTTCTTTATGAAAAAGAAACAATGAGAGCCAATTCTGACTACCTCTCCGCCATAGCTCAGGCGGGGTTGGACGTGGGCTATATCATCACGGGTCAACACGGTGGCGTTCAACTCTCCGCTGACGAGGCGGAAGTCTTGGCGCTGTTGCGTAAAGCAGCCCCCGCCGTGCGGGAGACGGCGTTGATGGTGCTCCGCACG
>ENA-UEQA01001248-UEQA01001248.1-human-gut-metagenome-genome-assembly--contig:-NODE-1248-length-12639-cov-6.354482_pt1 | contig 12639 bp, 8 predicted proteins | sample MGYA00242936_ERZ507937 | MGnify/ENA primary metagenome ERZ507937 (study PRJEB26167, sample SAMN06115468) | human gut metagenome | host: Homo sapiens | place: China:Chongqing | collected 2016-06-16... | reverse complement strand
TAATTAGATATTTTACATAACAATTTTTTATATCATTTTACAGCTCTTATTGTTTTATATTTCTTTCCATTGCTTTTAAAGTATATATCAGTATATATAACACATCTACAACTCATATATACATTTATTATAGTAAACAAGCGGTATAAAGACAAGCATATTCTTCAATCTTTATTACAATCCCATACAACACAACCTCCTATTATTAATCTGTTGTATGCTTATACCGCTTAATTTCAGATTTATACAGCTTTATATTTCCATAAGAAACTCGTCTACATATTTCCTCATATCGCCAAATTCTGCATTAACCTCAGGTACATCAGACTTAAAATCCAGCAGTTTATATACATAACCTTGTTCCTTGGCCTGTCTATAACTTTCTTTATATACAAGTTCAAAAAGCAATGATATATGCCCTACGATATGGTCAACAGCACTCTTTCTCACACTTTTAAGCACTGTTTCCCTCTTATAAAAGCTTTCTAGTACTTCTTTGGATATAACTCCGCTTTTAAGCTCCTCTGTTGTTACATCATATATAATTTCCATAGGAATATCTGCATTCACCTTAAATATATCAACCTTATCCGCATCACGCAGTATATCACAAAACATACGCTGTCTTTCGGTGAGGTCTTCTTTTACACGATACTTATTATGCTGTCTTATCGCCAGTTCAAGAAGTCCTGTATCTTTTTTGTGGTGCTCATTATTTTTTATTATCTGCTCATCATCGACAGTCGTTGCATCATTATTAACTAAGAATTCTTTAATTTTCCGTTCTTCCTGACAATAATCAGACTGATTATCCAATTGTGCAAGCTCACATTCTTCATAATACCCTTCTGCAAACTTCCTTATAAGACCTTCCTTAAACAGCAGATCTGCCCCGAATTCTGCGTGGTCTACTGACTGGACATCATTAAATGTACCGAAACGCCTTATCTGCTCAAATCTTCCTATATCGTGTAACATTCCAAGAAGCCATGCAATATCCACATCTGGTTCACTTAAGCCTAATGATTCTGCAATTCTTTGACACAGTCCTGCTACTCTGTAGGTATGATCTATCTTAAGCTTTATCTTTTCATCTGATGGATCGTAATTTCTTACATACTCTGCAAATGCATTGATAACATTTTTCCTGTTAATAACTGGTTTGTTAATACTTTCCACAACATCAATAAGTCCATTAAGGTCAGCACATACCATATATGTAAGCTTCCTGATATCATCATCTATTGCTATTGTATCGGGAATATGGACAACTCTCATATCTGCCGCATATCCAGCCTTAATGCCATTGATACTGTCCTCAACTACTACTGCCTCTGACGGATTTACACCTATTGCCTTAGCCGCATGAAGGAATATATCTGGTTCTGGCTTTCCATGTTCGACTTCATCTCCATATACAACCGCATCAAGATAATCCCACACTCCTATTTCATGAAGTGTTTTCTCAGCACTTTCACGCCTTGTTGATGTAGCAACTGCACACTTTAATCCATTATTTCTTATATATTCAAATATGTCCTTTACGCCCTTTTTAACAGGAATACCTTCTGTTTCCCTTATCTTGTATACATGCTGTGTTCTAAGCTCCTTCGCTTCCCAATAATCTATCACACCCTTGTAATAATCATCAAAGAACTTGCAGCAAAGCTCTGCCGGAGCACCCTTAAAGCTGTCTATAAGCCACATTGGCATATCCACTCCAAGCTGCCCTGCCGCCCATAGCCAGCCCTCATTAGACTGTCTTTCTGAATCTATAAGAACGCCATCCATATCAAATATAATGCCTGATACCATTTTTCTTCTCCTAGCAATCAAATATCGTATTTTTACACTTTATATTATTTAAAGTAACTATAAAAGATATGTTTTTATAATTTATAACGCTGACCAGCACCTGCAATTTTCAAATTTGCCAATTTAGAGACTTTAAACATCTTCTATCATTGAACTTTCATCCACAATGCCGTCATCTGCACCATCCTTATAAATACTTCTTAACATACTGTCCCGTATAAGACTTCTTAACCCTGGCAACCTCTTCCGGTGTACCCTTTGCAATAACTGTACCACCTCTGTCGCCACCTTCTGGTCCCATATCTATAATATAATCAGCTGTTTTGATAACATCAAGATTATGCTCAATAACAACAACAGTGTTACCGCCCTCTGCAAGCTTATGAAGTATATCAACAAGCTTGTGGACATCGGCAAAATGAAGTCCTGTTGTAGGTTCATCAAGAATATATATAGTCTTTCCTGTACTTCTTTTAGAAAGCTCTGTAGCAAGCTTTATTCTCTGTGCTTCACCACCTGAAAGCTCTGTAGATGGCTGTCCTAACTTAATATATGAAAGTCCAACGTCATTAAGAGTTTCTATTTTCCTTCTGACTGATGGCACATTTTCAAAGAAATCAACTGCATCCTCAACTGTCATATCAAGCACGTCATATATGCTCTTTCCCTTATACTTTACTTCAAGTGTTTCCCTGTTATAACGCTTTCCATCACACACTTCACAAGGCACGTATACATCCGGCAGGAAATGCATTTCTATCTTGATAATACCATCTCCGGAACAAGCCTCACAACGTCCTCCCTTTACATTAAAGCTGAAACGTCCTTTGTTATAACCTCTTTCCTTAGCATCTGTTGTTGAAGCAAAAAGATCCCTTATCATATCAAATACACCTGTATATGTCGCAGGATTAGAACGTGGAGTTCTTCCTATTGGCGACTGGTCAATATCTATAACCTTATCAAGCTGCTCGATTCCTGTAATATCATCATGGTCACCAGCGATACATCTTGCACGGTTTAAAGACTTCGCAAGGTGCTTATACAGAATTTCATTCACAAGGGAGCTCTTTCCTGAACCCGATACACCTGTTACACATGTAAATACTCCAAGTGGTATATCAACATCAATATTTTTAAGATTATTCTCCCTTGCACCCTTAACAGTTATCCAGCCTGTCGGCTTTCTTCTCTTCGCCGGCACTGGAATCTTGATTCTTCCGCTAAGATATGCACCTGTAAGCGAATCCTTGCATGCCATAATATCAGCTGCTGTTCCTGTCGCAACGACTTCTCCACCATTACGTCCGGCACCCGGTCCTATATCAACAATATAATCTGCGGCACGCATAGTATCTTCATCGTGTTCAACCACAATAACTGAGTTACCAAGGTCACGCAAATGTATAAGTGTCCCAAGCAGCTTGTCGTTATCTCTCTGGTGAAGTCCGATACTTGGCTCATCAAGTATATAAGCCACACCAACAAGTCCTGAACCTATCTGTGTCGCAAGTCTTATTCTCTGTGCCTCTCCTCCTGAAAGCGTACCTGTAGCTCTTGATAATGAAAGATAATCAAGTCCTACATCCATAAGAAACTGTATTCTTGCCTTAATCTCCTTAAGTATCTCTGCACCGATAAACTTCTGTCTGTCTGTAAGCTCAAGCTCATCTAAGAACTTCTTTAACTTAACAATAGACATATCTGTAATCTGATATATATTCTTATCTGCTATCGTAACAGCAAGAGATGATGACTTTAATCTCTGTCCGTGGCAGGATTTACAAGGTCTTATGCGCATGAATTCCTCATACTGCTGCTTTGCACTGTCTGAGTAAGTTTCCCTATATCTTTTCTCCATATTATGGATAAGGCCTTCAAATGCTATATCGTATTCTCCAACGCCTCTCTGGCCTTTGTAATGCACTTTAACACTCCTGCCATTAGTACCATTTATAATCATATCCTTAATATCATCTGGATAATCCTTAAATGGTGTTGATAAACTGAAGTTATATTCCTTTGCAAGTGCGCTCATAATAGCCCTTGAAAAGCTGCCCTCATCCTTTACAGACTGCCATCCCATACCAACTATAGCTCCCTCATCGATGCTTAATGAATCATCTGGTATAAGAAGCTCTGCATCAAAATTCATTGTATAACCAAGTCCGTAACAATCAGGACACGCACCAAATGGATTGTTGAACGAAAAGCTTCTTGGCTCTATCTCATCTATGCTTATGCCACAATCCGGACACGAAAAGCTCTGTGAAAAGTTAATCGGCTCACCATCTATAACATCAACTGTCATAAGTCCCTCTGCAAGCTTAAGTGCTGTTTCTATTGAGTCTGTAAGTCTTTTGTTAATTCCATCTTTAACTACAAGACGGTCAACAACAATTTCTATATTATGCTTCTTGTTCTTATCAAGATTTATCTCATCTGTAAGCTCATACATATTGCCATCAGCAATAACTCTTACATAACCACTCTTTTTAGCCTGTTCAAAAAGCTTCTTATGTTCACCTTTTCTTCCTCTTACAACTGGAGCTAATATCTGTATCTTTGTTCTTTCTGGAAGCTCCATAATAGTATCAACCATCTGGTCTACAGTCTGCTTGTTGATTACTTTGCCACACTTTGGACAATGTGGTGTACCTATTCTTGCATATAATAATCTGAAATAATCATATATCTCTGTAACAGTTCCAACTGTTGAACGTGGATTTCTGTTAGTTGACTTCTGGTCTATGGAAATAGCTGGTGAAAGTCCTTCTATACTCTCTACCGCCGGCTTTTCCATCTGTCCTAAGAATTGCCTTGCATATGAAGATAATGACTCCATATATCTTCTCTGGCCTTCTGCATATATAGTATCAAAGGCAAGACTTGACTTACCAGAACCTGACAGACCTGTAAGTACTACAAGACTGTCCCTTGGTATATCTACATCAATATTTTTAAGATTATGCTCATTTGCACCTCTTATTCTTATATAATTCCTGTAATCGCCTTTTTCCATATTCTATTTTCTCCGTTATTTCTTCTTTCTTAATCCTTAATCATCTCAGGTACATAAAGCTTTTTCTGTAATCAGCAACTGCTTTTTATAATTATGACACATACATCATATAATACTGTAATGATAATATCTGCCTGTCATTCCTGACTGCGTAATATTACTTTTGAACTTATAGCCTCACCTGGTATAATAGCTATTAATTCTATCTGCCTGACTTCTTATCCTCATAAATATACTTATTAATCTCAATCATCTTATCACGAAGCATAGCCGCCTGTTCAAAGTCAAGCTCTGCTGCAGCCTTACGCATATTTTTCTCAATCTGCTTCTTAACCTTTTCAAGATCTTTAATGCTCATAGATTCATAATCTACATCAAGCCTTCCATTTGAATTATCTGCTTCTGCTGCCTTAGATATACTTATAAGATCTCTTACTGCCTTCTTTATAGTCTGAGGGGTTATTCCGTGTACCTCATTGTACTCCTGCTGTATCTTTCTACGTCTTTCCGTCTCAGATATAGCCTTTTCCATAGACTCTGTTATAGTATCTGCATACATAATAACGTGTCCCTCTGCATTTCTTGCTGCTCGTCCTATCGTCTGAATAAGTGAAGTCTCTGTTCTTAAGAAGCCCTCTTTATCAGCATCAAGAATAGCCACAAGACTTATCTCCGGAATATCAAGTCCCTCTCTAAGCAGATTGATACCAACAAGCACATCGAATCCGTCAAGTCGCATATCCCTTATAATCTTCTGTCGCTCTAGTGTATCAATATCCGCATGAAGATACTTGACTCTTATGCCGACTTCCTTAAGATAATCTGTGAGATCCTCTGCCATACGCTTGGTAAGTGTAGTTACAAGTATCTTGTTCTTTTTCTCAACTTCCTTATTAATCTCACTTATAAGATCATCTATCTGACCCTCTATTGGTCTTACTGTTATCTCTGGATCAAGAAGTCCTGTAGGTCTTATAATCTGCTCTGCCCTCATAAGCTCGTGTTCTTCCTCATACCTGCTAGGCGTAGCAGATACGAAAAGCATCTGTGATATCTTGCCCTCAAACTCCTGAAAATTAAGCGGTCTGTTATCCTTAGCTGAAGGAAGCCTGAAGCCATAGTCTACAAGTGTCGTCTTTCTTGCCTGATCACCAGCATACATTCCCCTTATCTGTGGAATAGTAATATGTGATTCATCGACAATAATCATAAAATCATCTGGAAAATAGTCCATAAGTGTATATGGTGGACACCCTGCCGGAAGCCCTGCTAAATGTCTTGAATAATTCTCAATACCTGAACAGAAGCCTGTTTCCTGCATCATCTCTATATCAAAGTTCGTTCTTTCTTCTATTCTCTGTGCCTCAAGAAGCTTATCCTCACTCTTAAAATACTCTATTCTCTCTGCAAGCTCTTTCTTTATATTCTCAATCGCCTTTTCCATCTTCTCTTTTTCAACAACATAATGTGAATTAGGAAATATAGCAACATGGTCAAGGTTACACCTAACCTCACCGGTAAGAGAATCAATCTCGCTTATCCTGTCTATCTCATCTCCAAAGAACTCAACCCTCACAGCATCTCCACTGGAAGCTGACGGATATATCTCTACAACATCTCCCCTTACCCTGAATGTTCCTCGTTTAAAATCCTGGTCATTGCGCATATACTGTATATCTATAAGCTTTCTTATCATTTCATCCCTGTCTTTTTCCATACCTGGACGAAGAGATATAACCATATTCTTATAATCAATAGGCGCACCAAGACCATATATACACGAAACTGACGCTACTATAATAACATCATCTCTCTCTGACAATGCCGCTGTTGCTGAATGTCTTAACTTATCTATCTCGTCATTAATCGAAGAATCCTTGGCTATATAAGTATCGCTCTGTGGCACATAAGCCTCTGGCTGATAATAATCATAATAAGAAACAAAATACTCTACTGCATTCTCAGGAAAGAACTCTTTCATCTCGCTATATAACTGTGCCGCCAATGTCTTATTATGACTGATAATAAGTGTTGGCTTCTGCACATGCTGTATTATGTTCGCCATAGTAAATGTCTTACCAGAGCCTGTAACACCGACAAGTGTCTCGAACTGATTACCCTCTTCAAATCCCTGCACAAGCTTCTCTATTGCACGGGGCTGATCTCCTGTCGGGTTATAAGGAGCGTGTAACTTGAATTCCATAACAATTCTCCCTTCGTTAATCTATAGTAAAATAGTCAACAACAATATTATTTAATAGTATTTACCTTATATATTGATTTTACTACAAATAAATGCCTTTGTCTATCAAAAATAGAACATTTGTTTTATTTTGTGATAAAAATTACCTGACTGCTGATACACAACAGATTTCAACAAACTGCCAATCTGCATATCAGCCATCAGGCTTACTGTAATTTATATATTTTCCATTTGCATATATTTAATTAATCTGTGCTTCCACATTCTTAATTGCCGCATCAAGCTGGGTATCAACATCTGCATCAGTATCATATTCCACTACCATATCCGGAGTAACACCTTTTCCGTGTATATCCTGACCCTTTGGTGTAAAATACTTGGCAATTGTGAACTTTATTGCACTTCCATCTGTAAGTGGTTTAACTGTCTGCACAATTCCTTTGCCATATGTCTGGGTTCCAATTATCGTTCCTTTGCCATAATCCTGTATAGCACCTGCAAATATCTCTGAGGCACTGGCACTATTGCCATTTACAAGGACTGCCAGTGGCAGATTGAACTCATCATTATCCTGACCTTTATACTCTTTTCTATTGCCCTGCTTATCCTCTGTATACACAATAAGTCCGTCAGGAAGCATATATTTAAGCATACCTACAACCGTATCAAGCAATCCACCTGGATTGTTTCTTATATCAATTACAAGTCCTTTCATACCCTGTGACTGCAAATCTTCAACAGCCGCCTTGAACTGCTTTGTTGTTACCTCCTCAAACTGTGATATCGAAAGATAACCTATATTATTATCAAGAAGTGTATATGACACTGTCTTTGCTTCAACAGCATCTCTTACCGCAGAAAATGTCAGTCGCTCAGTTCCACGAATGACCTCCAGCGTGACAGATGTACCCTTGTCGCCTTTAATAAGTGCAACGGCTGATGAAAGCTCCATATCTGTTATGTCCCTGCCATCAACATTTACAACCCTGTCGCCACTCCTGAGTCCAGCCTGATAACCTGCCCCATTATCATATACATCTACAAGAAGAACACCACCTTCACCGCTGAGCTGGCAGACTGCTCCTATGCCATAGAACTTGCCATTTGTTGACTCCTTTAAGGCTTTATATTCATCCGCTGTATAATACATGGTATACTTGTCACCATATGAACTAAGATACGCCTTGTAAATGTTATCTTTGGCGGTTTCATCATCTACATCACCAAAATAAAAGGATTCAAGCACAGAATCAATTGCATTAAGCTTGCCTTCTACCTCACTTCCAATTCCGTCTGAATCTGTGACTGCATCAGATTGTATATATACATCTCCATTAACACCTATATGAATGTAGCCTTTAGCTATACACACTGCTGCCACACTTAATATTAGAAGTATAACAGCCATAAATGCTGATACAGCACCGATAATCATTCCACTTGCAAAGCCTTGTGATTTCTTCTTTCTTGGCGGCTGTGCATTTCTTCTTAAATCATTCATTCCATACAAATCACCAATATTTCCACGATTATCCGAAGCACTATTATTAATTCTGTTTCCGGCATTATTGTCATTATCTGCATTAACATTATTAATTACATTAATGTTATCACCAGCATTAAAATCATCACTATTGACATTATCATTTGAATAAATGTTGTTATTTTGATTGTCCATACCTATATGCCTCTGCATTTATTAATATTTATTTGCTTAAGTAGTTCCAAGGTGAAACATAACTTCCGTTATATCTTACATCAAAATGTAGATGAACTCCGTCAGAATCACCAGTTGTTCCCATAAGTGCTATCTTCTGTCCCTTAGTTACATGTGTTCCTGCACTGACAAGAAGCTTTGAAGCATGCAGATATCTTGTATACAATCCACCACCATGATTAATCATAATATAATTACCCGCTGATGAACTAAATGTCGCAATTACCACATCACCATCATACGCCGCATATATAGCATCACCCGCAACGCCTCTGTTAAGTGCACCGATATCAATTCCCTTATGCGGAGAGCTTCTGCCCTCTGTATCACCATAAGGTGAGGTTATCCTTGTTGACTCTGTAGGCCACTTGAACTTTCCACCATCATATTTTACAACATTGGCACTTCCACTATTCTCCTTGGCCTTAATCTCTGCCTCTATCTTGGCAATATATTCGTCCTGAGCCTTTATATCAGCTTCTATCTTAGCTTTATAATTCTCCTGCTGCTGCTTATTCTTCTGTAATGAAGCCATTTCACTCTTCTTGGTTGACTCAAGCAGTGAAAGTGAAGCTCTCTTATCTTCAAGCTCCTCCTGCTTGGTTACAAGTGTCTCCCTGTCTGTTTCTAACTGTGCTTTGGCGACAGTTATATAAGTAACAGTAGCATTATATTTTTCAAGCATTTCCCTGTCATACTGTGAGATTTTTGTAATATATTCCGCCTTATTAAGCATATCACCCATACTCTGGGAATTCATAAGCAATGCAAAATATGTTTCATCATTATGTTCATACATAAACTGAATTCTAAGCTTCATTGAACTATACTGTTCTTCTGCCTCTATCTCTGCCTGTGCAAGCTTTTCTTCTGTATCCGCTATCTCAGCCTCTATCTGCTCAACCTGCTCATTAACCTCATTAAGCTCGCCATCAACACTGGACATCTGTGCATCAAGCTGGGCAATATAAGCTATCATATCATCGTTCTGTGCCTTTAAGTCTTCAATTATTTTCTCTGTCTGTTCATACTGGCTCTGCAAATCTTTTTTCTTGCTGTTAGCATCATTGAGATTCTGCTTATCATCTCCATATACATCATAATATGACACTGCAAAATATGGTATTACAAGCACAAGTACCATCAACAATGGAATAAGCCTTTTTGCTAATGCTCTCCTCATACAACTCCTCCATTCAGCCAAACCATTTATAAAATGCATACAAACAGCCGCTTAACAATAGCATAACAATCTATACTGTCAGATACCATTTTTATTTTTAAATAGGACTTCCACATATCATATACAATCACATAATATAATCTTCATATATAATACATAATCATATAATTCAATGCAGCAGTCCTATGTCTGGCTAATATTATCTGCTATACATTAGCATGCTTTCTTACGGCAAAGAAGCTTCCTAATGCACCTATTCCGATACCAAGAAGAATTCCTACTGGAACCAGTATTCTGAATACATCATTAACCGGCATAAATGCAAGAATATTCTGAAGTATCGAGAACTTATTCATAACAAAATTAATAATATTCTCATATACAAATCTAAGAATAACTATTGGAATAATTGAACCAACAAGTCCAATTACAATACCTTCTACGAAGAATGGTGCATTAACAAATGCATCTGTAGCACCTATATACTTCATAATAGAAATCTCTTCTTTACGGACAGTAATACCTATTACAATTGTGTTAGTAATAAGGAATATAGATACTGCAAGAAGAATAACTATAATTGCTATTGTTATGTAACTAACAAGTCTTGCGGCACTGGCAAGTCCACTTGCTGTTGCCTCTGAACGGTTAACCTGTCTTATACCATCAAGATTTTCAAGGTATGTTACAAGTGTAGCCTGACTTGAAGCTTCATTAAGATATATCTCATATGATGAAGAATTAGCAAGAGGATTATCATCCTTGAAACCCTCTGCAAGTTCTGGGTAATCTTTAAAATACTCAGCCTTGTAATTCTCCCACGCTTCATCAGCTGATGTATAATGAATTCTTGACACTTCATTACGCTGGCTTATCGTATCGCCAAGCTTCTTAATATCTGCGTCTGTAAGTCCTTCATCGAAAAATACTGTTACACATACTTCATTCTCAGCCTTATGAATCATATACTGAAAATTGGATACAAGTGCATAGAATACACCGAAAAGAAATATACACGCTGTAATTGTTGCTATAGACGCAAGAGAGAACAATCTATTACGATAGATGTTCTTTAATCCGTCTTTAATATGATAAAATAACGATCTAATCTTCATAGAAATAACCACCTTTTTCCAAATCACTGATAATCTTGCCTTCGCTCATAGTAATAGTTCTCTTCTTCATCTGCTGAACTATCTCCATATTATGAGTAACAACAAGTACTGTTGTTCCCTGCTTGTTAACCTGATCTAATATCTTCATAATCTCATTAGAGTTAGCTGGGTCAAGGTTACCTGTAGGCTCATCGCACAATAATATAGCTGGCTTATTAACCAGTGCTCTGGCTATGGCAACTCTCTGCTGTTCACCACCTGATAACTCATTAGGAAATGACTTATACTTATCAAGAAGTCCTACCATTGAAAGCATAGCAAGAACCCTGCTCTTAATCTTCTTATTAGGAGCTTCGACAACTTTCTGTGCAAATGCAATATTATCGTATGGAATACAACACCAATATCTCTTCTAAGATATGGTAACTTCTTTCTTGTAAGTTTATTAAGGTACTTTTTATTAACGTATATCTTACCCGATGTTGGGTCAAGTTCCTTAAGAAGAAGCTTTATAAGAGTTGACTTACCTGAACCACTCTTACCTACTATAAATACGAATTCTCCTTTCTGAACGTGAAGATTAATTCCGTTCAAAGCAGGAACTCCAGATGTATACGTTTTGGTAACATCTTCCATTATAATCATTATTAATATTCCTCCAAATTAGTATGTATCTTTACTTTCCATATATTTCATATATTTAACTACCATAAGTGCAATCTTAAATGTTATTGCATCGTCAAACACTCTCAAATCAAGACCTGTAGTCTTCTGAAGTTTATCAAGTCTGTATACAAGAGTATTTCTGTGGATATATAACTGTCTTGATGTCTCTGATACATTAAGGCTGTTATCAAAGAACTTGTTAATTGTTGATAATGTCTCCTCATCTAAATCATCAGGTGACTTTCCGTCAAATATCTCTCTTATGAACATCTGACAAAGTGGAAGTGGAAGCTGATATATTAAACGTCCAATACCAAGTCTGTTATATGCAACAACATTCTTGTCACTATAGAATATCTTGCCTACATCAAGAGCCATATTAGCTTCCTTGTAAGAACGTGATACTTCTCTTATATCATTAACAATAGTACCATAAGCAATATGTGCAGAACTCATAGCCTCTGTATTTAACATATCTATAATAACTTCTGCTGTCTTATCAAGGTCTTCGTAAGTTTCATTACTCTTAACCTCTCTGACAAGTATTATACTCTTCTCGTCAACGGCTGTGATAAAATCCCTTGTTCTTGAAGCAAATAAAGTTCTTATTGTCTCTAATGCATTAATATCTTTCTCGTGCTTAGTCTCAATAATATATACAACTCTCTTTACATCCGTATCAATATGAAGCTTCTCAGCTCTTGTATACATATCAACCCTTAGAAGATTATCAAGAAGAAGATTCTTTATAAAGTTATCCTTATCAAATCTTTCCTTATAAGCAACTAAAAGATTCTGTATCTGAAATGCTGCAAGCTTTCCTAACATAAATACATCATCAGTTGTTCCATGTTTTCCTGTTTTTGAGGTTCTTGTTTCTCTGTCTTTTGTGCCGCCATCTCTTCCTGCACCTGCTGT
>ENA-UEQA01001238-UEQA01001238.1-human-gut-metagenome-genome-assembly--contig:-NODE-1238-length-12700-cov-46.463915_pt1 | contig 12700 bp, 10 predicted proteins | sample MGYA00242936_ERZ507937 | MGnify/ENA primary metagenome ERZ507937 (study PRJEB26167, sample SAMN06115468) | human gut metagenome | host: Homo sapiens | place: China:Chongqing | collected 2016-06-16... | reverse complement strand
ATCAACAAGATTTTTAATCGAGATAAAGTCGGTTTCGTCAATCAGGGGATCGGTTTTAAGTGTGTATGCGTGATATTTTTCTGCAATCAGCTTTATCTGCTCAAATATTTTTCTGACGGTTTTACTGTCGTGAGTGTCGCATACAAAGCCCCTCGGTGCATAAAGCATTGCCGTGTTGAGAATCGGTATTTTCTTTACAAGCACGAGTGTACAGCCGTTGATTTTTCCGTATTCGTCACGAACTGCAACATACTCGGGAATCCAACCCTTTTTAACCTTTGCCCAGTCTGCCGATTGCATAAAGTTTCCGTATTTACTGTTTTTACAAAATTCCTCATACTCTTTAATATCCATAAAAAAACAAGCCTTTCGTAAGTGTATCTATACTATACAAAAGGCTTGTTTCTGAATTTGTTCAAAAATGTATCATAGTTGTTTCATAACACATAATAATCAAATTGTTCGTTGTTTATTTTGCTGTATTCCAAAAACGGCTGTGGGCAGATGTTGATGCTGAAAGATTCGGGACTTACATTAACCGTTATTGAATCGGAACTGACACCCCAGTATTTTATGAGTGCATCGGACAACTCCTGTTCATAACTGTCGCTGTACGGAATAACCAAATACTGCGGAATTTCATTCTCGGTACCGCTGTCCGACAGGTAGGTTGTATCAATGTTAAGCTCATAAATCGTAAAGGTTTCCGTGTCAAACAGCATTGTTATGTTTAGTCCGTATCGTTCGCCCTCTTTGGCATAGTTGCATGTTACAAACATAAAATCGGACGAAACGATTACATTACCGTCAAGTGTTCCACGCATTGTAAGTTTGTAACCGCTGCAGCTGTCAAATGTAAAAAACTGCGGAATGTAGCCTGCAATATTGGAAAATAAATTTGTGTCTTTAAGCGAATTTGCAAGATTGCTTATCGCTTTTTTGGCATAGCTGATTACAGATTCTGCTTTCGGAGCATTGTTTTGAAGAACCCAAACGGTATCTTCGTTTGAAACGAGTTTCAAAAATTCTCCGCCGCTCGAAGTAGTTATGTCAGCGGTAAGTTTAAATGTTTCCGCCGTGTTTCCGACAGAATCCCGATTGTCCGTTACCGAATAATAAAAGCGTGGGAGAAACACAACGGTTGCGACTACGGTCAAGGTGAGCAAAGTGCAGATGATATATTTTGCGGATTTTTTAAGGTTAAATTTCTTCATCTTCAAAGCCCTCACTTTCCGTAGAATTATCGGCAAGACTTACCGTAAAGCTGATGTCCGTACCCTTGCCGACTTCACTGACAATTTCAAGAGTTGAACCGTGAAGCTTTGCAATTTCGTTGCAGATTGAAAGCCCGAGGCCGGCTCCGCCCATACTCCTTGAACGGGATTTGTCAACCATATAAAACGGTTCGGTAATTTTGGCAAGGTCATCTTCCGCAATTCCGCAACCGCTGTCGGTAACGCAAAAACGGTATCTGTCGCTGTCAACATATCCCGTGAGTGTAACAGGCTTTCCGCTCTCACTCGCTTTGCAGGCATTGTCAATCAGGTTGTACAAGAGCGTTTTCAAGAGCGACGGCTCTGCGTTGACTTCTGCTTTTTCAACATTTAATTTGAGTTTCACACCGTATTTTTTCAAAATAAAGAGAACAGACCTTTTAATGTCATCGGAAATTATGTCCGTTCTGATGTTTACGGTTTTGATTTCGTCATTTTTCAAAACTATAAGGTTTAGCAGATTAAGCGAAAGCGCCTCAAGCCGACTGCCCTCTTTGTAGATAAGGTCGGCACATTCTCTGCGTTGTTCAGGCTCCATTTCATATGAGCGGAGCATATCCGCATAACCGATAACAGATGTCAGCGGAGTTTTTAATTCGTGGGTAAAATCCGCAATAAAGTTGTCACGATTCTGTGTTGCAAGCTTTAGCTGTTCAATGTAATCTTCAACATAATCCGCCATGGTATTAAAGCTCTGCGAAAGCTCGGTTATTTCGGTTGAAGATGTAATGCCGTGGCTTTCCTTTACTCTCATATTAAAGTTGCCCTCGGCAACTTCCTTTGACGCATCCTTTAACTTAACAAGCGGTCTTGTCAAAAGCTTTGAGAAGATTACAAGCAGAATTGATGCAAACAACGCAACGCCTATGAGAATGAACTGATAAATTGTGCAGTACATATCACGGTCGCTGTACACGCTTGTTATATTGTCAACAGTTTCAATATAACAGCTTTTGGTTACAAGCTGAATTTTGCTTATTGTCTGAATATAGTATTTTTTGTTTTCAGTAACTACTCTGCTTTTTCTGGAGTTTACCGACATACCGTGGGCAAATTCATTTTCTGCCGAAAAGCTGAGCTCGTTTATTGAACCGATTTTGATTTTAGAATCCGAATTGCCTGCAATTTGTTTTGCAAATCCGATTGCCGAAACGCGCAGATATTCCAAGTTTCCGTAGGTGGGTTGGTTGTTGTCTGCATATACCGAAAGTGCCGTTGTGATGTAATTGTTGTTCTTTTTGGCTGAGTCAATACGGTTGTTCAGCGTGTTTGTAAAAACGGTGTTGATGAGGAGAAAACCTCCCACACCGAAGGAAGTAATTATAATAAGAAAGGTAATAAAAAATATTTTCCACGAAAATTTCATTAGGGCTTTCCCTCCGCTTATTCAACAAGACGGTAACCGACTTTATACACAGACTGAATGTTGTCTTTTAAATCAAGCTTTTTTCTTAACCGCTGAATATGCAGATCCACGGTTCTTGTATCACCCATATACGGTTCATTCCATACCCTTTCGTAAATCATTTCACGGTAAAGAGCAATGTTTTTGTTGCGTACAAAAAGCAGAAGTATTTCGTATTCCTTTAATGTAAGGTCAATTTGTACTCCGTTTTTGGTGACTATTCTTGAATTTGTGTCAATTACTATGTCTTTAAAGCTGAGTTTTGTTTTTGCCTTGTTGTATCTTCGCAGTATCGCATCGACTCTTGCCTGAAGTTCCGAAATGTTGAACGGTTTTGTTATGTAATCGTCAGCCCCCAGGTTAAGCCCGTAAACCCTGTCCGATATATCTGATTTTGCAGTAATGAAAATTACGGGTGTGTCAAAGCCTTTGATGTAGTCCATAAGCTCAAAACCGCTGATTTTCGGCAACATAACATCAAGCAGAATAAGGTCAAAGTGCTTTTTCTCCAGAACATCGGCACAGCTTTCGCCGTCAAACACACAATCGGTTTTGTGCCCGTGCCGAGAAAGAGCCATTTCAATAAGATTTGAAATATTCTTTTCGTCCTCAACAATCAATATGTCAGCCAACAACCCCACCTCCAAGACACAGTTTATATTGCCATTGTATCATAGATGTATCATTTTTTCCAAATTATCTTTTTTCGCAGAGCTGTATCCCAAAATCGGTTAATGCAGAATATTGTCAAATTATGTGCAGTTGTTAATTATTTCACGAACCGTACTTGAAAACAAAGTCGAATAATGGTATTATTTTATTCAAGTTATTCAAGCAAAACATTTTGAAAGGAAGATTACAATGGGCAATTCTAAATCGGTAAAAAAAGGTGTTGCAGTTGTAACGGCAGTTATCGTTGCTGTTGTTATGGTTTGCGTTTCGGTAGTTTGCAATTTGTTTTCAACAAAAACAGAAAGCTCAAATCAGACATATCTTGATGACGCAAAGGCTCAGCTTACAGAATACAGCGATAACTATAACTACACTAAATTTGAGTTTATGAACTCACTTTTTGAAAAAGCAAATGTAATTGCAAGTGTTGTTACGGAAAATACTTCGGCTGACACAAATGCCGCACTTGTAAAGAACCTCGGCATCAATTCATTTGTTATGACAGATGCTGACGGCAAGATTATCGCATCGTCAGACGATAAAAAGGTCGGCACAAATTTCCTTGATGACGAAACAACAAAGCAGTTCAAGGCTAACCTCAAGGGTATGAAGTTCAAGAGCATTTCAGAGCCGACAGCCGTTGAGGGCGAGGACGGTGTGTATAACCTCATGGCTTGCGTTGCAAGAACAGAGGGCGGCATCGTTATTATTGATACAAATACAAGCGACTATTCGGTTGTTATCGGTGCTGATATTGCAAAAAGCTGCAAGGGTGATACAATCATCGTTAAGAACGGCGAAGTTGTAAGCACAAATATGAACCTTGGCGATAACGGTCTTAAAAGCGCAGGTATTACAGACGAAATGATTCGTTCGGAAAATTTCAATGTTACAATTGACGGCACAACATATTCACTCAGCAGTATGCCGTCAGGTGAATATACAATCATCAGCGGACAGGCTGCGACAGAAAGCGGTTTCAATATGATTTACGGTGACATAATTCCGTGTGCCGCAGGTTTTGTAATGATTATCATTTCCGTAATTATACTCAGCCTTGGCACAACAAAGAAAAAGGAAAACGAGTAATTGTTAATTACAGCATACAAACAAGAAGTGGATATTTCACGAAATTTGTATGTAAAATGACGAAAAGGTCATAAATTCAAGAAATATCTCCGAAAACATTGTGCTTTAGCACAAAGAATATTGTGCCGAAAAATATTGCATAACCATATTTTGATGATATAATAATGGCATAAACAAAAAAGACGCAAAGCAAAGGAGCTTCTGAAAAGGAGGCTCCTTTGCTGTTTATCTTTTTTGGTATCTTAAAAAGGGGAAATTATTATGACACCTGAGAAAATTGTTGAAAACCATAAGAAATATGTCCTCCAGTCATGGAGCAAGCAGGGTAATCTTAATCCGATTCCCGTTGCAAAGGCAGACGGAATTTACTTTTACGATTTTGACGGTAACAGATATACAGATATGTCATCACAGCTTGTAAACCTCAACCTCGGTTACGGAAATAAAGCAATCGGTGATGCAATCATCGGTGTGAAAGCCGATATGGCTGACCATATTTCTTCAAGAAAGCTTGAATCGGCATTTGAACTAACAATTTATTCCTACAAAAAGCACTGGGGCGGTTTTAAGGTGGACAACATGATGTTCTATATCCTCAATGACTTTTCCGATGATGAAATTGAAAGCATAACCGAAAACATACCAGATTGTTTTAAGAATGTTAAGGCTTGCCGTCCGTGCAGATATGACGCCTATGTTCTATGACCGACTTGAAGTTAAAAAGCTGATTCTTGCGGTTGACGATATTTCGTTGCTTGAAAGTATCTATAACGAAAATCTCAAAAAGCTTGAAGTGTATGACCGTGACAATGGCACGGATTATATGAGTTTTTTAAGACTTTACCTAAAGTATGACGGAAGTGTTCAGAGGGTTGCTCAGGAAACCTTTGTTCACCGCAACACCATAAATTATCAGCTTGCAAAAATCAAAAAGATTCTCGGCAATAGTCTCAAAACCTTTGAAGAACGATTCAAAATTATATTAGCATTTGAAGTTCGTGATGTGCTTTGACCGCCTCCGTCCCCGTCACGATGTTAATACTGAAAATCCCCCGATAGCCTAACGAAAACCGCTGTCGGGGGATTTTTTATGTGTTTATTGTAGTTGTATTTATTTAAGTAACTGATACTAATTGATATCAATTAGTATCAGTTACTATCAGTCAGAGTTAGCACAAGTAAAAAAGAACCGATACAAAAGTATCGATTCTTCTTTGGTGCGGGTGACAGGACTTGAACCTGCACATCGGTTGACACTAGAACCTAATGGTGACGACACCTCAGTGGATTATCTTATTTCTAATCTATTTACAATTACCGCAATTTATACAATATTCATCATTATTGAAGTAGTAATTACTTGGATTATTAGTTTTGTTTATATTCGAATTTACACAAGATGATTTAAAAAAAGCGTTGATTCCATTTTCCCTGAATTTCTCAATATATTTATAAAGAGTTTTTACTTGTGTGGCTTGAATTTTTATGTTACCATTGCAATCAAGTGTCGATAATTCTAGTACATCGGTATTAATTAAGCAATCTTTCCCTAAACTTTTGAGTATATCATCACTTATGTATAATTTACCTATTACGCAGTATGTTATGTTGTATTCCTTAAGTAAATATATTATTTTATCTAATTCCAAATCTGTCATACCTGGTATAAATGGTTTAATAAGTACATTGCTTTCAATTCCTTGATTCTTAAATTCTTTACACGTTTTAATTCTTTCTTCTGGTGATACAGTATTAGGTTCAATTGTCTTCCATTTGTCAATAGTTGTTATAGTTGTTGAATAAAGAACTTGGTTAGTATATTGAACATATTTAGCTAATTTAGATATTAGACTTATATCTAATTTGTATTTACTCATGAATTGAATTGGATTACCTAATTTGATAAGTTCAATTATCAAATTGATAGACATGTCGATAAATCTATCTGTTTGAAATATATCTCCCCAAGCACCCATAGAAATTATAGTTCCGTTTTTTCCTGCTTTAAATTCCTTATTTTCAGTAATCAAAGCTAAAATTTTCTCGATAGATAAACAGTTTAACTTCGGTGCTGTAAGATTTCGTAATTTTAGATAGCAGTATTTACATCCACCGCAGCAACCTATTACTGGACTTATAAAAACTCGCCCATCCTTAAATGATGGAACTATATAGTTTTTATTCATTGTTTTACACCTTGCTTTTTTCTGCGTTTTCCTTTTTGCTGTTTTGCCAAAGTATATCAAAATAATTTTTGTAATATTTATATCCTTCGCTATCTTTTTTAAATCTATATGTTATAGTTTGCTGACTTGTTTTATTTTGATATGGTCCAATATAGAGGTTACCATCTATAGAAAAGTAAAAATCATATGGATAATGATCATAAGTGCGTAACTCAATTTGCCCATCATATTTTTGCTCTTTTTTTATTTCATCTATCCACTTAATTAATTCTTTAATCGAGTCTTTTGTAGAGCCTTCAAGTATTCCCTCAGTCTTATCAATTTCGAGTGCATATTTACTATCTGGAGAAAGCGTTAGTATCTTTATGTTTAGCCCTTTGGAAACTCTTGATTTTATTAAAGGTGTTTGTGCATCTCGGTATCCTTTTAATCCCATAGCACAGATTTCAAGTGTTTTTGCTTTTTTTAATTCTTTGTTGCTTTCACTATTCATTTCAGCACGTGTTTTATATATTTCACTTAATCCCCAATATCTTAGCATATGTTTATAATTTTCTTCTCGAATTTTGGAAAAGTAATTTATAAAAGAGATTACTCCACTAGCCAAAATAGAAGTTCCTATACTTATGAATATTATTGAAATAGTATCTCCTGTTCCTATTATTACAGAAACTAAAATAAAAAATATTCCAATAAAACATACAATTATATTAGGAGAATGGAGCATTTTACTAATAATTACTTTTATGTGTTTCATACTATCGCCCTGATAATCAATATTTATTCATTTTAAAATATATTTGCTATAAAATAGTTAATAAGTAATCATCTCATTAAAAATATCAATTGCAAAATGATCTGTCATTCCGGAAATGTAATCTATAATTGCTTGAATGTACAAATTTTTGTTGTCAAGTTTTCCGTAAATTTTTTCGTTGTCCAGAACAACGCTGTTGTCAATGTATTTCTCCGGGATAATTTCGCTATCACAATATTTGCATAACCATTTTGTAAATGAGTCTAATAACTTTTTTGAATATTGCAAATTTGCTTTCAACGCAGAAAAAGTGTGTTTTTCGTCATAGCATTCAAGAAGAATATTAAAAATTTCAGTAATAATTAATTCTGCGTAATGCATAAATGGTTTAAATCTCTTATTACCATAAATATGTTCGTAATTAAAACTCTTTATTTCATTTAGCTGGTCTAAAAAAGTTTTGCTTAATGAAATCCCTTTTTCCGGAGTGCTGTTTTTACATATATCAATAATCATATTATGCATTATTACAGTTGTATTCATAACATTTTCATCATTTGAGCGTGCCATTTTTAAGAGTTTGTTTTGATCTTTTTTATCCAGAAAACCTAAATTGATTGCGTCTTCAATATCTCTGCCAACATATGCTATTTTATCAGATATTTTAACTACGCATCCTTCCCAGGTAGCAGGCTGATATTGCCCGGCAGAAGTAAAATCATTCAGATTGATTAATTCGTCTCGTGGACGCAACCCGTTTTCATCTAATTCTCCGCAGTGGGAAATGATACCATCACGTACAGCGTATGTAAGATCTAAATTCTTTCCGACTTTATAGTTATCTTCAAGTAATTCAATTTTATCAACAAATCTTAATCCGTTCTGTTCATGCCAAAATTTTTTATCTAAATGTTTTTCAGTTAATTTACTTATAACTTTTTCACCGTGGTGGCCAAATGGTGCATGTCCAAGATCGTGACCAATAGAAATTGCTTTTGTAAGTTCATCATTCAAGCCTAATTCTCTTGCAATAGTTGAACTAACAGAATCAACATGGTTGACATGTTCCATCCTTGTACAAATATGATCATTGTTAATATTAAAGAAAACCTGTGTTTTATGTTTTAGACGTCTGTATGCCATTGAATGAAGAATTCGTGTAAAATCTCTTGCAAAGGGACTTCTGACATCATCGGAGCGAGAATAGAGTTCGCTTGGTCTTGATGTTAACATTTCCCAATTTGGATGTTTGTTTGTTACTGCCACGGATTTAAAAACTTTTGTTGACATAATTACACCATCCTTATTGTAAAATAAACTAAATATTTCGATATATGTTTCATTATAGCACGGAATGTATAATTTGTCGATAATAAATTCACGATACGATAATATTTTGTTTAATATATAAATTGATGAATTTATTATCCTATGATAAAGAATCTCTATTATAAACAGTCGTATTTGGCATAAAAACAAAATAGAATAAAAGCACGAAAAACTTCTATCGCCTTTCGTGCTTTATTATGTGTCAGTATTAATTTTGCCTGTATTTATAATCTCGGTATATATCCTTATACTAATGTCAACAGTCCGTTCTTAAACACATAGTCAAAAACAAACATTTTTTCACCTTTATCAAATCTGACATAGATATACTTTTGCGCTTTATCGATTTTGCTGACCGTTCCCGTTCCAAACAATTTATGTTGGACAGTATCACCGACTTTAATATCAGGAAGATTAAAATTCTCGCTTTTTTGTATAGTCATTGGCTTTGAAGTTTTTGAGTTGATGCTTTGACTGATACCATAGCTTGAAGTAACAAGGTCAGATTCTTTAATTTGTGCTTTATCTTTTGTTTGAAAATCTGAAAGTTGATTAGTTTCTACCGTAATATCAATAGCATCATCGTCATCGGTTACTTCATCAAGATTATCAGCGGACATAGTTGCCTGTTGATTATAGAATAACTGTTCATATTCTTTACGTTTGATTACAGTATCCCAACCGCCGATATCTTCGTTTTCGTGTTTGTTGATTCCTGTGTAAGAAAGGCTTGAATCCTCGTATCGCTTGAATTTGAAAATTGCGTCATTCATCAAGCCGGCATTGAAAACTCCAAGCGAGCAAAGCAGTTCAAAATCCTTGACATCAAGTCCTGTTACTTTCTTAAACAATCCCGGTTCAAGCTGAGTGATAACATCTTTGAGAGAACGCTCACGGCAGTCGGTCAGGTACATAAATATCGGAACACGGGTTGCAAATTTTATCAGCTTTTCCTGAATTTGTTTGCGCTTTGATTTAAAATCTTTTTCCTCTTCGCTGATTTCTTTCTTTTCCTTCTGAGTCAGCTTATCCTTCTCTTTTTTAGCCTTCTTAACTGCTTCAGATTTATTGATAATTGTTTCAATGTCCTGATTTAATGAGCGAAATCCCTCTATACTCATCAAAGCCTTCATGGCCTGTTCATTAGCAAAAAGACGTTTTAGAGTATCGTTGTCAACATTTACAAGTAAAGCTGATTCCCAACGCTTTGCAAGCAAAGTTGCAGAAGTACCTGACATTGCAATATCAAGAATATCCTGTGCGCTGATTTGTTTCATAGTACTTCCGTCGTATGCAAGTACAGGCAGAAAATTAATAAACTCAGCTACTTTCTTTTCAGGATTGCTTTCATTGATATTCAGCCGACAGCTGTAGTCGGAAATCTGTCGTAATGCTCTGTCAAGCGCAAAGTCAAATACATAGCACTCGTGCTTAATAATTTCTTTTTCTCCGATCTCATTTATAATCTCCCACGGAGATTGCACCCTGAATGCCGCCTGAAAATATGTTTCGGGACTTTTTAAATTACGGAGCATAAATATTCCCGTCCACGGCCTTACTGTAACACCTGTTGTCAGCTTGCCGCAGGTTAAAGTAATTGTTTTGGTTTTAAGAGGATTGCCCATAGATTTCAGAACAGGAGCAAGAGCGTCAAGACCGATACCTGCAGATGTACCTGCGCAAAGATTGATTTTGTATTCGTGATAAAAAGTATTTTGCTTTTGCTCGAGCAGATTTTTCATTGCATAGCAGGAGGCAACATTTGGCAGAAACCAAAGAGTATGAGAGAGCACATTCAGCAGTCTTACATCTGAAAACGGCATAGGAGGACGTCTATCCTTGCCTAATTTCAGGTCAAGAAGATTTGCAGGCAGATGCTTGCCTGTCATAAGATTAAGCCAGCTTTGCACCTCGTTTTCGTACACAAATCTCGCTTCTTTGCCTTTTCCTTTTGCGGAAAAGAAAACATTTAGGTCAAATTCGTTAAATTCACCCTGCATTGCCACCTGACGGATATCCTCAGGCATTTTATAGGTGAGCATAACCATTCTCGGAAGAGCAAGATAAGGATTATCAGAGCCTTTCCAATTTTCTTTTGCGGACTGCTCATCCGAATAAGTCCAGTTGAAAATCTGTTCTTCAATGAATTCTCCGCTGTTTATGGCACGAAACGGCGTTCCCGATAAAAATAGATAATGGTCTGTTGTAATCTCAATAAAGCTTTCATTATAGGCATTGTCGGCTTCATCATTTTTGTACTTTTCCATATCGAAGTCAACATCAACCTCTTCATCAGGCTTTTCAAAGAGCTTTTTTGTGTTCTCACGCCACGCACCGTAATGATACTCGTCAAAGATAACTAAATCCCAGTTGTTGCTGTGTATAAATTCATTTTTAGGCTTGATTGCACCTGATTCAGTTGTGCCGAGCAAATCCTGAAACGAACCGAAAACAACAATAGGCTGTGACTTATCAGCCTGTTCAAACATATGGTCAATTGTAGTTTTTCGGTTTGCAGCGTCTTTGTTGGAAATAAACTGCCAGCCTTCAAAGTCAATGTGAGTTATCAGATCTTCACGCCATGCCGATTCAACGGCAGGCTTGAAGGTGAGAACAAGTACACGCTTAAAATTCATCTTCCTTGCAAGCTGATATGACGCAAAGGTTTTGCCAAAACGCATTTTTGCATTCCATAAAAACTTTGGCGTGCGATTTGGTTCGGCAGCTTTAGCTTCTTTAAAATATTTTATTGTTCGTTCAACTGCTCTGTACTGTTCGGGGCGCATTTCAAAACTTGCCGTTCTGTTTTCAGACGCAACCTTGCCTGTTATAAGCTCATTAACGGCAGATTTTATGTCATCAACCGTGCATTTGTACCATTCGTTGCGGTCGTTACCGCTGTTAAGCTGTTGCTTACCTCTGCGTTTTAGAATACTGTGAACATCGTGGTCGGTAAAGCAGGAACCGTCGGGGCGCATAGAGGAATGACTGAATAGAATCTTGTATTGCACACCGCTGGTGTGCATCTGTTCCTTTATACGGCTTTTAACATTTCTTTCGGTAAAGCCTACCTTTATGTAGCCTTTATGAGAGGGAACATCCACAAGCTCGTATGCGTAGATTGTGGGATTGATTTGCGGACGTGGTGCAAAAAACTGATTATCAGCCATTGTCGTCACCACCTATATTACAAATTCTTGAATCAATGTAATTCCATTCATCTTTGCTGATGCCCCATAAATCTATTAAATATTCATCAGTGAATGTGATATTATACTTTCTTAAATCGGGGACAAAACAAAAATTCTTTTTTGTTACATCTTGTGATACAACAGTCTGTAATAACAGAAAACGTACAACTTTTGTAAATAAATAAGATTTAAAATTCAATGTTTCTTCCCTTGTGTCAAATGCACCTGCAACAATCCATGATTCTGTACAACATTCGCCAGGAGCAGCAAGCCTTATATTTCCGTCATAATAAAATCCAACAGGCTTTGTGAAATCTGTCTGGCCTGCTATTGGAGCTTTAGGCACAAGTAATTTCCACTTATTTAGTAGTTGATTATTATCAATGATATCTTTTTTATCAGCGTACTTCTTACCTATCCTTTGAATAAACCAACATGGTATGCCGTTTTCTTTTGGTGGATAATTTGTTGGTATTCCGAAAGGCTTTCTTGAGGATACTTTTTTATTCAAATAGTACTTGTTTTGTTTTTGTATTTTTTTTACAATCTTTACAGCTAAGTTTTGTCGAATAAATATTTCATTTTCATCCAGATATCTATTTGAGGTTAATGGCTTGGATTTATCAAAATTAGTTACTTCGCACATTCCGTTATAATCCCTATTCCAAAGAAAATAACACGCTCCACCAGCTAAATCAACACCAGGAAATACATCTTTAAAATTTTCATAATCAACCAACTTCTCAATCCTTCTGTCTGAAAGCATTTCTTTACGGAAATCATCAAGTCCTTTTCCT
>ENA-UEQA01001219-UEQA01001219.1-human-gut-metagenome-genome-assembly--contig:-NODE-1219-length-12878-cov-4.458402_pt1 | contig 12878 bp, 13 predicted proteins | sample MGYA00242936_ERZ507937 | MGnify/ENA primary metagenome ERZ507937 (study PRJEB26167, sample SAMN06115468) | human gut metagenome | host: Homo sapiens | place: China:Chongqing | collected 2016-06-16... | reverse complement strand
ATGGGCTCTGGACTTCTACTACGCACACAAGGACGACACCGCTGCGCAGCTGGTGCACGCTGTGCTGACCAACACCCAGATGTGGGATCAGGATCTGACCAAGATCGAGGGTCTGGAGGCCGCTGTGCTGGCAGATCTGGAAATGATCCGCACCCAGGGTGCCGAGGCTGCTTACAAGAGCTGCCTGTAAGCTGAAAAATCAACCTACCCGCACAACAAAGGGCTGCTGCTTTGGGCAGCAGCCCTTTTGTGCGATACGATAAGGAGAACAACTATGCCGCAGGCAATTCATATCAGCCCCATCGACAATGTGGTCGTTGCCCTGCACCCCATTGCCAAGGACACGCTGGTGGAGGTGGACGGTCTTGCCGTCACCGCACTGGAGGATATCCCGCAGGGTCACAAGATGGCAGTCAAGCCCATTAAGAACGGCGAGAACGTCATCAAGTACGGCTTCCCCATCGGTCATGCCACCGCAGACGCCGCCCCCGGCACCTGGATGCACACCCATAATGTGCACACCAACCTGTCCGGCGAGGTGGAGTACAGCTATAACCCCGCCCCGGATCTGGCTCCGCTGCCTAAGGTCGAGCCGGAGACCTTTATGGGCTTCCGCCGTAAGGACGGCCGCGCCGCCATCCGCAACGAGATCTGGATCATCCCCACCGTGGGCTGCGTGAACGATATCGCCAAGAAGATGGTTGCTGACAATCAGGATCTGGTCACCGGCTCCATCGAGGGTCTGTACACCTTCACCCATCCCTTCGGCTGCAGTCAGACCGGCCACGACCACGCACAGACCCGCAAGCTGCTGGCTGCGCTGGTGCGCCACCCCAATGCTGCCGCCGTTCTGGTGCTGCATCTGGGCTGCGAGAACCTGCAGCACGATCAGTTCGTGGAGGAGTTGGGCGAGTACGACCACGACCGCGTCAAGTTCCTGACCTGTCAGGATGTGGAGGACGAGTTTGCCGCCGCCCGCGATATCCTGAAACAGCTGGCTGCCTATGCCGGGCAGTTTGAGCGCCAGCCTATCCCCGTGTCTGAGCTGGTGGTGGGCATGAAGTGCGGCGGCTCGGACGGCCTGTCCGGCATCACCGCAAACCCCACCATCGGCCGCTTCTCCGACATGATGGGTCAGCGCGGCGGCTCTACCGTGCTGACCGAGGTGCCCGAGATGTTCGGTGCCGAGGGCTTCCTGATGGACCGCTGCATCAATAAGGAAGTGTTCGTCAAGGCCGAGCACATGATCAACGGCTTCAAGGAATACTTCATCAGCCACAACGAGGTGGTGTACGATAACCCCTCTCCGGGCAACAAGGCCGGCGGCATCACCACGCTGGAGGATAAGAGCTGCGGCTGCGTGCAGAAGGGCGGCACTGCTCCCATTATGGACGTCATCGGCTACGGCGACCCCGTGGTGACCAAGGGCCTGAATATGCTGTACGGCCCCGGCAACGATCTGGTCTCCGCCACCGCTATGACGGCAGCAGGCGCACACCTGATCCTGTTCTCCACCGGCCGCGGCACCCCGTTCTCCGCTCCGGCTCCCACCCTGAAGATCTCTACCAACACCCCGCTGGCAGAGAAGAAGGGCGGCTGGATCGATTTCAACACCGGTGTCATTGCAGACGGTGAAAAGACCATCGACGAGGCTGCAAAGGATCTGCTGAATCTGGTCATCCGCGTGGCCAGCGGCGAGCAGACCAAGGCGGAAAAGCACGGCTTCCGCGAGATCTCCATCTTCAAGGACGGCGTGGTTCTGTAACTGAAAAAGGGCTGCTGTACGGCAAAAAGCGGTACGGCGGCCTTTTTGTGCATAAAAAGAAGGGAAGTGTATGGAATGTTGGGCGCAAATGGAGTGCTGCTGTTGACACTGCTGCTTTATGCGGCTATCATTTATGGTGTAGTACAACTGATCAAATATTTTATCCGCTACGGCATCGACTACTACTTCAAAAAGCTGGATGCACGGCAGATCGAGCACAAGGAATGACCCGCCGGGGCGACCCGGCGGTAATAATAGGAGGCTTTTACTTATGAATCAGATCACCACCCGGTACATCACCGAGAACGGCGCCTGCTACGAGCAGTACGTCATCACCGACCCCGAGGCAAAGACCGCCCTCACCATCACCCCGGAGCGCGGCGGCATGATCACCAGCTTTACGCTGGACGGCGAGGAGTTCGTCTGGACCCGCCGCCCCAATTTCTCCGAGTGCAACCGTCCCCGCTTTGGCGTGCCGGTGCTGTTCCCCAGCTGCGGCAACCCGGACAACGGCGTGCACATCTTTGACGGCAAGGCTTACCCCATGGAGACCCACGGCTTTGCCGACCTGTGCGCATGGGAAGTGGAAAGCGTTGGCCCGGACGGCGTGACGCTGGCACTGGAGTCCACCCCGCTGACCAAGTTCCTCTACCCGTTCGATTTCACCCTGCTGCTCAACTATAATCTGGAGGGCAACAAGGCTCTGGTCAGCCTGACCGTCATCAACGAGGGCAACACCGATATGCCCTTCAGCTTTGGCTACCACCCCTACTTTACCGCCTCCAAGCTGGAGAACGTGGAGTTCGACATCAAGTGCGCTACCTGCTCCGAGAACGCCAAAGGCGAGCAGCCTGCCGCCCCGGAAAAGATCACCCTCACCCGCAAGGAGGGTGCAGACAACACCATCCGTCTGCTGACCGGTGTGCAGTTCCCCATGACCTTTACCGACAAGGGCAACGGCCACAAGGTGACCGTGGACGCGGACGAGACCTTTGAAAACGGCGTGCTGTGGCAGCAGGATGCCGAGAGCTTTGTCTGCATGGAGCCTTGGAACGGCTGGGCAAACAGCGTGAACGAGGACGGCAAGCACGAGGTGCTGGAGCCGGACGAGGCCATGACCAGCGAGTGGAGCATCACCATCGAGAAGGCCTGAAAAACCATTTGAAATGCGCGCCGCGCTGCTTTGCGCATAGTCAGCGGAAAAATTATTCTTAATTTGGGGCTCAGGAAAGTCTGCGGAGCTTGTCGGGGCAAAGCCCCTCCATCTGCTTGCGCAGACCGCTCTGCCGCTTAAAAGCCTCACTGGGGCTTTTATTGCTGCGCAAACGCGGACTTTCCTGAACCCCTTTTTTCACGGGAAAGGAGCACTCTTCTCAGGATGGTGCAAAGCTTTTGATTTCAGTAAAGAAAATTTAGCACGCTGACCCGCAGCGCCGCGCTTTCGCAGAAAGCGGCGCTGCGAATGCCGTTTTCAGCCACGACCCACCTGTGAAAATGGAATACCGGAGCGTCCGCAGACGCTCCGGTATTCCGAAATTATAAATATTTTTTCCTTAGCTTATGCCCAGAGCGCAAGCGGAGGGCATTCAAAATCGTCCCGCCCGGAAAGGGGAGCGGCCTTTAGTGGCAGCTACCGGTGCAGCCGCCCTTGTCGGCGTGGCAGGCATGAGAGCCGCAGCTGTGACCCTCCTCGTGGTCGTGGTGGGTGCAGCGGGCGTTGGGGTCAAAGACCAGCGTGCCGGCAAGATAAGCCGCTGCAGCGCTGTCGGCGTCGCCGGTAATGCCGCCGCACAGCCGGATGCCGGCCTGTGCCAGCGCCATCTGTGCCCCGCCGCCAATGCCGCCGCACAGCAGCACATTTACGCCGTTGCGCACCAGAAAGCCCACCAGTGCACCGTGCCCCTGCCCGTCGGTGGAGACCACCTCGGCACCGGTGATGCGGCCCTCCTCGGCGGTGTACAGCTTGAACTGCGCAGAGTGGCCGAAGTGCTGGAACACCTGACCGTTTTCGTAGGGAATTGCGATCTTCATAATAAGAGCTCCTTCCTGTATGCAATATTCTCTTTCCCTATTCTAACAGATTGCGGTGAAATAGGGAAGGACACCCGCGCTTTTTGTGCCTTTTGGAGCGGAAAACATAGCCGGTATGTAAAAATGATATCAGAAACTGCTGCAAAATGTATTATAATAGAGCCCGAAAAGAGGGTACAAGTATGAAAACAAAGCATCACGGGCAAATGTCCGAGTCCTTTCTTACGGCGGTGTTCCTTTCGCTGTCCGGCGGCTTGCAGGATGCCTACACCTATCTGTTCCGGGGCAAGGTGTTTGCCAATGCCCAGACCGGCAATATCGTGCTGCTGAGCACCAATATCATGGATGGCCGGTGGGATAAGGTGCTGCACTATCTGGTGCCGTTGTGCGCCTTTGCGCTGGGGGTTCTGGCTGCGGAAAAAATGCGGGAGCACTTTCAGGCGATGCAGCGGCTGCACTGGCGGCAGCTGGTGGTGCTGGGTGAGGTGCTGCTGCTGTTCGCGGTGGGCTTTCTGCCGCAATCGCAGAACCTGCTGGCCAACGCCATTGTTTCCTTCTCCTGCGCCATGCAGGTACAGGCTTTCCGCAAGGTGAACGGCTACGCCTTTGCCAGTACCATGTGCATCGGCGACCTGCGCAGCGGCGTGGAGGCCTTTTGCATCTGGCGCAAGTCCCATGAACCCCACGCAAAGGACAGGATGGTGCGCTACTTCGGCATCATTCTGCTGTTCGCGCTGGGGGCAGGGCTGGGCAGCAAGAGCGCGGCGCAGCTGGGCGGCAGAGCCATCTGGCTCTCCTGCTGCTTTTTGCTGGTCAGCTTTACGCTGATGTTCATCCGGGAGGAACTGGAAGAGAACCCGGTCATCGAAAAAGACCTGACCGCCATCCGGCAGGAGACCCGGGAGATCGACCGCGCCCTGAAGCAGGAACTGCAGGAGGAGCAGCGGGAGCTGACGCAGAGCGCCCGGAAATAACAAAAAAGGGGCTGCTGCACATCATTGGTGCAGCAGCCCCTTTTGGCTGAAAGCTGTCGGAACAAAAGGCTTCCCCCGACCGGGGGAAGCCTTTAGCAGAAAACGTTAGGATTGCAGTCGTGTAATAACGCCCGGAGTATTGGTTTTATTTACGCTCTGCGCTCCGTGTCACGGCTTTGGTCAGCAACGGCTGGAACTTGCGGGCGGCGGTGTTCAGCGGGCGGTGATGGTCGTAGACAAGGCAGATGGAGCGGGAGGGGATGATCTCCTGCAAGTGCAGCTGTACCAGCTCTCCGCTGGCCAGCAGGGGTGCTGCCATGGGCTCCGGCATAAAGGCCAGTCCCAACTCGCTTTTGACCAGCGTGAGCATCTGGTCGGTGGTGGCGGCCTCGGTGTCAGGTTTCAGCACTGCGTCATGTTCCAGAAAGAATTGCCGGTAAAAGCTGCGGGTCATGCTCTCCTCGTTCAGGCAGATCAGGGGATAACCGGCCAGTTCCTTCAGGCTCAGGGTCTGGCTGGCCAGCGCCGTAAAGGTCTTTCCGCCCACAAGGACTTCAGCCCGTTTTCCACCTCTGCGGGGGTGGTCACGATGGCAAAATCTACCTCGCCGTTGCGTACCGCCTGCACCGCCTGCGGGGTGGAGTGGTTCGAGATGCGCAGCCGGATGCCCGGGTACTCTGTATGGAAAGCGCGCAGCTTTTCGGACAGGTAGATGTTCAAAGCGGTCTCGGTGGTGCTGATGCTGATGGCACCGTGCTCCAGCGTGGCGGTGGCGCTCAGTTCCTCCTCGGCATCCTGTATCTGCACCGCTGCTGAGGCAATGCGGGAATACAGCAGCTCTCCCTCCGGTGTTAAGGTGACGCCCCGGTTGGAGCGGATGAACAGCACGCAGTTCAGCTGGCTTTCCAGCCGGTTCATGGCGTGGGTGATGTTGGGCTGATTATTGCCCAGCACCCGCGCCGCGCGGGTAAAGTTCTGATACTTTGCCACATAGTAAAAGATTTTGTAGTATTCCCAGTCCACATACATAGGTGCGGCCCTCTTTCCTGTCGGGCTTCCGGCGCGGCCAGCGGCAGAAGCGGCTTTATGCTCTTCTTGTATCATAGCACGGCGCGCCGGAATTGCAAGCGCTTTTTACGGCTTGGCTGTGCCGGATGCGGGCAGCAGCCTCTGCAATGTAAAAAACATATTGCTGCTATACACAGGATACTTTTTACATATTCTCTGCACGCTCGTATAATAGACACCGCGAACAGGAAACAAGAATGAAAAGAAGGTAAATGAAGTTTATGCTGACCGCTGTTACTGGAATCAACTGGGGCGATGAGGGCAAGGGCCGCGTCATCGACCTGCTGGCCGAAAATGCCGATATCGTTGCGCGCTATCAGGGCGGCAACAATGCCGGTCATACCGTTGTGACCGAGAAGGGCAAGTTCATCCTGAACCTGCTGCCCTCCGGCATCCTGCACCCGGAGGTGACCTGCGTGCTGGGCACCGGCATGGTGATCGACCTCGAGCATCTGGCCGGAGAGATGGAGGCCATCGAGGCGCGCGGCGTGAAGGTGGAGCCGGAGAACCTGAAGCTCTCCGATAAGGCGACTATCTCCATGCCGTGGCACAAGGTACAGGACGGGCTGGAAGAGGACCGCCTTGCCAAAAAGGGCGGCGCGTTCGGCTCTACCCGGCGCGGCATTGCTTACGCTTACAGCGACAAGTACCGCAAGAAGACCCTGCGTCTGGGTGATCTTTTGCATCTGGACGAGGAGCGCACCCAGAACCGTCTGCACATGATCCTGGACGCCAAAAACATGGAGCTGGCGGGCTGCTATCATCAGGAGCCCATGAGCTACGATGCCCTGCTGAACTGGTGCAGGCAGCAGGCTGCGTACTTTGCGCCCTTCATCTGTGATGTAGGCGCTTTCTTGCAGCAGGCGCACGACAGCGGCAAGCGCATCGTACTGGAAGCGCAGCTGGGCGCAATGCGGGATATCGACTACGGCATCTTCCCGTTCACCTCCAGTTCCAACACGCTGGCAGCCTACGCGCCGCTGGGTGCGGGCATCCCCAATTGCAAGCTTGACCATGTGGTGGGCGTGCTGAAAGCCTACTCCACCTGTGTGGGCGCTGGCCCCTTTGCAGCAGAGAACGCAATGGGCGAGGCGTGGAACGAAAAGCTGCGCAAGGCCGGCGGCGAGTACGGCGCAGCCACCGGCCGTCCCCGCCGGGTGGGCCCCTTTGACTGCGTTGCCAGCCGCTACGGCCTGCAATGTCAGGGTGCGGATAAGATCGCACTGACCAAGCTGGACGTGCTGAGCAGCATGAAGCAGATCCCGGTCATCACCGGTTACAAGCTGGACGGCGTGGAAGTCCCCCGCTTCGACACCCTGTCCGACCTTGACCGTGTGCAGCCGGTGGTCACGCTGCTGCCCGGCTGGAACAAGGATATCTCCGGCTGCCGCAGCTGGGCAGAGCTGCCCAAGGAAGCCAAGGCCTATGTGGAGTTCCTTGAAAAGCAGCTGGAGCACGAGATCCAGTTCGTTTCCACCGGCGCGGAGCGCGAAAAGTTTGTGCTGAAGGGAGAATGGCTGTGAGACATTTTATTGAGCCCGGCAGCTTTTCTCTGGCTGAGCAGCTGGCACTGCTCGACCTTGCCGACCGGATGGAGGCCGACCCCGCGCCCTACGCCCACCTGTGCGACGGCCGCATTCTGGCCACTTTGTTCTACGAGCCCAGCACCCGCACCCGCCTTTCCTTCGAGTCGGCCATGCTGCGGCTGGGCGGCAAGACGCTGGGCTTTGCCGGGGCGCAGCTTTCCAGCGCCAGCAAGGGCGAAACGGTGGCTGATACTGCCCGCGTGGTAAGCAACTATGCAGACGTCATTGCCATGCGCCACCCCAAGGAGGGCGCACCGCTGCGTGCGTCCATGTATGCGCGGGTGCCCGTCATCAATGCAGGCGATGGCGGCCACGCCCACCCCTCCCAGACCATGATCGACCTGATGACCATCCGCCAGCGCAAGGGGCGGCTGGATCATTTGACCATCGGCTTCTGCGGCGACCTCAAGTTCGGCCGGACGGTGCACTCCCTCACCGCCGCGCTGAGCCAGTTCGAGGGCAACCGGTTCGTGTTCATCTCGCCCGAGGAACTGCGCATCCCGCAGTACGTCAAGGACGAGACCCTGACTCCGCTGCACCAGAACTATAAAGAGACCGCCGACCTTGAGGCCGAGTTGCCCGGGCTGGACGTACTGTACATGACCCGCATCCAGCAGGAGCGCTTTTTCAACGAAGAGGACTATCTGCGGTTGAAAGGCTGCTATGCGCTGGACGAAAAGCTGCTGCAGCTGGCACCGCCCACCATGCCGGTGCTGCATCCGCTCCCCCGCATCGACGAGATCAAGCCGGACGTGGACAACGACCCCCGCGCCGCTTATTTCGATCAGGTGCATAACGGTGTGTATATCCGCATGGCCATTATACTGGCGCTGCTGGGCATCCCCGACCCGCTGACCGGGAAAAAGGTATTGGAAAGTTTATAAATTGGAAACAGGGCTGCTGCACAAAGTAACGTGCAGCAGCCCTGTTTTTGCGTCTGGTGATTCATGAAATGAAAATTTTTCCCGCTACCCCCGCAGTGGCGGGTCTGGCACAAAAATCATGGTGCCCCGGGCAGAAAAAAGCAGCTGTGGCATCATGCAGCTGTACCCCAGCCACAGCACCGCCAGAATGCACAGCACCAAAAGCACCCTGCGCAAAAGCACCGGATGCCGGGCGGGGGAATAGCGTTTTCTGCGGTCACGCTGCATAGGCTGCGCCCTCCTTTTTCAAGGCTTTGCCCAGCTTATGCTGCGGCAGAAAGAATTGTGCACAAGCGGGGTTTGTGGTAAGATAACAGGAAAGAACCACGGAGGAACTGCTTATGCTGACCATTACACTGCTGGGCACGGCTGCCACCATGCCGCTGCCGGAGCGCGCCCTGACCGCCGCGGTGGCGGAGTGCGGCGGGCACAGCCTGCTGCTGGACTGCGGCGAGGGCACCCAGACCGCTGCCCGCCGCGCCGGGGTGAACCTGATGCGCGCGGACGCCATCTGTCTGACCCACTACCACGGGGATCATATTTTTGGTCTGCCCGGGCTTTTGCAGACCCTTGGGGCGCAGGGGCGCACCCGTTCGCTGGTGCTGCTGGGGCCGGAGGGGCTTTTGGAGGTCTGGCGGGCGGTGTATGCTCTGACCGGGCCGCTGCCCTACGCGGTAAAACCGCTGGTCTGCCGCGCCGGGCAGCCTGTGGCGCTGGATGCTCTTTCGGATGGATGGCCCGCCGGGGCAACGCTGCTGCCGGTGGCAACAAAGCACCGGGTGCGCAGTCTGGGCTATCGGCTGGACTTGCCCCGGGCGGGCAGGTTCGACCCGGAAAAGGCGCGGGCACTGGGCGTACCGGTGACCCAGTGGCGGCTTTTGCAGCGGGGACAGGCTGTCCCGCTGGCAGAGCGTATGGTGCAGCCCGCCGAGGTGCTGGGCGCGCCCCGCAAGGGGCTGCGGTTCGTCTTTTCCGGCGACAGTGCGCCCTGCCCGGCGCTGGAACAGGCGGCGCAGGGGGCAGACCTGCTGCTCTGCGATGCCACCTATGCCCTGCCGGAGCAGCAGGAGCAGGCCGCGCAGTGGGGGCACAGCACCTTTGGCCAAAGCGCAGCGCTGGCGGCAAAAGCCGGGGCAAAGCGGCTGTGGCTGGTGCACTATTCCCCCATGGTCACCGACCCGGAGGAGCATCTTGCACAGGCGCAAAGCATCTTCCCGGCGGCAGAATGCGGCTTTGACGGCAAACGCATCACCCTGCATTACGAGGAGAACGAGGAATGAAGCTGACACTTGACCCCGGGGCAGCTGCCCTGCTGGACGCCCTGCACACAGCGGGCTACGCAGCCTATGCCGTAGGCGGCTGCGTGCGGGACAGTCTTTTGGGGCGCACCGCCCACGACTGGGACCTGTGCACCAGCGCCCTGCCGCAGCAGGTGATGGAGTTGTTCGGGGCAGAGCAGTGCATCCCCACCGGCTTGCAGCACGGCACGGTCACCATCAAATACGGCGGGCAGCTGTACGAAACTACCACCTTCCGCACCGAGGGCAGCTATACCGATGGCCGTCACCCGGACGCAGTGCAGTTCGTCCCGGACGTGCGGGAGGATCTTGCCCGGCGGGATTTTACCATCAACGCCATGGCGTATAATGCAGCCGAGGGTCTGGTAGACCCCTTTGGCGGGCAGGCAGATTTGCAAAACGGTCTGCTGCGGGCGGTGGGTGAGCCGCAGCAGCGGTTTACCGAGGATGCGCTGCGCATTCTGCGGCTGTACCGCTTTGCCGCAAGGTTCGGCTTTGCACTGGACGCAGCCACCGCCCGGGCGGCGCGGCAGCTGGCACCGCACTTGGACTGCATCTCTGCCGAGCGCATTCAGGAGGAACTGGCAAAGCTGCTGGCTGCCCCGCAGCCGGGGGCGTATCTGGAACCCGCCGTGCTGGCGGTGGTGTTGCCGGAGTTGACCCCGGAAAGCCTGACCGCCGCAAAGCCGGTGGTGGATGCCTGCCCGGCGGGGGAAGAAAACCTGCCGGTGCGCTGGGCGGCGCTGCTGGGCGCTCTGGGCGAGGCCGACACCTGCCGGGTGCTCAAACGGCTGCGCTGCTCCAACGCCTGCATCGAGGAGACCGCGGTATTGGTGCGGGAAACGGCAGAGCAGGGCGTGTGCGGGAGCTTTCTCCTCGGACACGAATCGGGCCATTCCATCGCCCGCCCTACTGCCTGCGGCAGCAGGGTCCCACCCCAGCGGACGGTCCTCGGAGAAACTCCCGCACACGCGGGAGAGGTTGCCATCCGGCAGCTTTTAGGGCGGTACGGGCTGTGCACCGTGGAGCGGCTGTGTGCGCTGTGTGCGGCGCTGCACCCGCAAGCTGCCCCGGCTTGCGCCCTTGCGGCGCAGCGGGCACGGCAACTGGAAGCGGACGGCGTATGCTGCCGGGTGAGCCAGCTGGCGGTGAACGGACGCGACCTGATGGCAGCGGGCATCCCGGCAGGACCTGCGCTGCGCCGGGTGCTGGAAACGCTGCTGGACGGAGTCATCCGCGCAGAATATCCCAACGAAAAACCGGTGCTGCTGGCTGCGGCGCAGAAAATTATAGCGTCTTGACAAGCGGTTTATGCTGCGGTAGTATTATACTACTGCTTTAGTATGTTGAACCCATAAAAGGAGAACCTATGACCACTCAGAACCCTGCAAACCGTCCCCGCGCCCTCATTGCCATGAGCGGCGGCGTGGACAGCTCGGTGGCGGCCTGCCTGATGCAGCAGGCAGGCTACGACTGCACCGGCATCACCATGCGGCTCACCCACAACGAAACGCTGGGACAGCCCGGCTACCAGACCTGCTGCTCGGAAAAGGATATCGAGGACGCCGCCGAGGTGGCCTTTGCACTGGATATGCCGTATCAGGTGCTGGATTTTACCGCCGATTTCCGGGCGCAGATCATTGAAAAGTTTATCCGCGTCTACGAGGCGGGCGGCACCCCCAACCCCTGTATCGACTGCAATAAATATATGAAGTTCCGCCACCTGCTGGACTGGGCGGAAGAACACGGCATGGAGTATGTGGTCACTGGCCACTACGCCCGGGTGGAGCAGGATGCAGCCACCGGCCGCTGGCTGCTGAAAAAAGGCTTGGACGAGGGTAAGGATCAGAGCTATGTGCTATATAACCTCACGCAGGAGCAGCTGGCGCATATCCGTCTGCCGCTGGGTGCGCTGCACAAGACTGAGGTACGAGAGATCGCGCAGGAGCACAGCTTTATCAACGCCCAAAAGCACGACAGTCAGGATATCTGCTTTGTGCCGGACGGCGACTATGCCCGCTTTATGGAGCAGTTTACCGGCAAGCACTACCCTGCCGGGGATTTTCTGGATCGGAGCGGCAAGGTGGTGGGCACCCACAGCGGCGCAGTGCGCTACACGCTGGGGCAGCGCAAGGGGCTTGGCCTTGCGCTGGGTGCACCGGTGTACGTCTGCGGCAAGGATATGCAGGCCAATACCGTCACCGTCGGGCCGGAGAGCGAGCTGTTCGACCGCATCGTCTACGCAGAGGATGTGAACTGGATCGCCATTCCGGCGCTGACCGGGCCGCTGCGGGTCACTGCCCGTACCCGGTATCATCAGGCCGAGCAGCAGGCCACCGTCTACCCCGCAGAGAACGGTTTCCGGCTGGAATTCGACCAGCCTCAGCGTGCCCCCACCCCGGGACAGGCTGCCGTGCTGTATCAGGGCGATGTGGTGCTGGGCGGCGGCACCATCACCCGCGTAGAAAAGTAAGGAGAACGAAATGCAGGATCAGTATTCCCGCACCCAGCTGCTGCTGGGTGCAGAGGCTATGGAAAAGCTGCACCACGCCCGGGTGGCAGTGTTTGGCATCGGCGGCGTGGGCGGCTATACGGTGGAGGCACTGGCACGCAGCGGCGTGGGCGCACTGGATCTGATCGATGACGATAAGGTCTGCCTGACCAATCTCAACCGTCAGATCATCGCCACCCGCAGCACGGTAGGGCAGTATAAGGTGGATGTGGCAGAACAGCGCATCCACGATATCGACCCCAACATCAAGGTGACCACCCACCGGTGCTTCTTTGGCCCGGAGACGCAGGACGACTTCGACTTTACCCAGTACGACTATGTGGTGGACGCCATCGACACCGTTACCGGCAAGCTGGCGCTGGTGATGAAATGCAAGGAGGCGGGCACCCCCATCATCTGCTCCATGGGCGCAGGTAACAAGATGGACCCCACCCGCTTTGAGGTGACTGACATCTATAAGACCTCGGTCTGCCCGCTTGCCAAGGTGATGCGTATCGAGTGCCGCAAGCGCAAGATCAAGCACCTGAAGGTGGTCTACTCCAAGGAGCCTGTCATGACTCCCATCGAGGATGACTCCATCAGCTGCAAAGACCACTGCATCTGTCCCCCGGGCACTCAGCGCAAGTGCACTGCACGGCGCACCGTGCCGGGCTCCAACGCCTTTGTGCCCTCGGTGGCCGGGCTGATCATCGGCGGCGAGGTGGTCAAAGACCTTGTGGGC
>ENA-UEQA01001168-UEQA01001168.1-human-gut-metagenome-genome-assembly--contig:-NODE-1168-length-13166-cov-48.459241_pt1 | contig 13166 bp, 10 predicted proteins | sample MGYA00242936_ERZ507937 | MGnify/ENA primary metagenome ERZ507937 (study PRJEB26167, sample SAMN06115468) | human gut metagenome | host: Homo sapiens | place: China:Chongqing | collected 2016-06-16... | reverse complement strand
TAGTTTCTGAAAATTTATTCTCACATTTGATAAAAATATGGTCATTATCCTGTTTGCAAGACAGGTAAAGCAGCTTGTCATCACCAGTATAATTTTTAAGGGCATTTATGCTATTGTCTAACAGATTGATAAAAACTCGGCAAATATCAAAATCGGCAATGCCTGTGTTATTGTCAAGAATAATGTCATCAATAATTTTAATTGACTCTTCTTTAGCAACAGATGTCTTATCAAAAAGAACCGCATTGACAATTTCATTGCTACAGTAACGCTGTGTTTTTGTACTGTCCATAATATCGGATATACCGCTTACAATTTCTCTTGCCTTTTTATTTCCTTCTTGTGTATTTTCAGACAACTGAATGTTGATTACCTGAACAAGATTGTTTATGTCATGTCTTAATTTTGCTGTGCTTTCATAATTTTCAAGCATCTTTCTATAGTATTCCGCCTGAAGTTTATTTTGGTATTCAAGCATCTCGTTCTCAGATTTTATTTTATAGTACGAAGCACTGCTTTTTGTAAAACAAATTAGAATACTGTCGGTTACAATAAATATGAAAATGTAAAAATAAATTATGCTCAGATTTGTGTTTTTTACATTAAACGGCACATAGGTCGAAACTTGGTTAAATTGTGTGATTGAAAAAGCGAGAAACAGTATTTCAAAGGCTATCAACACAAACAGAAAAACAATGTTGCCTCTAAAGAACATATCTCTGTTTTCCTTGAGAAATCTGCTGCCGATTATAGTGTATACACCTAGCAGAGTGGTTATTACTGTGACAGACACAAGGTAAACATATGGCTCTTGCAAATAATTTTCCGAACTGCCAAACAGAACAGACACAATAAAATAGCTTAAGTAGTCCGATAGAAATATTATAAGAATAGAAACAATTGAAGTAATTACCTTTATATAGAATTTGTCTTTGTACAATAAGATATTGCCTATGACAATGGCTAACAAGGACAGCTGTGTTGTCCAAGACGGCATATTATCAAAGTGTTGGGGTATAAGCAATAGGTAAAAAAGCACTGATTGTAACAAAATAGTTTTAATTTTGCTTTGCTTACTGTGCAACACAAAAGAATTTGCCACCACTGCAAGCAAAATATTGTAAAGGTACACCCACATTTGTTGAGGTAGGTAATATTGATTTTCAAATATTGTATGCAAATAAATCTCTCCGTTACAGCCCGATTTTTGAAGCTTTGTGCTTAAAAATCATTTTCTTGACATTGTCATAATAGCTTCTGCTGACCGGAATTTTTGTGCCGTTCGATATTACAATTTTGTATTTTAACAAATCAATTGCATACTTCAGATTAACTGCATAACTTTTATGACATCTCAGAAAACTATTATCCAACTTATTCATAGCGTCGTCAAGCTTTATGTATTCTTCATATCTGTCTGTAGCAGTGTAGTATGTAACTTTTCTTTCGTGACTTTCAAGGTAAAGAATTTTGCTTTTGTCAATTATAATATTTTGTCTGTTGACCGAAATTTTAATTGACAACGGCTTATTTAAGGTTAAGTATTTTAAAATTTTGTTAATGTGGTAAAATAATTTATTTTTATCAATTGGTTTTGTAATTAACCCCCAAGGGTTAAAGTCAATAAAAATATCTGAACAATATTCTAAATATCCTGTAATAAAAATAACAGGTGTTGTAGGAATGTGTTCACGAACTCTTTTTAGCATTTCCAGACCATTCTCATTTTTGATACAGATATCTATAATAATTGCATCGGGGATTTCGTTTTTTAAAATTGAAGATTCTAAATCGCTTGCGGAATCATATATTTTGGTTTGTATTATATCACGAAATTCGGTGTCTATTAACAGTTTTATGTAATCGGTGATTGTTCTATCATCATCGCATACAGCCACTAACATATACTTCACCTCACTATAAATTATAATAAGATTGTCCGACAATATAATTACTTATTCTAAATAAAAATGTTAATTATTACATCAATCGTGTTATTTTTTACAACTATCTGTAAAAAAATGCAGGTATAAGGTATAATTGGTAAGTAAAAACAGGCGAAAATATATGAAAAAACAGCAAGATTCTCAGCACAATTAACATATTTTGTTTTCAAATTAAATGTTGTTTGTGCATTTAAGAAATGAATAGAGGGATAAGCTATGAAAATAAAATTAGCCTTGCTTGATAATGACCAGAACTATTTGAACCGAATAGTTTCGGTATTCAATATTAGGTATGCTGATAAACTCGAAATTTATTCTTTTACAAAGATTGAGAGCGCATTATCTGCACTTGAAAGTACTCGCATTGATGTTTTTGTTTCGAGTGTTGCTTTCGATGTGAATACGGCAGCTCTCCCTAAGAGATGCGGCTTTGCATATTTTGTTGATTCTGCCGACATTGATTCCGTAAACAATCAGCGTGCCATCTGCAAATATCAAAAAGCAGACCTTATTTACAGACAGATATTAAGTATATATTCTGAAAATGCAGGCGGTGTATCCGAAACAAGATTTGGAGATGACTCCTGCAAGGTGATTGCTTTTGCATCTCCATGCGGCGGTACAGGCAGTTCAACAATGGCTGCAGCCTGTGCATCGTATTATGCCGCCAAGGGCGAAAAGACACTGTATCTTAATTTTGAAAAATTCGGTTCAGCCGACGCTTTCTTTTCTGCGGAAGGTCAGTTTGATATGAGTGATATAATATTTGCCTTGAAGAGCAGAAAGGCAAATTTATCTATGAAAATGGAAAGCTGCGTTAAACAGGATCGCAGAGGTGTGTATTTTTACTCGCAGCCAAAGGTAGCTTTGGATATGATTGAACTCAAAAGTGATGAAATTATTCGACTTATTTCTGAAGCAAAACTTCTGGGTTCATATTCCTATATTATTCTTGATTTGGATTTTGGAATTGACAGTGATACAATCAAGATTTTAAAACAGGCTAATGCTTTGGTATGGACGGGCGATGGTTCTGAGATTTCTAATATTAAAATCAGCAGAGCTTACGACGCATTGGCAATTTCTGAGCAAAATGAAGATGTTCCGATTTTGAACAGAATTGTGCTGATCTACAACAAGTTTAGCAATAAAAGTAGCAGGGCTCTTGCAAGTAATATTGAGCTCAAAAATATAGGCGGTGCTCCAAGATATGAACATGCGTCTGTTTCACAGATTCTGGATAGCCTATCATCAATAGAAATGTTTGGCAGAATTTGTTGAGGCGGTGAATAATTATGACTTTTGAACAGGAGCAACAGTTTGTCTCAAAAATCAAGAAATATGTTACTGATAACCTCTCGCTAAGCCAGATAAGTGATGACGATTTGCAGCAGGAAATAGAGGAGATTGTTGAACAGTATATCGGTGAGCAGTATTGTTCAATTGATCAGCGAGTTTCTATTGTTGAACAGGTTTACAGTTCTATAAGAGGATTCGGACTTCTTGATTCAATTATCAAGGATGAGAGCATAACGGAAGTAATGATTAACGGACCGAAAAATGTATTTATCGAACAGAACGGTCGTCTTTACAAGCTTGATAAACAATTTGAAAGTCAGCGAAAACTTGAAGATGTTATTCAGAGAATTGTCGGTCTTGCCGGCAGAGAGGTTAATCAGGCAAATCCGATTTGTGATACAAGACTTCCGGACGGCTCTCGTGTTAATATGGTGTTACCCCCGATTGCGTTATGTGGCCCGACTGTTACAATTCGTAAGTTTTCAAAAACTCCTATGACAATAGCAAAATTGATAGAGTACGGCTCAATAACTCAGGAAATTGCAGATAAGCTTCAACTTCTTGTTAAAGCTAAATACAATATCTTCATCAGCGGTGGTACGGGTTCAGGTAAAACTACATTTCTCAATGCTCTTTCAAATTATATTCCAAAGGATGAGCGTGTAATTACAATTGAAGATTCCGCTGAACTTCAGATTGAGGGAATAGACAACCTTGTCAGCCTTGAAACAAGAAATGCCAATGCTTCCGGTGCAGGTCAAATTACGATAAGAGATTTAATAAAATCTTCACTGCGTATGCGACCGGAGCGCATTATTGTCGGTGAGTGTCGTGGCGGAGAGGCGCTCGATATGTTGCAGGCCATGAATACAGGTCATGACGGTTCTCTTTCAACAGGTCACGCAAACTCAACTGAGGATATGCTCAGCCGACTCGAAACCATGGTTTTGCAGGGAGCTGCAGGACTGCCTCTTGAAGCAATCCGTCAGCAAATTGCATCTGCCGTTGACATAATCATTCATCTTTCAAGACTTCGTGATAAATCCAGAAAAACAATGGAAATCACTGAGGTAGTAGGATACGAAAACGGTAAAATTATACTTAATCCGCTGTATGTCTTTGAGGAAGATGAGAAAAGCACCTTGGAAAAAGTTTCAGGTAAACTTAAGAGGACTGATAATAAAATGCAGAATACATTTAAATTAAAGCTTTCCGGCTTTAAATCAGAAATTTGAGGTGATTGTATTGGCAAAGAAAAATAAAAAAAAGAAAAGAATTGAAGAGCCGCAATACTTTACCTCTGCAACGAATATACCAACCTATAATTATAAAGTATATAACATGACAAAGACAGAAAAGATATTGTATTTTCTGTTGGCTTTTGTTGTAGGTGCAGCTGTTGGCTACCTTTTTTATGGTGGAATAGGAAAAGACGAATTTAATCAGCCAACAACAGTAACATGGGTTCTCAATATAATAATTCCGACTGCGATAGGATTAGTTGCGGGTAAATTGTTTGTACCAATGCGTAGAAAATCAATTGTTGCAAAACAGAAAAAGGAGTTAAGTCATCAATTTCGAGATATGCTTGACGCATTGACAACATCTATCGGAGCGGGAAAAAATGTAAACGATTCTTTCTTTGGCGTATATGATGATTTAAAATTGCAGTACGATTCTGATGCTTTTATATTGAAGGAACTTGAAGTAATAATTTCCGGAATACATAATAATGTTGCAATTGAAGATGTTCTTGAGGACTTTGGTCGCCGCAGTGACAATGAAGATATTATGAGTTTTGCCAATGTCTTTAAAATTAGCTACAGAAAAGGCGGCAATATAAAGGAAATTATTCGTAATACACACAGTATTCTTAATGACAAGATGGAAATTTCCGAGGATATAGAAACACTGGTAACTTCAAATAAGCTTGAACAGAATATTATGATTGCTATGCCGATAGTCTTGATTGCTGTAATAAAAATGATGAGTCCTGAATTTGCAAATAATTTTGTTACACCAACGGGCATTATTTCTACAACAGTAAGTTTAATTATTTTTGTAGTTGCTTATTTTATCGGAAAAGCTGTTTTGGATATAAAACTTTAAGGAGTGAAGATTATGCTGGGCTTAACAATGACAGATATTGTAATTATGACCTTGGGTATCGTTTCACTCATTATTTGGTTGATGTTCTTTATCAAAGGGATGAAGTACAATTCAATGTTTGATGTGCTTGTTGAGAAAGAATATCCATTTAAGGAGATATACGGACTCGGTTACGCAGTACTCGAAACAATAAAATATAATTATAAATCAAAAGGCGACAGAAAACTTCGTCAGGAACTTGATGTATTGTACGGCAGTAAATATTCAGAGTATTATTTGCGAACGATTCATTCCCAACAAATAACAATTGCATTTACTTTATTTGTACTCTCCTTTATTTTGTATGGACTTGCATCGGATGTGCTTGCACTGATAGTGGGTTTTGTTTTTGCAGGACTTGCGTACTATTATTTTGGTACGGTAACGAAAAAAAGAATTCTTAAAAGGTCAGATGAACTGCTTCATGATTTTTCAGAAGTTGTTTCAAAGTTGGCTTTGCTTACAAATGCCGGAATGATTTTGCGTGAGGCATGGCAGGAAGTTGCTTTTGCAGGCACATCAACAATATACACCGAAATGCAAACCACAGTTAATGAGATGAATAACGGTGTTTCTGAGATTGACGCGATGTTTAATTTTGGTTCTCGTTGCATCATTCCGGAGATTAAAAAGTTTACGTCAACAATTATTCAGGGTATGACAAAAGGAAACAGTGAATTGACTGCCATGTTGCAGGAACAGAGCAAAGAAGTATGGCAGTTAAAAAAGCAGCTCGTAAGACGAGAAGGAGAAAAAGCTGCCAGCAAATTACTTATTCCTATTTGTGTAATGTTCGTTGGTATCCTTATTATGATTATCGTTCCGATTTTTACAAATCTGGGAGTTTGATAACTTATTTTTGGCTTTATTGTTTTTATATAGAGCAAACTTGCAGAAAGGAGGAATATGGCAAATGATGTTACAGAAGATGATGATACTTGGCAGTATCGCAAAAATGAAGTTGAGAGACCTGTTTACTGATGAAAAGGGCGAGGTTAATATCGTTGCGATTGTTATTCTTATCGGTATTGCGGTTATTCTTGCTTTAATTTTTAAAGATCAAATTAAAGCACTTTTGGAAACCTTGTTTGGTACAATTACCAAAAAAGCAACCGATGCGGTCAACAGCAACTAGAAGAGGCCCTCTTCACAGATGTGCAAGGGGACATCGAAATGACAGTTGTAAATTCGATTCCCCTATGCACATATGCTAAATTTTTTGAGAGGACGATAAAGATGACAGGAAAAAACTCTATATGTTCAAAATTGAATAGTGAAAACGGTACAGTAATCATCGAAGCAACTTTTGTGTTTCCTATTATGTTTATTATCCTCTTTTTCTTAATTTATATGGGAAATGCTTTTTATATGAAAGCTCAGGTTGAATCTGTAGTTGAGCAAAAGGCAATTCAAGGCGCTGCATACTGTGCAGATCCGATTCTGGAAACAATGAAAGAAACAGGAAAATTTCCGTCACTCTCGGCTCTGGAAACAAAGCCGTATCGTTATATTTTTGGCGGTATGAATGATGTAGAAAGCAAAATATCAAATGAAGTTGAAGAAGCATTGACAGGAAAAACATCAACCTTTTTTACGAATATGTACCCCAAAATTACAACAGCTAAATCAGATATAGCCAAATACAACAATTATGTCGTTTATTCTACATTTTCGGTAGAGGTAAAGTATACCATTAAATTTCCTATCAGTTTTTTAGGAGAATCAACACCGCCGATGTTGGTTATTACTTCAAGAGCAGAAGCACCGGTTGATGATACAGCAGAATTTATACGAAATACAGATATGGTTATAGATGTATTCAGCAAGTCAAAAGTCTCACAGAAGATATCTGATGTGTTCGGAAAAATAAATGATTTTATATCAGGATTTGCTAAAAAGTAAGGAGGATTGTGGGTAATGAATAGGTTCAAAAAAACCAAGGGTGCTGTTTCAATATTCCTTGTTATTATTTTGGTGCCAATGATGACTGTTTCTGCACTTTTTGTAGATGCCAGCAAAGTGTCATTGGCTAAATCTGTTTCGGAATCTGCAGGAGATTTGACTCTCAATACAGCACTTACTGACTATGACACAAAATTAAAAGATATGTACGGTCTTTTCGCAACTGCACAGAATACAGACGAATTGTATGCAAGTTTGGAGGATTATTATCGTTCCTGCATTACTTCTTCGGGTGTCAGCAACGAAGATGCCGATTCTTATGTGGATCAAATTATGGCTCAGCTTGGTTTGGTTGGTGACAGTGGTGATGTGTCTGATGTACTCAATATGGAGCTTGTAGACTTTAGTGTGAATAAAAACAGTGACGCCACACTTTCAAATGCAAGTGTTATGAAGAAGCAGATTGTCGATTTTATGAAATATCGTGCTCCTATTAACACAGGTTTAAGTTTTCTTTCTTCAATTCAGACATTTAAAACATTAAGCAAGCAAAGCGAACTTGTTGATAAGCGACAGGATTACTACAAAGAAGAAGAGAGTGTAATGAATACACTCAAGTCCGCGTGGGAATATATTAACAAATACAATTCTTTGCCCCTTATTACCGATGAAAATTATTTCAGCGATATGCAGAAAAATTTAAAAGACTCTTCAGGTTGGGAGAATGATTATAAGTTTTCCGTCAACAGAAAGACGATAATGGACCTATACGATACACAGGACTATATTGATTATTATTGTAATGTACAGAAAGTAAATAATGTCGAATCTAAAAATGCAGCAGGCGATAATGTTAGGGTTGATTTGTGGAGATTTACTTATTCTGAAACAGGTGTATCTGCCCCTTTACAAGATTATACTCAATATTATCCAAAACGAGTTGGCGGATATGATAAAAACAAACGTCCCACAGCTGATGGAATAAAATCATTGATGAATTCGTTCTATAGGGAACTTCAAAAAATGGATTCCTATGGGGCAGAAATCAAGAAAACATCTGCCCCTGTCGATGTGTATGACTTACAGTACCTTGTTCAAACAAACAGAAAAAATTTGGGACCGTACACAAGCTCTGCTCAGTCAGTGTATACAGTATATCAAAAACTGAAGAATGCAATGATATGGGTTGAGGCTTATGACGATGATGCAAAAAAGGAACTCAAAGATACTCAAATAACTGTAAATTCAAAGTCAGATAAGCTTTCTTCCCAATTTTCTACAATTGAAAGCAAGTACGAAAGTGCTATGAACGAGGTCAGCGGAATTGCCAAAACTTTTTCTGATATTTCACAAGAGTTAAATAAAGGCGAAGATCCGACAAACACAACAAAGACGAATGATTTAATAAAAGGTATAAGCGACAAGGTCTCGGGTTATGTTGACAATATGGAAAAAGCTAAAGAATACCTTGATAACGCATCAAAGAAACTTAATGAGGCAAAAACTTCTGTTGAAAGCGGAAAACTGTATAACGCTAAAAATGCGTGGGAAGGTGCAGCTAACGATAATGAACTTAAAAACACATCTATGGCTCGGCAGGATAAAGCAGAAATTCAGGAGTTGGGAACTTATCTGAATACGCAAGAAATAGAAAAAATGGTTACGAGATTGAAGAATATCTCAGATAACCTCCAAAAAAGTATTGATAAAATTAAAAAATATAAGTTTGACGGTACTTTTATCGGAGATATAAAAGGTTACGGTAAAGCCGAGTCCTTAATTGAGAGCAAGGTTGGTGCTGCTCAGCTTAAGAGCGTTAAACTTTCAACACCGGAACTAAAAAGTCAGGCGGACGGTTGGTTTTCATGGGAGAGCGGAAAACTTGATGTGAGCTGGGTGAATAAATCAGGAACACAGGTTTATTTACACGGAAAAACCGATAAGTTGAATTTTTATTCGTATTTGTACACTCATTTCAACACAGGCGGGGTTTCTGCAAAAACAGAAACAAAATCGGAGAACAAATCAGACGGTCAGAATTTGTATGACGATATAAAGAAAAGTTCAGATTCAAAGGCAAGTGATGATGCTAAAAATGCAGAAAAAGGAAATATTACAAACAGCAAGGATTTATCTTCATTGGTCACAAAGGGTTGGCCGTCGAAAGATGTGGGAAATAATGCTGAAACCCCTTCTTCAGAAATAAAAACAGGTGATTCTGCGGCAAAAGATACAAGCAAAAGCCTTAGTTCTATGTTTAAAAACTTAGGCGACGCAGCCGCAAAAATGGGAACAGACTTGCGAGATAAATTGTATGTTTCCGATTATGTCCTCAGTATGTTCAGTTACGATACAATTGAGAAGGAAACGGAAAAAAAGTCGGGTAAAGATGCAGAGGTACAGACATTAACGCTTACCCCGATGAACACAACAAACAATTACGCCTACGGCAAAGAGGTTGAGTACATAATTTACGGTGGTTCAAACTCTTCAAATCTCACCAAGGCCTACGGTTCAATTTACGGAATCAGATTTGGATTTAATGTAATATACGCATTTATGGACTCATCTATTCGAGATACCGCATTTGCTATTGCAACCCCGATTTCTGCGGCTACATTGGGTGTTATTCCTGCTCCGCTTATTCAGGCGGCAATTATTATAGGAATCGCTTGTTGTGAGTCAGCATTGGATTTGCAAGATTTAAAAAACGGCGAAAGCGTTCCATTGTTTAAGAACAGCGATACATGGAAATGTTCTATCAATGGCTTAATGAATGAAGCAAGAGAAGGCATTGGTAATGCGTTAAAAGATGTTACCGATGTGACCATTGATACGGGCATTGAAGAGTTGAATGGTTTGCTTGATATGACGGATGACCAGCTTACTGAGTTCATCAAAGACGGAACGGATAAAGTTGTCAATTCTGTTTCTACATCATATGATACTCTCATTGCAAGGCATGCAAATACGGCGATTCAAAAGCTGACAACTCTCTGTAATAATGCCATTGAAAAGTATGCAAGCGATCCTGCAGTTGACATGGCAAAGGAAGTTACCAAAGGATTAGATGATTGGCTCGATGCGGAAGGCAAAAGCGTCGATAAGAGCTCTGACCTTGGATACATAGTTAAAGCAGAGGCAGTAAAACTGATAAAAGAAAATTATGTTCAAGTATTGTTAGATAAAATGAAAGATGTTACTGAAAATGCAGAAACATCAGTATCAAATGCGGCGAACAGTATTACTGAAGTTGTAGAGGAAATAAGAACAAGTATTACCAGAGTTATAACAACTACATCCGACAAAGTGATTGCCTATAAGGATAAAATGAAAGACAAAGTTAAGGAGTCAATGAAAGGCGGAGCAGGAAAGTTAAAGGAAACCCTGAATCAGCAGATTGACGGAATTTTCGGAAGTAATTCAGGTGACACGGATTCTACAGGAATGGCTTCATTACTGTCATTTTCCTACAGTGACTATCTCAGATTATTTTTAATGATAGGTCTTTATGCAAACGAAGAGGGAGTACTGCTCAGAACAGGAGATGTTATACAGGCAAATATGAGACAGGATGCTGAAAGAAAAGACTTTAAACTTTCAGATTCGGCTGTATATGTTGATTTGTATGCGAAAGTTCAGGTCAAACCGACTCTGTTGGCACTTCCGCTGTTTGCCGATGTTGAGGGCAATCCTTCGGATAATGTAAACTGGTATACAGTTGAATATAAATCTACTAAAGGATATTAAAGGAGAAAAAGCACAATGAAAAAAACACTCACAATTTTAATCGCACTTACTATGCTCTTATCTGTTTCTGCCTGTGGCAACAGCGAATCACAACAGCCGACAGATTCGGCAATCAGTTCATCACAAGTGCCCCAGACGGAAGGCAGTTCGGAAACTGTTGCACAATCATCAAACACAAAGTTATCGGGCACTTATAAAGTTCCACTTAGAAATATATATGTGGATATACCGAACTACAAGGAACTTGAAAAAGCATACACAGAATTGTTTATTGTTCATGATTCAAGATATGTTACATTTACATCTGCAAGACTAAGTAAGGCGGATTCTGCAAAAGATGCGCACAATGTTGCTTTTAAAGAAATGATTCCAAATATGCAGAATTATGCAGGCGGAATTAACGATATAACAATTACCAAAGACGAAGAGACCACAATCAACGGAATAGATATGTATTTGTTCGAGGGTACTATTAACTACGGAACTGATACAAAATTTGATGGATATGCAAAGGGTTGTGCATTCGTTCTTGACGGAGTTCCGTGCGAAATTGTCGGTTCGGTAATTGATAAGTCACAAAGTCAGGACCTTATTGATGAAATCAGTGAGATTGTAGATGAAATGACACAAACAGTTCGTTCAGAAGAGTAAATCAAAAAATCGGAGGGATGGAAATGCTGAAAAGAATAAAAGGCGAAAGTGGATCGGTTACTATTGAGGCAACCATCTCTCTGTCTGCATTTATGTTTGCAATTGTAACATTGCTTACCATTGTAAATATCTGTTTGGTGCAGGCTCGTGTTGCTGTAGCTATCAACACAACTGCAAAGGAACTGTCACAATACAGTTACCTTTATTCACTTACAGGATTTAATAAGAGCGAGGCTGAGCTTGCTCAGGCGGCTAAAGACGGAACGCAGGATATTGATTCTATTATGTCTGATATAAACACCGTATTCAATGAGATTGAAAATCTCGGTAATACAGGAAAATCTTCTATGGATAATATATCTGATATATCTAAGTCTTGGGATTCCGCCGTCGGAAGTGCAGATAAAATTAAAGACGCAGGCAGTTCATTAAAGTCTACAATTGAAGATATTGCCAAAGATCCAAAACAGTTGATGTTCGGAATTGCAAAAATGGCGGCAAGTGAAGGTTTAAATCTTGCAAAATCAAGACTTGTGGCTGCCCCGCTTTCAAAGGTTTTGTGCAAAAAACATCTTGTCAGTTCAAAAGACGGTAATGTTGATGATTATTTAAAACATTTGGGGGTTGTTCCTAACGGAAACGGCTCTTACATTGACGGACTTGATTTTTCAAATTCAACCTTATTCCCATACGGCTCAAATGAAATAACTGTTGATGTGTCGTATGATGTCAAAGTAATTGCGTTGCTTCCGATTGATTTTAAATTTTCTTTTCATCAAAAAGCAATTACACATGGCTGGCTTGCAGGTGAATCTACATATAAAGGTTCTAAAAAATACAAAGAAACCGATACCCTCTGGACAAAAGCTACCGTTCAGGAACGGTCAAATTTAATTCGCCATATGGTTATTGCAGATATGGAAAAAGAGGGTTATAAGAAAACCGCAGGTTTGACAGATGTTCAGCTCTATAATTCCGAAAAAAATGAATTTGTTATGATTTCCTCAATGAATCCGCTTTACAGTTCAGCTGATGAAGATGTAAAAACTCTTGATGATTTGGATTCGGTTGCACTCAAGGAAAGCATTGAGAGATTGTGCGGAAAAATGACGAGCACAACAGACGGACTTTCTTCTGTTGATGTTAAAACCGAAAAAAACGGACAAACAACCAAGGAGAAACAAAATTGCGGCGGAGCTAAAAATAAGATTGTCTTGGTTATTCCTGAGGATGAAGGTCTTAAGGAAAAAATTGAAAAGGTGATTGCTGACGCAGATACCCGTGGAGTAACGATTGAGGTTGTTCCGAGTTACGGAAAAGGCGCCAGCAAAACAGAAGAAAAAGATAATTAGGGATGAGAAAATGAGAATAATAATTGAAACCGTTATCTCCCTCGTTTTGATGTGTACAGGCTATGTCGGAACTTGTGTTTATTTGAAAAACGGCACTATTAAAAAATTTAACAAGAGC
>ENA-UEQA01001166-UEQA01001166.1-human-gut-metagenome-genome-assembly--contig:-NODE-1166-length-13169-cov-8.014207_pt1 | contig 13169 bp, 8 predicted proteins | sample MGYA00242936_ERZ507937 | MGnify/ENA primary metagenome ERZ507937 (study PRJEB26167, sample SAMN06115468) | human gut metagenome | host: Homo sapiens | place: China:Chongqing | collected 2016-06-16... | reverse complement strand
ACCTTCGCGTAATGCTTCGATGAAGTTATCGTCCTGATAACGGCTCAACAACTTGATAGCCTCCATACGAACCGTATATAGAAACTGTCGTTTTAGAACCATTACTCTGACGATACTCAACATCAGGACTGCCTAATACTCTGATTGAACTGAAGTTGCTTACGTTATTCAGTTCTTTTGTGATATATTTCTTACTGGGAGTAACGGTCTGCGCCTGTATTCCTGTGACCAACAGAAACATCAGCACTACCAACATAGATGTAACCTTTGAATTTCTCATAATTTCTTTTCATTAAATATTCTAATGACAAATATAGGAAGTATATTTCGAATTACAAGAAAAGAATTACAATTTTGCCAACCATTCTCCAAGCTCCTGAAGCCACTCTTGCTTATACACAAAACTATCATTATAACCGAATCCATGTCCTCCCGCAGGATAGATGTGCAGAGAAATGGGGATATCTGCTTTCTGTAGTCTGGCAGCATACATAATACCATTCAGAGGGCTTACCACAGCATCATCTGCAGCTGCTACAATGAAAGCGGCAGGTGTACCGCAAGTAATATGCTCAATCGGTGAATACTGCTCCATTTTATCCGGTGAATAGGAATGACCAAACATTCGTTCACGACAAGGAAAATGTGTCAAACGATCATCGACACTGACTACCGGATACATCAATATCTGAAAATCCGGCTTCTCATCATCAGGCAAAAGCGTAGCTGAAAAAGTTGCCAGATATCCTCCGATAGAAGCCCCCATCACTCCCAGTTTATCACAAAACTCTGGAAACTTTTCTCGCACAACCTTCAATGCCAACCGGATATCTTGTTCGGGAACATCAGGATTACCATGAGGCATTCTATATTTAAAGACGATATATGTAATTCCCAGCTTCGTAAACCATTCGGCAAAATCAATGCCTTCATTCTCCAGATTAGTCTTCAGAAATCCACCTCCGGGACACATAATAACACTGCTTCCATTGGGCCTGTCACAAGTAAAAACAAATAAAGTTCCTTCGGAAGCATTTTCTACGATTCCAATCAGTTCGACATTGTCCACTTCCGACAAATCATAGGTCGTCATGGATAAGTCCTCATACAAGCTAATACAAATTAATTTCTTCATATCGATTAATGTTTAAGTTTCTTCCCTATTTTATGAACAACAGACGGACCAGAATAGATAAATGCCGAATAAATCTGTATCATATCGGCCCCTTGGGAAATCATATCAGCTGCATCCTCTGCTGTCATTATTCCTCCTGCCCCGATAATCAGAAAGTGGTGGTCGGTGTGCCCGGACAGATAACGCACTACCTTCTGCGATTTCTTTCCGATACCCCGACCACTGACGCCACCGTTACCGATCTTTTCCAACTGTTTTGTTTTTGTATGATGCAATTCTGAGCGGTCCATCGTCGGCCCCGTAGCTATAAAGCCTTCTATGGAATATTTATATGCAAGGGAAATGACCAGATCCAATGCCTTCTCATCGATATCCGCCGGGAGCTTAATGAAAATACTGCACCGTTTGTTCACTGCCTGACGAAATGTTGTGAGGTTTTCTAAAACTTTAGCAAATGATTCTTTATCTATACTACCCCAGTTCAGCGTAAAATAATCTACACTTTCATATAAGCGAGTGAAAACCAACTCAAAATCTTTGATGATTTGCTCACCGGCAGAAAGCGGATTCTTATTGATATTTACTCCGAGTCTGTAAGAATGTTTTCTGTATTTTCTGATATGCTCCAGAGCTACATCGACACCGCAATTATTGAACCCTGTACGTGAGATCAGTGATTCGTCTTCTACCAGTCTGAAGATACGGGGAGAAGGATTTCCCGGCTGATAATCAGGAGTTACAGTCCCCACTTCCAGAAATCCGAAACCAAAATCTGCCAACTCATCAAATGGTTCCGCATTTTTATCGAATCCGGCAGACAAGCCTATCCGGTTTTTGAATCGCAGGCTTCCGTATGAAAAAGGTTCGTCCACTTGATAGTGTCCTCTTACGCAGGCACGAACCGGAAGCAGATAACGATAGATTTTTAACCAGTTCAAGAGCATTCGATGTACTTTTTCAGGATCAATGAGAAATAATAACGGTCTAACGATTAAATTATACATTTTCAATTATCTGTTTTTTAGATTAAAGAAATAAATCCACACCCAGGAAATAACTTCTTCCTAGTGCTCTTACGTATGCAAAGTAAGACCTTTTTGAGCAGATATTGAAGTTCATTTTTTTTATACCCGATAACTTTTGATTATCCCTGTTTCTTATTGTCTGTATATTGGGTACAAAATTCCTTTTTAATCGTCCTCCTATAAAAGTATAAAAGCGATTAGATGAAAATGAATAAAAAGAGATTAATCGGATATCTGTTTGTAATGGTCTCTGCAGGATGTATTCATGCGCAGGAGAAAAAAGTATCTGCACAGGAATATAAGCTATGGTATGACCGTCCCGCACAGGTATGGACCGAAGCTTTACCCTTGGGAAACGGGCGTCTGGGGGCAATGGTATATGGAACGCCGGGAATAGAACAAATACAACTAAACGAAGAAACCATTTGGGCAGGACGCCCCAACAACAACGCAAACCCGAACGCACTGGAGTATATTCCGAAGGTACGTGAACTTGTTTTTGCCGGAAAATATATGGAAGCACAAACGCTCGCTACGGAGAAAGTGATGGCAAAAACAAATTCGGGAATGCCTTATCAGAGTTTCGGCGACCTGAGAATTGCCTTCCCCGGACATACCCGCTATTCCGATTATTATCGGGAACTGAGTCTGGACTCGGCACGTGCCATCGTCCGTTATGAAGTAGACGGAGTGCAATATCAACGTGAAACGATCACCTCATTTACCGATCAGGTAGTTATGGTACGACTGACTGCCAACCGTCCGGGACAAATTACCTTCAACGCACAGCTCACCTCCCCTCATCAGGATGTAATGATTAACTCTGAAAAAGGAAACTGCGTAATCCTTTCAGGGGTGTCTTCCTTGCATGAAGGACTGAAGGGAAAAGTAGAATTTCAGGGAAGGCTGACCGTCCGCAACCAAGGAGGGAAAATAGCTTGTACCGATGGCGTCCTCTCTGTAGAAGGAGCTGACGAAGCCACAATCTATGTGTCTATAGCCACCAACTTCAATAATTATCTGGACATCACAGGCAATCAGACAGAACGTGCAAAGAGCTATTTGTCGGAAGCGCTGGTTCATCCATTCGCAGAAGCCAAAAAGAATCACGTAGAATTTTATCGTCGATATCTGACCAGAGTATCTCTGGATTTAGGGGAAGACCAATATAAAAATGTGACAACCGACAAGCGTGTAGAGAATTTTAAGGACACACATGACGCGCATCTGGTTGCCACTTACTTCCAGTTCGGCCGTTATCTGTTAATCTGTTCGTCACAACCGGGTGGACAACCCGCTAACTTGCAGGGTATCTGGAATGATAAACTTTTCCCTTCCTGGGATAGCAAATATACCTGTAATATCAATCTGGAAATGAATTATTGGCCATCAGAAGTGACTAATTTAAGCGACTTGAACGAGCCACTTTTCCGGCTGATAAAAGAGGTGAGCGAAAGCGGAAAGGAAACGGCAAGAATCATGTATGGAGCCAACGGATGGGTATTACATCATAACACGGATATATGGCGTATCACAGGAGCACTGGACAAAGCCCCTTCGGGTATGTGGCCGAGCGGCGGTGCATGGTTGTGCCGTCATCTATGGGAACGATATCTGTACACCGGAGACACAGAGTTCCTGCGTTCCGTTTATCCGATATTGAAAGGATCCGGACTGTTCTTTGACGAGATTATGGTAAAAGAACCTGTACACAACTGGCTGGTAGTCTGCCCGAGCAACTCACCCGAAAATGTACATTCCGGCAGCGATGGCAAAGCAACTACAGCCGCCGGATGCACGATGGACAATCAGTTGATATTCGACCTTTGGACAGCTATTATTTCAGCTTCCCGAATTTTGGATACGGACAAAGAATTTGCCGCTCATCTGGAACAACGCCTCAAAGAAATGGCTCCTATGCAGGTAGGACATTGGGGACAATTGCAGGAATGGATGTTCGACTGGGATGATCCGAACGATGTACACCGCCACGTATCCCATCTATATGGATTATTCCCCAGCAACCAGATTTCCCCTTACCGCACTCCGGAACTATTTGACGCTGCACGCACTTCTCTGATTCACCGTGGAGATCCGTCCACCGGATGGAGCATGGGATGGAAGGTTTGCCTGTGGGCACGCCTCCTTGATGGTGACCATGCCTACAAACTGATAACCGACCAATTGACTTTGGTACGTAACGAAAAGAAAAAAGGAGGTACCTACCCTAACCTGTTCGATGCCCACCCGCCTTTCCAAATCGACGGAAACTTCGGTTGTGCTGCAGGTATAGCCGAAATGCTGATGCAAAGTTACGATGGCTTTATTTACCTGCTTCCGGCACTTCCGACTCTCTGGAAGGACGGTTCTGTCACAGGTATCATTGCCCGTGGAGGTTTCGAACTTGATTTAAGCTGGAAGAATGGAAAAGTAAATCGCCTGGTCGTGAAATCTCATAAAGGTGGTAACTGCCGTCTACGTTCACTCAACCCGCTGACCGGAAAGGGCTTGAAACGTGCCAAAGGAGAGAACCCGAACCCTCTCTATGCAGTCCCCACGATTCCCCAGCCATTGGTGAATGAAAAAGCCAGCCTGAATAAAGTGGAAATTGCAAGGACTTACTTGTATGACCTGCCTACCAAAGCAGGGCAAGAATATATATTGATTGGAAAATAATAACTCTACCTATATGAACAGAAACTTGTTAAAACTGATTGTTGCTTGCGGAGCTGTCTGCTTCATCGCCTGCACAGCACCTCAGAAAGCAGAAACAGAAAAATGGAGCGAACGTATGGCACGCTCTGAGATGAAACGTTTTCCCGAACCCTGGATGATTGAAAAAGCAAAAGTACCCCGTTGGGGATATACCCACGGACTTGTTGTAAAGTCTATGCTGGAAGAATGGAAACATACCGGAGACAGCACTTACTATGAATATGCCAAAATCTATGCAGACAGTCTGATCGATACGGACGGCCATATTAAAACGATGAAATATCTTTCATTCAACATTGATAACGTCAATGGCGGCAAGATTCTTTTTGATCTTTATGCACAATCAGGAGATGAACGCTATAAAATAGCTATGGATACCCTACGTAAACAGATGGCAGAACAACCCCGCACAAGTGAAGGAGGATTCTGGCATAAGCTAAGATATCCTCATCAGATGTGGCTGGATGGCATCTTCATGGCTTCTCCTTACTTGGTACAGTATGGCAGTACTTTCCAGGAACCGGCACTATACGATGAAGCTATGAAACAGATTCTTCTGATAGCACGCAAAACTTACGACCCCACCACAGGACTTTACTATCACGGGTGGGATGAAAGCCGCGAACAGAAATGGGCAAATCCCGAAACCGGTTGTTCTCCTAATTTCTGGAGCCGCAGTATCGGATGGTATGGAGCAGCCTTGGTAGACGTACTGGATTATCTCCCCCAGGAAACGACCGGACGAGACAGCGTAATGCAGATTCTTCAGGGATTGGCAAAGACTTTAGTGAAATATCAGGATCCTCAGTCCGGCACCTGGTATCAGGTAACTGATCAGGGAGCGCGTGAAGGAAATTACCTGGAATCTTCGGCAACCGCCTTATTTATCTATACACTTGCCAAAGCTGTCAATAAGGGATATATCGGCAAGGACTACATCCAACCTACCCGCAAAGCTTTTGATGGAATGGTCAAGACATTTACCCGTCTTGAAGAAGACGGCAGCTATACCATTACGAATTGTTGTGCGGTAGCCGGACTGGGCGGAGACTCCAAAAGATACCGTGACGGTTCATTCGAATATTATATCAGCGAACCGGTTATAGAGAATGACCCGAAATCAGTAGGATCATTTATTCTGGCAGCCATCGAGTATGAGAAAATGACAGACAAATAAATGTAAAGATATGAACTCCAAAAACGATAAAATACAATGAGAAAATTTAAGATTCTTCCTCTCTTATTGCTGCTGTTGACATTGGCAACCTCTGCCGCAGCACAAAAGAAAACACAAAAGACGTATATCCCATGGAGCAACGGCAAACTCGTCGTTTCTGAAGAAGGACGTTATCTGAAACACGAAAACGGCACTCCTTTCTTCTGGCTGGGAGAAACCGGCTGGCTGCTGCCTGAACGTCTGAATCGTGACGAAGCCGAATATTATCTGGAACAATGCAAACGCCGCGGATATAACGTGATTCAGGTTCAGACATTGAATAATGTCCCGTCTATGAATATCTACGGACAGTATTCAATGACTGACGGCTACAACTTCAAGAATATCAATCAGAAAGGTGTATATGGTTATTGGGATCATATGGATTACATTATCCGTACCGCAGCAAAGAAAGGTCTTTATATCGGCATGGTCTGCATCTGGGGAAGTCCGGTAAGTCATGGTGAAATGAATGTAGATCAGGCAAAAGCTTATGGTAAGTTCTTGGCGGAACGTTATAAAGATGAGCCTAATATTATCTGGTTTATCGGCGGTGATATCCGTGGTGATGTGAAAACTGCCGAATGGGAAGCCTTGGCAACCTCCATCAAGGCAATTGATAAAAATCATCTGATGACATTCCATCCACGTGGCAGAACGACTTCTGCAACTTGGTTCAACAATGCTCCCTGGCTGGATTTCAATATGTTCCAAAGCGGACACCGCCGTTATGGGCAACGTTTCGGCGACGGCGACTATCCTATTGAAGAAAATACGGAAGAAGACAACTGGCGCTTTGTAGAACGCAGTATGGCTATGAAACCCATGAAACCTGTCATAGACGGTGAACCCATCTACGAGGAAATACCTCACGGCCTGCATGACGAGAATGAATTATTATGGAAAGATTATGATGTACGTCGATATGCTTATTGGTCTGTATTTGCCGGTTCTTTCGGACATACCTATGGTCACAATTCTATTATGCAATTTATCAAACCGGGTGTAGGCGGTGCTTATGGTGCTAAGAAACCTTGGTATGATGCTTTGAATGATCCCGGATACAATCAAATGAAGTATCTGAAGAATCTGATGCTGACTTTCCCATTCTTCGAACGCGTACCGGATCAATCTATCATTGCCGGACAAAACGGTGAACGGTATGACCGTGCCATTGCGACACGCGGTAATGATTATCTGATGGTATATAACTATACCGGACGTCCGATGGAAGTTGATTTCAGCAAAATTAGTGGTGCTAAAAAGAATGCCTGGTGGTACACTACCAAAGATGGCAAACTGAAATACATCGGTGAGTTTGATAACGGTGTGCACAAGTTCCAGCATGACAGCGGTTACAGCAGCGGAAACGATCATATCCTTATTGTAGTAGACAGTAGTAAAGACTATGTGAATAAGGATTGGACAGAACTTCCGGACCGCCAAGGTGCCGGAGTCTAATTAGTAATCACTCTCTTTATCTAATTTACACTCATGAATAAGAAAATACAACTATTATTATTTTCTTTACTGCTTCTTGGAGCAGGTTCATTACGTGCAGCCATAGACGTAACCAACCTGCGGACAGAGCAGCTAAAGAATCCATTAGGCATCGATACACGCCAGCCCCGACTGGGTTGGCGTATCGAGTCGGATGAACAGAATGTGATGCAAACTGCGTATCACATTCTTGTTGCATCTTCCCCGGAGCTATTGGCACAAGGAAAAGGAGATATGTGGGATTCCGGAAAAATAGAAACGGATGCTTCCCAATGGATTACCTATCAGGGAGAACCACTGAAGTGCAATGCTCCCTATTACTGGAAAGTAAAAGTATATACCAATAAAGGAGAAGCGAACTGGAGTAACCCGGCTTTCTGGAGCATGGGGTTATTCAATGAAGCAGACTGGAGAGGCCAATGGATTGGTCTGGACCGGGCAGCTCCGGGCGATAGTGAAACTCAATGGAGCCGCTTGGCAGCCCGTTATCTTCGCAAAGAATTTGCATTGAAGAAAGAGGTGAAACGAGCCATGGTGCACGTTGCCGGAATGGGGCTGTATGAGTTATTCATCAACGGACAACGTATTGGTGACCAAGTGCTGGCACCTGTCCCTACCGATTACCGGAAAACAATTCTATATAATACTTATGATGTCACGTCTCAGCTTCAGAAAGAAAATGCAATCGGAGTAACCTTAGGCAACGGTCGTTTTTATACCATGCGCCAGAATTACAAACCGTATAAAATACCTACTTTCGGCTATCCGAAGCTTCGCCTGAATCTGATTGTAGAGTATACGGATGGAAACAAAGAAACAATCGTCTCGGACATCTCTTGGAAATTAACGACTGAAGGACCGGTCCGCAGCAACAACGAGTATGATGGCGAAGAATATGACGCACGCAAAGAATTGGGAAACTGGACGTTGACAGGATACGATGATAAGGGGTGGACACCTGCCCAACGCGTCAGCATTCCCAGTGGAACATTACGTGCACAGATGATACCGGGCATGAAAGTAACGGAAACTCTAAAGCCGCTTTCTATCAAGAAACTTGGTGATAAATACATTATGGATACCGGCCAAAATCTGGCAGGATGGGTACGCTTCCGTATCAAAGGTCAGGCAGGCGACAGTATTCGCCTTCATTTCGCAGAGCGTTTAGAATCAAATGGGGAAATCTTTACGAAGAATCTGCGCGATGCGCATTGTACGGATATATATGTAGTTAGCGGACATGAACCGCAAGGTGCAACCTGGGCTCCCAGTTTTGTGTATCATGGTTTCCGCTATGTGGAAATCAGTGGGTATCCCGATGCAAAAGTAGAAGATTTCACTGTGGAAGTCGTAGAAGACGAAATGGATCATGTCGGTTCTTTCTCCTGTTCAGACGAGACATTAAATCAGATCATACGCAACGCATTCTGGGGCATCCGGAGCAATTATAAAGGGATGCCGGTAGACTGCCCGCAACGTAACGAACGCCAGCCTTGGCTAGGCGATCATGCAATGGGTTGCTGGGGTGAAAGCATGTTCTTCGACAATCATGCGATGTACAACAAATGGGCACGTGATATCCGCGAAGCACAGCGCGAAGACGGATGCATCCCCGATGTAGCTCCGGCTTTTTGGAATTACTATTCGGATAATGTGACCTGGCCCGCTACCCTACCCTTGGTCTGCGATATGCTCTTTACCAACTATGGAGACAAACGCCCGATAGAAGATAATTATCCTGCTATCAAAAAATGGGTATCTCATATCCGTGAGTATTATATGACAAAGGATTACATTATAACCAAAGACAAATATGGTGACTGGTGCGTTCCTCCCGAATCGTTAGAAATGATTCATAGCCAAGATCCTGCCCGCAAAACGGATGGTGCACTGATAGCTACCGCTTATTACCTGAAAGTATTGCAATTAATGCATCGTTTTGCCAGCATTCAAGGGTTAACAGCCGACGCTAAAGAGTGGGAAGACCTGGAACATAAAATGAAAGATGCGTTTAATGCGCGTTTTCTTCATGCGAAGGAAGGAACATCGCTCGTACCCGGTCATACATTGTATCCGGATAGTATTTTCTATGGCAATAATACTGTAACAGCGAATATTTTACCGTTAGCCTTCGGTCTTGTGCCCAAGCCATACATTAAGGAAGTGGCCAAGAATGCCGTTACGACCATTATTACAACGAATAAAGGACATATCAGTACCGGAGTAATCGGTACACAATGGCTAATGCGTGAATTGAGCCGTAGGGGGCATGCAGATGTAGCATATCTCTTAGCCACCAATGATACATATCCTTCGTGGGGGTATATGGCTGCACAAGGTGCCACTACCATCTGGGAGCTTTGGAACGGTGATACTGCAAATCCAGGTATGAACAGTGGAAACCACGTGATGCTCTTAGGCGACCTACTTCCCTGGTGCTTCAATAATCTGGCTGGTATCCGTGCCGACCGTTGGAAATCCGGCTATAAACATATTGTTTTCCAGCCTGCTTTTGAAATTCAGGAATTGAGTAACGTGGATGCTTCTTATATGAGTATCTATGGAAAGATTACCAGCCAATGGAAAAAGACTCCCATGCATCTGGAATGGGATATCGAACTTCCTGCCAATACAACAGGAGAAGTGCACCTGCCGGATGGACGAAAAGAAAAAATAGGTTCCGGCAAATATCATTTCAGCGTAGATATACCAACACGGAACGCCGCCATCATCAGTGATGAATTTCTATATGAAAAAGCTTCTTTCCCCGAATGTCACGGGGCAACCATTGTGGAGTTGAAAAACGGTGACTTGGTAGCTTCTTTCTTCGGTGGTACCAAAGAACGTAATCCGGATTGTTGCATCTGGGTATGCCGCAAAGCCAAAGGGGCAAAAGAATGGACAGCTCCCAAACTTGCAGCTGACGGTGTGTTTGCACTCAATGATCCTAATGCTGAGATTGCAGGCATCGACACTGCCTGCACACCTGTAAAGGACACAAAAGGGAAACTGACAGCCCGCAGAAAAGCATGCTGGAACCCAGTATTATTCCAAATACCCGGAGGTGACTTGATCTTATTCTATAAAATAGGATTAAGTGTAGCCGACTGGACCGGATGGTTGGTTCGTTCCAAAGACGGAGGTAAAACATGGAGCAAGCGTGAAGCACTCCCCCAAGGATTTTTAGGTCCTATCAAGAACAAACCCGAATACATCAATGGGCGTATCATCTGTCCATCAAGCAGGGAAGGAAAAGGAGGATGGCGCATCCATTTTGAATATTCGGATGATAAAGGTAAAACTTGGAAAACGACGGAATCAGTACCGGCAGAGTTGTCTGTTCCGACTCAGAATCGTAAAAAAGGTGGTATTAACGTAGATGACCAAGAGGCAGGAGAAGCTATCCAAGGGAAAGGTGCACAGCCGATTCTCGCCATCCAACCCAGTATTCTAAAACATAAGGATGGAAGATTACAAGTACTTTGCCGTACACGTAATGCATTATTGGCAACAGCCTGGAGTAGCGACAATGGTGAAACATGGAATAAAGTGACATTGAGCAATGTCCCGAACAATAATTCCGGAACAGATGCTGTAACGATGAGTGACGGACGTCACATACTCATTTACAACAATTTCTCAACACAGCCCGGTACACCGAAAGGACCTCGTACTCCACTATGTGTTGCCATTTCAGAGGATGGCATTCATTGGAAACCTGTCCTTACACTGGAAGATAGTCCTATCAGCCAATATTCCTATCCAAGTATTATTCAAGGTAAAGACGGCAAGTTACATGCGATTTATACTTGGCGTCGCCAACGGATTAAGTATGCGGAAATAGATCCGTCAAAGCTTAAGTAGTAGCTGAATAAAAAAACAGATTCTCTGTTATAATTATACCGCACTGACAATTATCGTGTCAGCGCGGTATTTTTATTATTTACAGGTTTATCAATATTCCTTTACCGAATAAATAGCATACACCACAAATCAAAAAACAAGACACGCACGGACATAAAGTTTGCTGATCTTATAGTCCCAATCCATGGCACCGACGTAGGTGTCGGCATAGTATGCGTTGAGAAACGGATCGTAGCCGTCCTCCGAACTTGACCAATACCCCAATTTCCACCCATAGTCATTATCCCCAGTAGCTTTCTTGATAGCGGATAAAAGATTAGCCTTATTGTACATCCAATACCAACATTGACCTAGCGAGGGTAAAAACCAGCCACTACTATTCGCAGGGGCAGGATAACTATATTCATAGCCTTCCGTACCATCCGTTATCCAATAGACAGTGGGAAAAACATCCTTTAAAGTTCTATTCTCACTTTCTGCAAACGAAATAATTCTTTGTGTATTCTTATAACCGTAGAAACCGATACTCGGCTCACCGCTGTCTATAGCAGCAAGACTCCAAAGCCCCCATGTACAAGCATTTCCTCCATTGGCATCATAAAGCGCAAGAACGTAACCATGCACGGTATGCATCTCTGTTATACCATCTTTCTGTTTGTATTTACAATAATCTACCCATTCGCCTCCACTGTCTTTACCCGACTTCAGAACGATACCCAAGCAGTCCATATCTGCGGAAAGAGCAGTAACATCGCCGGGAATCAAATAGCCGTTATTACTTTCATCCTTGCAATAAAAATCGCCCATTTGAACTTTATCCAATGTATAATCACCTATATCTTTTAAAATCGGGGTAAATGTATAACAGGTATTGGCAGATAAATCTGTATAGGGCATCGCACCACTATACATCTCTTTGTTATATTCATAAAGCCAATGAACCTTTGCCCTTTTCGGAGAAATAATTACCTGATAACTGCCGTCATTCACCTGGTAAGGGAAAAGAGACTCAGTTCCGATATTGAAACTCACATCACTAATGGAAGAAGGAACATAAGTAAAGTCCCTCCTTCCATTAATTTTGCATTTTATGGAAGGAGACAACGAAAGTAAGGAATAAGCATGTTCAAATAGTATATCTAATTTTTTTAGCGGTCTACCACTCGTGTCACTCCATACCAACAAATCGGAAGCACGGTAGGCATCCTTGCTGCGTTGATCACCCTCCGGTAAGAATATTCCTTTTAGACCATCTATGTTAATCACATTATCCGCTTCCTTACTATACGGAAAGTAGGCAAAGTAAACCGTGGCTTTATTGTCGTAGTATATGGCTGTTTTTCCTTCACCATTGCTGCTGTCGAAGCTCCAAATGCTACCATCATATTTGTAAGGTATGTTGTCGGATAGTACATTATTATCTGCATCCAGCACAATGACACCGATACGATCCCCATTTTCGAAAGTGGTTGCACTTCCGCTATCCGTGACACGAATATTGGAGATATCGTTAATAGCAAAATCACCAACACGAACATTCAGTTGCAATGCTTCACCGTCTTGCTGCACCATACCCGAATCTATTTTTTCATCACCATTGCAAGCCATGAAGGATAATAACGAGAGCAACAACAAATACTTCAAATTCTTTTTCATACTCTTTTTTCTATATATTATTAAAAAGTCAAGATGACACGGGTAGAATTCTAGATCG
>ENA-UEQA01001158-UEQA01001158.1-human-gut-metagenome-genome-assembly--contig:-NODE-1158-length-13209-cov-7.293558_pt1 | contig 13209 bp, 10 predicted proteins | sample MGYA00242936_ERZ507937 | MGnify/ENA primary metagenome ERZ507937 (study PRJEB26167, sample SAMN06115468) | human gut metagenome | host: Homo sapiens | place: China:Chongqing | collected 2016-06-16... | reverse complement strand
AAGAAAAGTAAAGTAAAGTAAATCTCTCTCACTTCGTTCGAAAAGAGAAATGCGTGTGAGAGCTCTTCCCTTCTGAAAAAACAGGACAAAAGAAAAGTTGCAAAACAGTTGCATTCCGGCCTTTATTTCACTATCTTTGCAAACTTTGAATAGACAAATTAACTACAAAGATGAGCGATATCAAAACAAACGAAGAAGAAGGTAAAAAGAGCTTGAACTTCATTGAAGCAATGGTGGAAAAAGATTTGGCGGAAGGCAAAAACAAGGGACGTGTGCAAACACGCTTCCCGCCCGAACCAAACGGATACCTGCATATCGGACATGCCAAAGCCATCTGTCTGGATTTCGGCATTGCACAAAAATATGGAGGTGTTTGCAACCTACGCTTCGACGATACCAATCCGGTAAAAGAAGATCTGGAATATGTGGACGCCATCAAAGAAGACATCGAATGGTTGGGTTACCACTGGAATAACATATATTACGCATCCGACTACTTCCAGCAACTCTGGGACTTCGCTATCCAGTTGATCAAGGAGGGAAAAGCATACATCGACGAGCAGACTTCCGAACAGATCGCCTCCCAGAAGGGGACACCGACACAACCGGGAACAAACAGTCCCTACCGTGACCGCCCGATCGAAGAGAACCTGGAGCTGTTCCACAAGATGAACAGCGGCGAGTTGGAAGAAGGTTCGATGGTATTGCGTGCCAAGATCGACATGGCAAATCCAAACATGCACTTCCGCGACCCGATCATCTACCGTATCGTCAAGACTCCGCACCACCGTACGGGCGACAAGTGGAAAGCATACCCAATGTACGACTTTGCACACGGACAGAGCGACTTCTTCGAAGGTGTCACTCACTCGTTGTGTACACTTGAATTTGTCGTGCATCGTCCGTTGTACGATCTGTTCATCGACTGGTTGAAAGAGGGCAAGGATCTGAACGACAACCGTCCGCGTCAGACGGAGTTCAATAAACTGAACCTAAGTTACACGCTGATGAGCAAACGCAACCTGCTGATCCTTGTAAAAGAAGGCTTGGTACACGACTGGGACGATCCCCGTATGCCGACAATCTGCGGTTTCCGCCGTCGCGGTTATTCACCGGAAGCAATTCATAAGTTCATCGACAAGATCGGCTATACCACTTATGATGCACTGAATGAATTTGCGCTACTGGAAAGTGCCGTCCGCGAAGACCTCAATACTCGTGCAACCCGTGTATCGGCCGTGTTGAACCCGGTTAAACTCATTATCACCAATTATCCGGAAGGGCAAGTGGAAGAGATGGAGGCGATCAACAATCCGGAAGATCTATCGGCAGGTAGCCATACGATCGAATTCAGCCGCGATCTGTGGATCGAACGGGAAGACTTTATGGAAGATGCTCCGAAGAAATTTTTCCGTATGACTCCCGGCCAGGAAGTTCGCTTGAAAAACGCTTATATCGTAAAATGTACAGGCTGCAAGAAAGACGAGAACGGCGAGATTACGGAAATCTATTGCGAATACGACCCGAACACCAAGAGCGGAATGCCGGACAGCAACCGGAAAGTAAAAGGTACGCTCCATTGGTTGAGTTGTGCACACTGTCTGCCGGCAGAAGTCCGTCTATACGACCGCCTGTGGAAAGTGGAAAACCCGCGCGACGAGATGGCGGCTATCCGCGAAGCAAAAAACTGCTCGCCTTTAGAAGCAATGAAAGAGATCATCAACCCGGACTCCTTGAAAGTATTGACAAATTGTTATGTCGAAAAGTTCCTGGCAGACTCCAAACCGCTCGACTACCTACAGTTCCAGCGTATCGGCTATTTCAATGTAGATAAAGATTCTACAGTCGATAAATTAGTCTTCAACCGCACAGTATCCTTGAAAGATACATGGAGCAAGGTAAAAGATAAATAATATCCCAATGGGATAATGTGCCAATGGAAGAATGCAATTGCATTGGCATATTGGCACATTGATTAACAATTATATAGTATGAAGAAAAAAGATATTTCACGCCTGTTACAACGTTATCTGACCGGCCACCAGGAAGGTAAGGACGCCTATTTTGATGCCGATGAAATCGATGAACTGTTGGACAGTTTTGAAGAATCTGATGATTATACTTACTATGATGAAGTCCTGGCCCTAGGGCTACGGCTTCATCCCGGTAATCCCGATTTGCAGATCAGGCAATGCAAGTCGTATGTCTACAACGAGGACTATGACAGTGCGCTCGCTCTGATCGAATCAATAGCTGAAACCGACAATCAAGATCTCGACATGCTGCGTCTCGAATGTTACGTCATGCAAGATTCGTATGACAAAGTAATCGGACATGTAGAAAAACTCATCGCCAACAAATGCGAGTATTTAGAAACGCTATTCGAATATATCGCACCAATCTTAGGGGATGTGGAAATGACTAAGGAAGCACACGATTTCATCAATCGCGGACTTATGCTTTTCCCGGACAACCTGATCCTGAAAGACGAGCTTTGCTATAATTTAGAAATAGAGGGCGATATAAAAAGAGCGATCGAGGTCTGTAACGAACTGATCGACAAGAACCCCTACTCCAACGACTACTGGTTCACTTTGGGTCGCCTCTATTCCATCAGCGGAGACTATGAGAAAGCGATCGAAGCATTCGACTTTGCCCTCACATGCGACGATTCGAACGAAGAGTTGAAGATTCTGAAGGCCTATTGCCTGTACATGAACGAAAATTACGAGAAGGCAATCGAGGTATATAATGATATTGCAACGACCGACGATATCCACATTCGCATCACTCCCCTGCTTGCCGAATGCTACATTAAGCTGGAGAACTACGAAAAGGCTTATGTTTTGCTGAAAGAGCTACTAAGACAGAACCGTCAGCTGAAAGATTCAAGCATTTATATCAATTATATCCGATGTTGTGTCGAAACAGGACGTGACAAAGAAGCCTCTGATGCCCTGATGCAAGCGTCCAGGCTATTCCCGAAGAATATCCGCATCCTTTCCTTACTGGCCCTTACATATCTGGAAAACGGAGACGAACACAAGGCTATGGAAGCAACTGAACGCCTTTTCACCGCCCTCGACCAAGTGGAAGACAAGCAGCAAGAAGACTTCGAGAGCTTATACCGTGCCGGCCAATATTTGTTTATGAAAGGAGATATTGACAAAGCCTTACAATACTATAAGAAAGTGTTGGAAGGCAGTCCGGAAATGCCTTATATGCATCTTCATATGGCAATGGCATATCTGGCAAAAGGAGATATGAAACATTTCGGTGAGCACTACAGGCAGACATCTCCCGAAGAATTGCTCGATTATCTAAAAAATGCCGGGCTCAGTTATGAAGGGATAATCGAGCGTATCGGCAGCAAACATATTCCACCGGAAGACCTGGTGAAAGAATTCCTCAAGAATAAGGATAATAATAATTAAACATGAAAAGAAATCTAAAAGACTACGGCCTCTTAGTTCTAAAAGGCATGGGTATGGGTGCGGCAGACGTCGTGCCTGGCGTATCAGGCGGGACCATCGCCTTCATTGTCGGAATCTATGAAGAGTTGATCGACTCGATCAAAAGCATTAACGGAGCCAGTCTCAAACTGCTTTTTACCGGAAAAACCACTGGGCAACTGGACCTTTTGGGCAGAATTCCGTGCTTGTGATAATCTTCATTACCTGGCTGTTGACAGACCACCCTATTCTGGTCTGGTCCTTCTTCTTCGGATTGGTACTTGCTTCCACCTGGTTCGTTTCCAAAGATATCAAGAAATGGGATTGGAAAACGATCCTGAGTTATATCATCGGGATCGTTATTGCATTCTACATAACGGTTGCGACACCAGCCGAGACACCTTCCAACCTGTTCTTTATCTTCCTTTGCGGAGCGATAGCCATCTGTGCCATGATCCTGCCGGGTATATCGGGTAGTTTCATTTTAGTGCTGTTAGGCAAATATTTTTATATCATGGAGGCGGTAAAGACATTCAATATTCCCGTAATGTTAGTGTTTATCTGCGGTGCGGCAATCGGTATCACCAGTTTCTCCCGTGTGCTTTCGTTCGCTCTCCGCCGGTTCCACGACATTACGATCTCCGTATTGGCCGGTTTTATGCTCGGTTCGCTAAACAAGGTTTGGCCCTGGAAGGAAACGATCGAGACTTATACGGACAGCCACGGCATTGTAAAGCCTTTAGTCGAAGCCAACATCATGCCGAATCAACTTGTTTGGGAAGCTGTCGGCCTGATGGTTTTAGGCTACGCCATCGTTTACTTCTTGGAAAAGCTCTCGATGAAAACATCGAAATAATAAATTACAACAAAAAAAGAGGTTCAGCAGCATCATTTTTTGCAGTTGAACCTCTTTTTTATTCTCACTCCACCCCACCTTATCATAAAGTCGTGTATACAAACGCCTCTACCGCATGAGTAAGGATATAGGCGGCAGGCGTAGGATGGGTTGCCGAATAGCCTTTTTTCAGCTCTTCGAGCATCTCTTTCTTTCCCGTCCCCAAGACCGGGACCAGCAACGGCGAATCGTTCAGGATCAGCGGGCCGGTCATCGTGATACGGAACTGATGGGATTCGGGATGTTGGGAAACGGCGTAATTACGGCTGTCCGTCAACAGCGGCAAGGTATCCGGAAAAATGGACGCAGTATGCGCATCACCTCCGATACCCAAGATGATGCAATCAAAATAGGGCAATTGCCCGTGCCGGGGCAGATACTCTTTCACGACACGCGAATAACGCATCGCTTCCGTACCAGGTTCCACTTCTCCATGAATGCGGTGCACATGACCGACGGGTATATGCAGCGGCTTGAACAAAAGCTCGTTTGCATGTCCATAATTACTGTCCGGGTCAGTTGGCGGAACACATCGTTCATCGACCCAAAAGAAACGGATCGCATCCCAGTCGATCTTATCCTTATATTCATCCACCCAAAGAGCGAACATCTTCTGTGCCGTCCCTCCTCCCGACAAAGCGAGGTTGAAAGGCAGGCCGTCATCTTTCCGGTCCATATACCGGACAAGCTCTCCGGTCATTGCCCGGAGGGCCTCTTTATCATCTTTAAAATTCTCTATGATCATAATCATCCTTTTTTATCATTGACAACTTTGGCAAGGGCAATCCTTCGGTGTCATCCCCAACTTGGCCTTTTCGATCGGGCCGTCTTCACCGGGGGCGTAGAAGAACAGGTTCTTCGCACCCTCCTCCTTCCAATGATGAAGGATCGGGTCGATCAGCCGCCAGCTTGCCTCCAAAGCGTCGCTACGGGCATACAAAGTCGAATCGCCCAACATGGCATCGAGCAACAGGCGTTCATAGGCATCGGGCAGATAGTTCTTCGAAAGCGAATCATAGCGAAAATCCATACCCACCTGCTTCACCGTGAAACCGGCTCCCGGCATTTTCAGACCAAACTTCAGCGTGATGCTCTCGTCCGGTTGGATACGGATAATCAGTTTGTTGCAGGAACCTCCCGAACATTGTCCGACGAAAAGCTGGTGAGGAGTAGACTTGAAGTTCACGACGATCTCCGAACTCTTTTCCGGTAATTTCTTCCCAGTAAAGATATAGAACGGGACATCGCTCCAGCGCCAGTTATCGATAAACATTTTCATAGCGACGTACGTCTCCGTAGTGGAGTCAGGCGCCACATTCTTCTCTTCCCGATAGCCGTCGTACTGGCCACGCACAATCAGGTTGTCCATATCATGCGTCTTATACGGACGCAAAGCGCGGAACACCTTCACGATCTCGTCACGGATCGGCTCCGGGTCAAACACCGAAGGCGACTCCATCGCCGTAAATGCCATCAGTTGCATCAGATGGTTCTGGATCATGTCGCGCAAAGCCCCCGCCCCGTCATAATATTTCCCGCGATTCTCCACGCCAAGTGTTTCCGAGGCACTGATCTCGATCGAGTCGATGTAATTACGGTTCCACAACGGTTCGAATATGCCGTTGGAGAAACGGAGAACCAGGATGTTCTGCACCGTCTCTTTCCCCAGATAATGGTCTATACGGTAAATTTCCTTCTCATCGAAGATATGGATGAGATGCTTGTTCAGACGTTCGGCCGATTCGAGGCTCGTTCCGAAAGGCTTCTCCACGATCACGCGGCGCCAACCGTCCTCGCTTCCGGCAACATTCATCCCGTTTTCTTTCAGGCAGGTCGGGATCAACTCGTACATCACCGGCGGCGTGGCAAGATAATAGATGATCTTGTCCGGCAACTGCTGCTCTTGCCGTAACTGATGGATACGATCTTTCAGTTTATGGTATCCGGCGGAATTAGTCGAATCGAACGCAAGGTAAAAAACACGGCGGAGGAAACTGTCCAGTTCGACATCGTCCACCTCCTTGTTCTTCAGGGATTCCCGGATATGCACCTTTTCGAAAGCGCGGTACTCGTCATCCGTATATTCCGTACGGGCCGCCCCCAAGATGCAGAAACGTTCCGGCAATAAGCCCCGAACGTGCAATTCGTAGAGCGAGGGCAAGAGCTTCCGCCCCGTCAGGTCGCCGGAAGCTCCGAATATGACTAATAATTGATTGCTTGCTGTTTTCATTTGCTTTTTTAATTTAATGATGTCAGAACTTTCCGAAAACCTCAAAAATCATTTTTTAAAGCAGCGGAACTCCCGAAAGCCCCAAAAATCATTTTCGAGGGTGGCAGAACTCTACGAAAGCTTCAAAAACTATTTTTGAGGTTTTCGGAAAGTTCCAAAACAGTAGAATCAGACGCTATACGTGCCCGAAACCGTATTGCCTCCTTCCCCAGTCCAATTGGTGTGGAAGAAATGACCACGTTCGCGATCGGTACGTTCATAAGTATGGGCTCCAAAATAGTCGCGTTGAGCCTGAATCATATTCGCTGCCGAATACAGCGTGCGCAACCCATCAAAATAGTTTAGAGCTGAACTCATGGCAGGCAGGGCGACACCGCTCAGCGCACCTTCGGCGACAACCCGGCGCCAGGCAGGAAGAGCCTCCTGTATCTTAGTGTGGAAAAAGTCATCGAAGAGCAGGTTTTCCAAGTCCGGGTCCTTCCGGTATGCCTCCGTGATCTTTTGCAGGAAGACGGAACGGATGATACACCCCTTACGCCAGATGCGGGCAATCGTCCCGTAATCCAAATCCCAACCATAATGCTCGGAAGCGTGGCGAAGCAAGGAGAATCCCTGTGCATAGGAAATCAGCTTGGCTGCGTATAGTGCCTGACGGACGTCTTCAATTGAAAGTTGAGCGTTGTCTGATAACTTTCCACTTTCCACTTTCAACTTTCCACTATAAAGGCTTGCCGCCTTTATTCGTTCGGGATACAAGGCCGAGAGCAAGCGGGCGTAAACCGCTTCGGTGATCAACGTCAGCGGATCATTCTCGTCCATCGCCGCGATCGCGCTCCATTTGCCGGTTCCCTTCTGTCCGGCGACATCCAATATCTTGTCGAGCAACGGTTTTCCGTCTTCGTCACGAAAACGCAGAATATTGGCGGTTATCTCGATCAGGAAACTATCCAATTCTCCTCCGTTCCATTCGTCAAAGACGACGGCCATCGCATCGTTGTCCAATCCTTTCCGGTTTTTCAACAGCGAATAGGCTTCGGAAATAAGCTGCATATCCCCATATTCGATGCCGTTGTGCACCATCTTCACAAAATGGCCGGCTCCCCCCGCTCCGATCCACTCGCAGCAAGGCGAACCATCGTCCAACTTGGCGGAAATTCCCTGCAAGATGTCTTTCACCAGCGGCCAAGCTTCCACCGAACCTCCGGGCATCACAGACGGGCCGTGCAAGGCTCCTTCCTCGCCTCCCGAAATTCCGGTTCCGACGAAATAGATCCCTTTCTTTTCCAACTCCTTCACACGACGTTCCGTGTCGTGGAAGTCAGAATTGCCTCCGTCGATAATTACATCGCCAGACGAAAGGAAAGGGAGCAATTGCGAGATCAGCTCGTCTACAGGACGCCCCGCTTTGACCATCATCATGATGATATGAGGACTTTTCACCGAGTCGACCAATTGTTCGATCGAATGCGTTCCGATAAAACGTTTGCTTTTGCCCCGGCCATTGATAAAACGGTCTACGACTCCCTCTTCGCCGGGTACGCTCCGGTTATATACGGCAACCGTGAAACCTTTGCTCTCCATATTGAGCGCCAGGTTCTCGCCCATCACGGCAAGCCCGATCAATCCTATATTTGCTTTCATATTTCAGTTGTTTTTATGTTGAATTCTATTTAAGGAACATTCTTTTTAACCTAATTGTTCCCAATGAGCATCTATTTATTGCTTTGTTTTCTCTCTGGAAATCCGTCATTTCTCATAAACTTTAGATACATTTGAACTCACAAACCATCTGAAGCATTATAAGACGGATAAAATGAATAAAGCAATAATAGCCATCGACTCTTTTAAAGGCTGCCTGACCTCGGAAGAAGCCGGAAGTGCAGTAATGGAAGGTATCAAAACGATCTTTCCCGATTGCGAGACCTTGCTGTTTCCGATCGCCGACGGAGGCGAAGGAATGTTAGACATACTCACCTCCGCAACAAAAGGGAAATACCGGACCCTGCCGGCACACGGTCCTTTGATGGAGCTCGTGCAGGGACGGTACGGTATTTCGGGCGACGGGCAAACAGCTCTGATCGAGATGGCAGCCGTCAGCGGCTTGCCTTTGGTTCCCGAAGACAAAAGGAATCCGATGCTGACGACTACTTACGGGACGGGAGAACTGATTCTCGACGCCCTCGAACAAGGTTGCCGCCATTTTATCGTGGGCATAGGCGGCAGTGCCACCAACGATGCAGGGTTAGGTATGCTGCAAGCCTTAGGGTTCCGTTTCCTGGACAAGCGGGGAAATCTGTTGGGGACAGGAGGCAGGATCATGTCGCAGGTAGCCTCCATCGATACATCTGCCGTACATCCGGCTTTAAAGGAGGCCCGCTTCACGATTGCCTGCGATGTACGCAATCCCTTCTGCGGGTCTGACGGGGCGGCTTACGTCTTCGCTTCGCAAAAGGGAGCCGATGCCAAGATGGTCAAAGAACTGGATACCGGTATGCAGGCACTTTCACGGGTTATCCTGTCGACTACTGGCAAAGACATTTCGGATATCCCCGGAGCCGGGGCAGCCGGAGGAATGGGCGGAGGTTTCCTTGCGTTCCTGAATGCCGAGTTGAAACCGGGTATCCGCCTGATGCTCGACGTGCTGGACTTCGGTAAGAGAATAACGGGAGCCGACCTGATCTTTACCGGTGAAGGACGGGCTGATCGGCAAACAGTGATGGGGAAAGTGCCTTCCGGTATCTTGGAAGAGGCCCGGAAACAAAATATTCCCGTCATAGTACTTGCAGGAAGCATAGAAGATGCAGCTCAAATGAACCGGGCCGGCTTCCAGGGAATATTCTCGATCACACCCGGTCCAGTCACAATGGAGAAAGCGATGGAACCGGAATTTGCGAGAGAAAATATCCGCAGGCTGGTGACTCAGATTTGTTCGGTAATCCACCCGTTCGCCACGCGCTAAAACAAGAAAAATATGTACACGGAATATCAACCTTGCGGACTATTGTCGGCCTACATTGATAAATATTGGGTATTCAAAGGAAAAACCGAACTCGGCACGTACTTCAAAATATTGCCGGACGGTTGCTGCGACTTTATCTTTTCCATTGGAGACACTGCACAATGTGTCGGCACGAACCAGCCGGTCATGCAACCCTATCGTTGCTTCTTCGTCGGTCCGATGACTACTTTCTCGGAATTGGTCACGAACACGCCGAGCGTTCACATGCTGGGAGTCCGTTTCCATCCTTGCGGGTTAACCGCTTTCTGCAAACCGCCTCTCTCTGAATTTACGAACCAGAGGATAAGCTGCAACGACTTGACGCTTCTCTTTACAGACTCGTTTGCCGAATCATTATGTGAAGCACAGACTTTACAGCAGCAGATTTGCCTGATCGAACGGTTCCTTATCCACCGCCTGAAAGACAACTATGAGATTGATCCTCAGATCCCGTTCGCCGTGCAGCAGATTAATCGCTCGAAAGGGCGTCTCCCGATCCTGCAATTGATGGATGAAATCTGCATTTGCCAACGTCATTTCGAACGCAAATTCAAAGCATATACCGGCTATACTCCAAAAGAATACAGCTGGATCATGAAATTCAGAAACACCATCGACCTGCTGAAAAATTGCATACCGGACAACCTGCTTACGATTGCCGTTGAAGCGGGCTATTACGACCTCTCCCACTTCAATAAGGAAATCCGGCAGTTATCCGGCAATACACCGGCTTCTTTCCTCTCGATCCCTATCCCCGAAGATGTCTTGCTGACTTACCTGGAATGAAAAAGTCGTTTTTTTACAATAGAGCAGGGCAGTTCCACCCCTACATTTGCACGTAACTAATAAAACATTGAAATATGAAACTTATGAAAGAAAAAGCAGAACAGTTATTGCAACGTTGCGAGGTTGTGGTTATTACTTCCGTCAACGAAGAAGGGTATCCCCGCCCTGTCCCCATGAGCAAAATCAAATCGGAAGGATATTCCGTGGTCTGGATGGCAACCGGCAACGACTCTCTGAAAACGAAAGATTTCCGTCTGAATCCCAAAGCAGGCTTATGCTATAGCGAAAATGGCAATAGCGTGGCATTAACCGGAGAGGTAGAGGTAATTACCGATGCTGAAATAAAAAAGGAGCTCTGGCAGGAATGGTTTATCGCACACTTCCCGTTAGGACCGGCTGATCCGAATTATGTCCTGCTCAAATTCAAAGGACAAAAGGCTACGATCTGGATCGATGGGGTATTTATTCACGAATAGCCAGATTCAGATTAGAAATTCTTCTTCTCATCGATAATATATTCCGGACGTGCTTTGATCTCGTCAAACAAGATGCCGATATATTGCCCTAACACACCGACTGTCAGCAATTGAACGCCGCCAAAGAAAATAACGGAGGTCATGATGGAAGTCCAACCTGTTTCAGCATTGCTGAAGCCGTATATCTTGCCTAAAGTAAACCAGACGGCCAGCACGATGCCGACCAATACGGCGATAAAGCCCAAGCTTGTCGCCAGGCGCAACGGTTTCTTGGAGAAATAAAGCATAGCGGTGGTGGCAAACTTCCACATTTTGCTGAACGGGTATTTCGTTTCTCCGGCAATACGTGCCTCTCGTTCATAATAGAAAGGAACCTGCTTGAAGCCTACCCAGCTGATCAGTCCGCGAATATATTTTCCACGCTCCTGAAAACGGTCGAACTGATCCATCACCTTGCGGTCTATCAAGCGGAAATCGCCTGTATCTAACGGGAAATTCACATCACTCATGTAGTTCAGCATACGGTAAAAAGCCTTCGCCGTCACTTTCTTGAAAAGCCCTTCCCCTTCGCGGGACTTGCGGACGCAATAAACCACGTTCGCCTGCTCCTTTTCCTGCAATTCGAGAATGGATGGGATAAGTTCGGGAGGGTCCTGCATATCGGCATCCAGAATGACAGCCAAGTCGGCATCGCAATTGTTGATACCTGCCGTGACAGCCGGCTGATGTCCGAAGTTACGGGAGAAATGGATCACCTTCACCTGCGGATCGGAAGCCGCGATCTCGTCCAGCATCAGACGCGTCCGGTCTCTACTGCCGTCGTTGATATAGATAATTTCCGTTAAAACAGGGAGCTTATGCAACGCCTCCCGTGTACGCCGGTATGATTCGGCAATGACCAACTCCTCGTTATAACAAGGGACTATGACCGCAAGTTTCTTCATCTGCATTTAAGCTTTAAACGTATAAAACTTATTCATGATAAAATTAATCACCGTGTAAAAAGCCATTGCTATCAATTGGTTATAATATGGGTCGATCGACAGGTATGGATTCAGGACATACACTAAAAGCCCCAATTGCAACAGATAACACACTCCGAACACGACACCGAAACGGACGGCACTGCCGATCCATCCAGCCGAACTTCGGAATGTCCATTGCTTATTCCATATAAAACTATTCAATACGCCTGCTACATAACCGACCATATTCGAAACAACATCCGAACATCCGAACAACTTCATCATGATCCAGATGACAACGGCGGTTATCACCGTATTACTCACTCCCACTATACCATATTTAATGGCTTGCTTGACTGTTTCCTCCATTCTTTTTTATAATCTCTTCCACTTCCTCGGCCGACAACTCCTTCACATTCGTGATCGTGAAGACCTGCGAAAGAAAGTTTCCATACTGGTTACATTCGTTGATCACCTTGTCCAGCGCCTGCTTGATATCTGCCCGGACAGGGATCAGGAAAACCAGCTCCATATATTTTTCACCTATTGTCAACCGCTCGATTTCGCAACCCGCCTTTTCCAAGGAATAGGGGAATTCACGTTCAATCACTGTCTTCTGATACTCCACGAACGGTTTCAGCTCATTCGCCAGGATCAGCACATAAAAACGCAACTTCTCCCCTTTTCCTCCCAAACCGGTAGAGATATAAATCTGCTTCTCGTCCGACAGTTCGGATTCCAGAGCGATACGGCTTTCCATCAAAGCCATATATGCCCAGTCTGCCACATCCGGATCCGGAGCCTGGGCATATTCTTCCAATATCCTGTATGCTTTTACCTGTCGTGAGGTCGCGAGCATAGACAATACATACTTCTTATGTTCCACAGTCGATTCGGGATCATCCAGACTATCCTCGAAAACCGAAAAATCCATTTTCGAGATATCCGGCTTATCCTGATCTTTCCTGATCTTTTCCGAGTATTTAAAATATTCCATCTGCCGTTCTACGGGTACACGCTGTTCTAATATATGGAAATGTCCGTCAATCTTACTAAAAGAGTCCCGGAACTTCTTGAAAATATCATTATCCTCTTTCATAAAGCCTGCTCTTTAGTTTTGTACATATCCAATAAACAAGAAACTAAGACAAATGTAAGGCTTTTTCGCGATAAATAACTTATAGCTGAGATAAAACGCACCAAAATTATTGCAACTTCCCCAGAACCGTTCTTGTTTTAGACTCCGACTCACGCCCCTGCATAAATAAGGAAGCCCAGGCCAATCACAAACAGGACGAACATTCCGGCATTCAGAAAATCCGAAGAACGTGGAGCTCTTCTGAATTCATGCCATATCAGAATCCCCCAAAGTGCGGATACAAGCGTCGCCCCCTGCCCCAAACCGTA
>ENA-UEQA01001142-UEQA01001142.1-human-gut-metagenome-genome-assembly--contig:-NODE-1142-length-13316-cov-65.331747_pt1 | contig 13316 bp, 10 predicted proteins | sample MGYA00242936_ERZ507937 | MGnify/ENA primary metagenome ERZ507937 (study PRJEB26167, sample SAMN06115468) | human gut metagenome | host: Homo sapiens | place: China:Chongqing | collected 2016-06-16... | reverse complement strand
AATATGCTGCGCCGGATGAATATTAGTCATCGTGCCAAGCATTTCCCACAGCAACTCTCCGGTGGACAACAACAACGCGTGGCTATAGCCCGTGCAGTTGTGACTAACCCGAAATTGATTCTTGCTGACGAACCGACCGGTAACCTTGATTCCAAGAATGGTGCGGAGGTAATGAATTTGTTGACCGAATTGAATAAAGAGGGAACAACAATTATTATGGTGACCCACTCCCAACATGATGCTTCGTTTGCCCATCGCACGGTGCATCTGTTTGACGGTAGCGTGGTGGCAAGTGTAAAGGCTTAATAAAGATCAATATGCTAAGACACATATATTATACCATTCAGACCTTAATCCGTGGACGCAGTTCAAATGTCATTAAGATTATTTCGTTAACTTTGGGACTGTTTGTCGGACTTCTACTGTTTGCCCGGGTCGCGTTTGAACTGAGTTATGACCATTTTTATCCGGAGTCAAGGAACCTGTTTCTGATACAGGCTTCTTACTCTTATGAAGGAAAGCAGGAGAAGCCAAGTCCTTATATTTATGGTGCAATGCCTGCTGCTATCCGGGAGAACTTTCCTGATGAGGTGGAAGAGGCTACTGTGCTGCGTAATGTTGGTCAGCAAATATTTTTTAAAGGAAACGAACGTTTTGATCAACAGCAGACTATTTATGCAGACGATCACTTCCTCCCAACTATGGGGGTAGAAGTGTTGAAAGGGAACAAAGCTGATTTAGTGGCTCCCGACGCTATTTTCATTAATGAATCATTGGCACGACGTGTCTTTGGTGATGCAGACCCTATCGGGCAAACCATGTTATGGGAAAAGAACTATCCGGTCACTGTACGGGGAGTATTTGCCGATCAGCCGGAGAATACAGACCTAAAATATGATGTAATCGTATCGTTTGCCACTTTGTATAAGCGGATGGGAGAGGATCGTGCCGGTTGGGGATATGATATCAGTTACATGGGGGTGGTTCGTTTCCATAATGATACGGAAGCTCCTGAGAGGGTTGCCGGACGGTTACCGGAAATGCAGAAAAAGTATCTTCCGCAGGGGAAGGATGGTTTTTCTGAGGAGTATTCTTTTCAACCTATATCTGAGTACCACAGTAGTCAGCCGGATGTAAGAAAAATGGTGCTTATCATGTCGGTTCTTGCTTTTGCCATTTTATTGATAGCTGCTTTGAACTATGTATTGATTTCCGTATCGTCATTGGCACGTCGTGCAAAAGCAGTGGGAGTCCATAAATGCAGTGGGGCCAGTGATGGTAACATATTCGGTATGTTTTTATGGGAAACCATGTTTATTATATTGTCTGCACTCGTATTGGTCGGGCTATTGATTCTGAATCTTAGGGAACTGATTCAGGATACGCTGAACGCCTCGGTCGGTGCACTTTTCACTTGGGAGACCTTATGGGTGCCTTTGCTTGTGATAGCAGTTGTTTTCTTCGTGGCAGGAGTGATACCCGGATATATGTTTTCGTCTATTCCGGTGAGTCAGGTTTTTCGTCGTTATACCGAACGGAAGACAACCTGGAAGCGCCCGTTACTTTTTGTTCAGTTTGCCGGAGTACCTTTTGTCTTTGGTTTATTGGCAGTTGTATTGCTTCAATACTATAGTGTGATGAATCGTGAGTTGAATTATAATCCTGAACGGATAGTTGTTGCGAGGTGTTACTTCAGCGATGACGAAGTTGATAATGCCCGTTCTGATATACGTCGTTTGCCGATGGTAGAAGATGTTGCTTTTGCCTGGTTTCCTATTTCCGATTACTATAGTGGTTTCAGTGTCTACAACAGTACAGGAAAGTTGCTTTTCGATGCACATACTTCAATGTGCGATTACCACTTTTTGTCAATGATGGGAGTTCAGCTTATTGATGGTAAAAATTTTGATTCTCCCAAACAGGCTATTGTAAATGAAGAATTTGTGCGGAAGATGCATTGGGAAGACAGTGCGGTAGGTAAACAGGTCAATATCGGGACTTCTCTTCCTGTTGTGGGAGTCGCAAAGGATTTTCCGATACGAAGTGCATATACTCCTCAGGATATAGTGATGTATATCAGCAGTCCCTTTGCTTCCGGAGCTCCCCATGTACGTTTGAAGGAACCATTCGATCAAAATTTGAAAGCTCTCAATCAAAAGATGGGAGAACTGTTTACTACGAAGGATATTGTGTTTATCCCTTTGCAGGAAATAATCGATCAGCAATACGAAGCGATTCGTCGTTTCCGCGATTCGGTAATCATTGCTTCTATTTCCATCCTGCTGATTACCTTGATGGGACTTTTCGGCTATACTAACGATGAAGTCAGTCGTCGTAGTAAAGAGATTGCGATCCGTAAAGTAAATGGGGCTGAGGCCGGAGATGTTTTGCAACTTCTTTCAAGAGATATTTTCTGGACAGCCTTGCCTGCTGTACTATTGGGTGCAGCAGTAGCCTGGTTTGTCGGTGGCAAATGGCTTGAGCAGTTTAGCGATGCCATTGTCCCCAGTGTCTGGCTATACCTCAGCATAGCATTGGTTGTGTTGCTGTTGATTGTTGTCAGCGTAATGCTGCGGGCATGGAAAGTAGCCAACGAAAATCCGGTGAACAGCATTAAATCTGAGTAATGTTTCAAGACTATACGACAGAGGCTCGGTTTCACTGAAACTGAGCCTCTGTTGTATCTATACCAAGCCTCTGTTTCATAGGGTTAGAGGCTCTGTCCGGATGCTTTCTCTTTTACCTTTTTAATATATACCATCAAAATCACTACCGCTGTTATGAAAGCCAATCCGTCAGAGACAGGCATGCTGATCCATACTCCCTTTACACCATATAAAGGGGGAAGCAAAAGTAATCCCGGAAGCAGGTATACTAACTGGCGTGAGAGTGACAGGAAGATACTGATCTTAGCCATCCCTATACTCTGGAAGAAGTTTGATATAACGATTTGTGCACCTACGAACGGGAACATCAGCGTGCAAATGCGTAGTCCGGACGATGCCATGTCAATCAGTTCATCGCTGTCGGTAAAGATAGCCGAAACTGTATGCGGAAAAAGTTCACAGATAACGAAGCCGCTACTCGTAATCAATACACCGACGATGATACCCAGACGGAGCGTATGTTTCACGCGGTCAATCTTCTGTGCACCATAATTGTATCCGACGATGGGTTGCATTCCCATTGTTAATCCCATAACTACCATCACATACAGCATCAGTAGTCGGTTAATGATACCGTAGGCACCGATGGCCATATCACCACCGTATTTTTGCAAACTATTATTAATGAGGATGACGATGATACATGCCGTGACATTCATGGCGAAGGGAGACATTCCTATAGAGAAAATGCTGCCGATGATGCGTTTCTTCATCTTCCAGAAGCCCGGCATAAAGTGAACGAAACTCTCTTTGTTACGGAAGTGGCTTACTACCCATATCATTCCGATAAACTGTGACAGGACTGTGGCCATGGCAGCTCCCCGAATTCCCCAACCGAAATGGAAAATGAAGACAGGGGCGATGATAACATTGGCAATAACCGTCACCAATGATGTCAGCATTGCCTTTCTCGGATATCCGGTGGCACGCATCACGTTGTTAAGTCCGATCATGGTATAGGTGATGGGAGTTCCCAGAAGAATTACCTGCATAAAATCGCGGGCATAGGGAAGTGTACCGGTACTGGCACCGAAGAAAAACAATATCGGGTCCAGAAACAGATAAGCCAGTCCGCCGAACAGCACTGCATTCGTCAGGCAAAGCATTAATGTATTTCCCAAAACATCGGTTGCTCCCTTGATGTCTTTTTGCCCCAGGCGTATGGAGGAGATGGTGGCGCCACCTGCAGAGATCAGCACGCAGAAGGCCACGACCAGATTCATTAGCGGAAAAGTGATAGCCAGTCCGGAGATAGCCATGGGACCGACACCGTGCCCGATGAAAATACTGTCGATGATATTATAAAGTGACGTAATAGTCATTCCGATGATGGCCGGGATGGAGTATTGTAACAGAAGTTTGCCAATAGGTTCTGTGCCCAGTATACGAGGATCGGTTTGTTGTGCCATATAGTGAAGCGTTACATATTTTTAAGTGCAGCAAAGGTACAAATAATTTGCCTGATTCGATGATTATTCTGAACTTTGCCCACAGAGTTTAACAAACAGGTAAAAGAATGTTTATGGATACAACAAAGAAGATTACCGCATTATTCGATTGTGATGGTGTAATTGTCGATACAGAAGGACAATATACTGTTTTCTGGAATGAAATGGGACAAAAGTACGTAAACTATGAAAACTTCGGTTCCAAGGTTAAAGGTCAGACGCTGGTACAGATTTATGATAAATACTTTGCGGGAGAACCGGAGAAACAAAGGGACATAACCGAGGCATTGAATCGTTTTGAAATAGAAATGAGTTATGACTATGTTCCCGGAATAGTTGAGTTTATAGCAGATCTGCGTCAGCATGGTGTAAAAATAGCCTTGGTCACCAGTTCCAATACAGCTAAAATGGAGAATGTTTATCGTGCACATCCCGAGTTTAAATCCCTTTTTGATGAAATATTGACTGCTGAGCGTTTTAAACGTTCTAAGCCCGATCCGGAATGTTTCTTATTGGGAATGACGATTTTCGGTTCCGATTCAAAAGATTCCTATGTGTTCGAAGATTCATTTCATGGTTTACAGGCCGGCAGAGCATCCGGTGCCACTGTTGTCGGATTGGCAACTACAAATCCACGCGAAGCTATTGCTGATAAGGCAGACTATGTGATAGACGATTTCAAAGGAATGACTTACGAAAAGCTGCTGACTATAACTTCACGTTATATCTGATAAGAAAGATTGAATAGTATCTCAGGGAAGAATCCCTTAGCTTTGCATGGTATTTAAAAAGAGAGAAAATCATGTATAAGCATACGATTCGCCCTGTTTTATTTCTGATGGAACCCGAAAAGGTACACACCTTGTTGGTTTCCTTCCTCAAATGTTACCGGCATTTGCCATGGTGCAAATGCTGGATACGTCATCTCTATACTTGTTCCGACAAACAGTTGATATGGAACCATCTTACTTTCCGAAACCGTATCGGCCTGTCGGCTGGTTTCGATAAAGGTGCCGAGGTTTTTGATGAATTGGCCGATTATGGTTTCGGATTTATTGAAGTCGGTACTGTCACTCCCGATGCCCAGGATGGAAATCCCCGTCCCCGTATTTTTCGCTTACCTCAGTGTGAATCTTTAATTTCCCGTACAGGTTTCAATAATCCCGGATTGGATGTTATTAAACGCCGTCTTGAACAGAAACACGGTTCATATGTTTTAGGTGTAAATATCAATAAGAATCCCTCTTCGGAAGGCGAACAAGCTGTGGCAGACTTTTTGCATTTATACAAAGAGTTATATCCTTATGCCGGCTATTTCACGCTTAATTGGGGATCGGTGGATATTGCTCTGATGAAACGGGTACTCAAAACGCTGGCTGCTTTTCGTCTGGAACAGAATATACATGTTCCGGTACTTCTCAAACTTCCTGCCGATATAACAGAAGAAGGAATGGATGATGTGATCGACTGTACTCGTCTGTACCGGGTAGATGGAGTGATAGCTACCGGACCTACCATGGAGCGTACTTGTTTAAAAGGTTATTCGCCTGCACAATTGCAGAAGATCGGAGCCGGTGGAGTCAGTGGACGCGGGATAGGGGAGAAGTCATTAAAAGCCGTCGGCTATTTGCGTGCCCATGCCGGAAAAAGCCTTTTGATAGTAGGGGCAGGCGGAATTATTACTCCCCCCGATGCCCGTCGAATGTTGGATGCGGGGGCCAATCTGATACAAATCTATTCTTCGTTTATTTACGAAGGGCCGGGCATAGTGAAAAAGATGATTCAGGAAATTAAATAATAAGGAATAAAGTTATGGAACAGAGTTTTATTGAATATTCATTAGGAAAAGATACTTCTTCGGCTACTCTTTGGGTTTATCCGGCTCGTAAGCCAGGAGGTAAAGCCATTATTATGTGTCCCGGTGGCGGATTCAATCAAGTAGCTTCAGATCATGAAGGTCGCGATTTTGCCGTATGGTTTAATAATCTGGGTATCACATATGCCGTACTGAATTATCGCATGCCTCATGGTGATGTTGAAGTGATTCGTGAAGATATTCGTGAAGCGATTCGCCTGATCCGCCGCCAGTCGGCAGAGTGGGGAATCCATCAACTGGGTGTTATGGGAGCTTCTATCGGAGGCTATATTGCTGCTACTGCCGCAACTCTTTATACCGGGACCGACCGGCCCGACTTTCAGGTATTGCTTTATCCTGTTATCAGCATGAACGACCGACTGACCCATTTGCCTTCACGCGGACGTATGTTGGGAGAAACTATTCCGGAAAGTCTGAAAGAGACATTATCTCTTGAACTTCATGTCACAGCCGATACTCCTCGTACATTCATTGTTTTGGCTGAGGATGATCAGGCGGTATCTCCTCTCAACAGTATTGTCTATTATACAGCATTATTGAAACATGGGGTTTCTGCCGGACTGCATATTTATCCGGAAGGCGGACATAGCTTCGGATTTCGTGATAGCTTCATATATAAGAAGTTATGGACTGATGAACTGCAAAAATGGTTGCTGACCTTTTAATGCGGACGCGCTAATTTATTCGCTTTTACTTGTATGGTATGAATTAAAAGTTATACCTTTGCGCCCGATTTTTAATTTAAAAAGATTGGATATGGCTGGTTATATATCAGATGACACAAGAAAAGTGACGACTCATCGCCTGATCGAAATGAAGCAAAGAGGCGAAAAAATATCTATGCTTACTTCGTATGACTATACTATGGCGCAGATTGTAGACGGTGCCGGTATCGATGTTATCCTTGTAGGCGATTCTGCATCAAATGTGATGGCAGGCAATGTAACTACACTTCCTATTACTCTCGATCAAATGATTTATCATGGTAAATCGGTTGTGCGCGGTGTGAAGCGTGCAATGGTAGTAGTCGACATGCCTTTTGGTTCTTATCAGGGAAATGAGATGGAAGGGCTTGCTTCGGCTATCCGTATTATGAAAGAGAGCCACGCTGATGCTTTGAAACTGGAAGGCGGCGAAGAGATTCTCGACACTGTGAAGCGTATCCTGAGTGCCGGTATTCCGGTGATGGGACATCTCGGACTGATGCCGCAATCTATCAATAAATACGGTACATATACCGTTCGTGCCAAAGATGATGCAGAAGCAGAGAAGCTGATTCGTGATGCACATCTGCTTGAAGAAGCCGGATGTTTCGGGCTTGTGCTTGAGAAAATTCCCGCAGCATTGGCCGCCCGCGTTGCAAGCGAACTGACTATTCCGGTTATCGGCATTGGTGCCGGTGGCGATGTAGACGGACAGGTATTGGTTATTCAGGACATGTTGGGTATGAACAATGGTTTCCGTCCCCGTTTCCTTCGTCGTTATGCCGACCTCTATACGGTGATGACTGATGCAATCAGCCACTATGTTTCGGACGTAAAGAACTGCGACTTCCCGAACGAGAAAGAACAATATTAATTGTCGTATGGCAACTAAATTATGGACATTGCATTTTATGCGGATATGCCTTGCTAATTTATTGTTGTTCATATCCCTGTACCTGTTGTACCCTGTGCTTCCGGTAGTGATGGCTTCACGTTTGGGCGTGCCAGTCAGTCAGACGGGGGGAATATATATACTTTTTACGCTTGCCATGTTTTTTATCGGCCCGTTTCATGCGTATCTGGTCGATGTTTACAAGCGAAAATATATATGTATGCTTTCGTTTGGGATAATGGTAGCGGCGACTGCCGGTTACACACTTGTGCAAAGTGCCACACATCTGTTGTTGCTTTGCTTGGTACAGGGAATCTCCTTTGGAATGGCTGCTACGGCAGGCATTACATTGGCCATTGATGTCACCAATTCCACTTTTCGCAGTGCCGGCAATGTAGTCTTTTCTTGGGCAGCACGTCTGGGGATGATTATAGGGACAGCGTTGGGAGTGTTTTTATTCCGGACACATGGCTTTGAAACTCTGTTATATGTTTCTGTCGCATCGGGAGCCTTGGGAATGCTGTTTGTGTCGAGGGTATATGTGCCTTTCCGTGCACCAATAGGGATGAAGGTTTGTTCGATGGACCGTTTTCTGCTTCCCCGTGGATTTATTCCGGCATTTAACCTGATGTTGATCGCTTTTGTGCCCGGATTGTTGCTTCCTGTGCTTGCCGGTGCGCCAAGTGATGTGCCGGTAGGAGGTGAACTGATACCTTTCTTTGCTTTGGCCGGAGTCGGTTTTCTCTTGTCAGTAATGGTGGTGAGACTGTTTTTCCGTTATGATAACAAGATATGGCTGCAGATAGTCACCGGGTTGATAACAATGATCGGAGCGATGGCTTTGTTGTTTTCTCCTGAAACCGGTTGGAATGTCCCGGCAGCAATATTGATGGGATTAGGACTTGGATTGGTTACTCCGGAATTCTTGATGATGTTTGTCAAGCTGTCTCAACATTGCCAGCGTGGCACGGCCAATACGACTCATTTACTTGCATGGGAACTTGGAGTCGGCTTAGGTATTGCATCTGCCTGTCACTTACATCTCACAGCTAATGAACATGTGGTTTGTCGGGTAGGATTGTTGGCGGCAATCGTGGCTCTGGCTTTCTTTGTCCTGATTACATATCCTTATTTTAAAAGGAAGAAGGTGAGATAAACGATATATGTATATCTGAAAAACAGACTCCGTAGTTTGGTGATGAATTGTCGCAAAACTACGGAGTTCGTTTTTATTGTCTATCCCATGTTGCACAATAAAACCGCAAGCACATAAGGCATGAAGATAATGACTCCTATGATGGCGGCAACTATGGCACATATCAGCACTGCACCTGCCGCAATATCTTTCACATCACCTGCAATCGGATTGTGTTCCGGGGATACGAGGTTGACTAATCTTTCTATAGCTGTATTGAATCCCTCCGCTGCCAATACCATTCCGAAACAAAGTATGATGGCTATCCATTCGTTCCGGGTGATACCGAAGTAAAATCCGGCGATTGTTACTGTGATGATTGCCACACAGTGTATCCAGGCATTATGCTCTTTGCTTACAAAACTCCGAATGCCTTTCCAGGCATATCCGAAGCTTTGTATCCTTTTTTTTATACTGAATTTTTCCATTCTCAGTTTCTGCTAACCTGTTTTACACCTTTCACTGTGCGTAGCTTTTTAATCAGTGCCTCCAGTCGTCCGGTGTCACTCACCATAATGGTCAGTGTGCCCGAGAAGAGTCCGTCGTTCGAATCAATTCCAATGGAACGCAGTGAGATGCCATTCTCTTTTGATATGATAGAGGTGATATTGGTCACAATACCGATGTCATCATGACCCACTACACGGAGTGTGATCGGATATTGAGTACCTTCCGATTTTCCGGCCCAGCGTGCTTTGACAATACGGTATCCGAAACGTTCGCGCATCTGTCCCGCATTGGGGCAGTCGTTGCGGTGAATCTTGATACCTCCGGATACAGTGACAAATCCGAATACGTCGTCTCCATATATGGGGTTGCAACATTTGGCCAACTTGAAGTCCAGTCCTTTCAGGTTTTGGTCAATGACGAGTACATCCTCTTTAGTGACAGTGGTTTCGTCTATCTGGTTTTGCAGGTTGTATTCTTCGGCACTGCGGTAGATCACTTCATCACGTTCACCGTCCCGTTTCTGTTGTTCGATGTATTTATCCAGAATGTCGTTCACGTCAAGCACTTCGTCGGCAATATTCTGATAAAACTCTGTCACATTCTTGAATCCCAAGCGTTTGATCAGACGCATCATTACTGCTTCGTCATATTCCATCTTCCGGTTTTTGAATTTCCGTTCCAATGTTTCTTTGGCGAAATCGTGCTGGCGTGCCACCATTTCCTTCAGGGCCTGGCGGATCTTCGTACGGGCTTTTGAGGTAGTGACAATGTTCAGCCAGTCCTGTTTCGGAGTCTGTGTGTTCGATGTCATAATCTCTACCTGGTCTCCGCTATTCAACTTTTGTCTCAGCTGTACATTTTTACCGTTTACCTTTGCACCGATGCACTTACACCCCAATTTGCTGTGAATGTGGAAAGCGAAATCGAGTACCGTAGCTCCTTTTGCCAGTTTGAAGAGGTCTCCTTTCGGCGTAAACACAAATACCTCGTCTTCATACAGATCCAGTTTAAACTGATCCATCATTTCCAGGTCGTTTTCTGTATTCTCCAATGCTTCGCGTATTGAAGTCAGCCATTCGTCCAGCCCGCTTTCACCTTTCACACCTTTGTATCTCCAATGTGCGGCCAGTCCGCGCTCGGCTATCTCGTCCATACGTTCCGTACGGATTTGCACTTCGACCCATTTTCCTTCCGGCCCCATTACAGTGATGTGCAATGATTCGTAACCATTGCTTTTGGGAACCGACAGCCAGTCACGCAGACGTTTCGGATTAGGTTGATACATATCCGTCACAATGGAGTAAGCCTGCCAGCATTCCTGCTTTTCTTTTTCGAACTGGGATTCCAGAATGATACGTATGGCAAACAAGTCATACACGTTTTCGAACTGGCATTTCTGTTTCTTCATTTTCTGATAGATGGAATGAATGGATTTGGTGCGTCCTTTCATGTGAAAATGCAGTCCCGCTTCCTCCAGTTTCCGTTGTATCGGAGCGATGAAGTTGGCAATATAACGGTCACGTGACTTTTTCGTCTCGTTCAGTTTCTCTTTGATGTGGTAATAAATGTCATGTTCGGTGTACTTCAATGACAAATCTTCCAGCTCCGATTTCAGTTTATACAATCCCAGTTTGTGAGCCAACGGAGCGTACAGATAGGCGGCTTCATTAGCCACTCGTCTGCGGGCCTCGTCATTCTCGGCATCCTTTATTTGCCGCATCACGTTTACACGGTCGGCAATCATGATCAGGATCACACGCATGTCTTCGGCAAAAGACAACAACAGGTTACGGAAATTTTCCGATTCGATAGTCGGACTCTTATCGTAAAGGTCATTAATCTTAATGAGTCCCCGGATAATTCCGGCTACATCTTCGCCATACTCCTGTTGAATATATTCTATTGTATACGAGTGACAACGCACCGGTGTGTGTAACATGATACCCAGAATAGATGCCCGTTTCATACCGATTTCTTCGGCCACGATTACAGCAGTCTGCATATCTTTGATGACAGGATTCAGACCAAAACTGTCCCTTTGCATCACATTGTTCTGTGTGGAGTCGATAAGGTGCTTTTTCAGCTTTCTGCAGTCTCCTTTTTGTAAGGTTTCTCCGGTGAGGCGCAGTAGTTTTTTGTATAGTGAGAACAATAATTCTCTCTCTTCTTTCGTAAAGAATTCATCTCTTTCCATAAGCAGCTCAAATTTATCGTCGGTAAAGATAGTTTTTTTCCGGGTTTTGTAGGGTGTCCTCTTCCTTTTTTTGTATTTTTGGGCATGAATTAATAAAATTAGATAGTATGATAACACCTGAAGACAAAGAATTGCTTGCCCAAAAAGGCATTTCGGAAGTACAAATCGCTGAACAGTTGACTTGTTTCCAAAAAGGCTTTCCTTATTTGAAATTAGATGCTGCCGCATCTGTAGAAAAAGGTATTCTGGCTCCCGATGCCGAAGAACAGAAAGCTTATCTCGCAGCCTGGGATGCTTATACCAATTCTGACAAAACGATTGTAAAGTTTGTACCCGCTTCGGGTGCTGCCAGCCGTATGTTCAAAAATCTTTTTGAATTTCTGGATGCTGACTATGCTGAGCCGACTACAAAGTTCGAACAAACGTTCTTTGCCTCAATTGAGAAATTTGCTTTCTATGATGATCTGAATACTGCTTGTATGAGGATAGAAGGTAAAGACATTCCCGGTTTGATTGCAGATGGCGACTACAAGGCAGTTGTTTCAGGATTGCTGAACGTAGCGGGATTAAACTATGGTGCACTTCCGAAAGGTTTGCTCAAGTTCCATAAGTACGAAGAAGGCTCACGTACTCCGCTTGAAGAACATTTGGCGGAGGGTGCTATGTACGCTGCCGGTAAAAGCGGAAAGGTGAATGTCCACTTTACTGTTTCAACCGAACATCGTGAACTCTTTAAATCATTGGTAGCCGAGAAAGCCGATGCCTTTGCCAAACGTTATGGAGTAGATTATAATATTAGTTTTTCCGAGCAGAAACCAAGTACCGATACGATTGCCGCTGATATGGAAAACCAGCCTTTCCGCGATAATGGCAAGCTTTTGTTCCGCCCCGGTGGTCATGGAGCACTGATTGAGAACCTGAACGATTTGGATGCGGATGTGATTTTTATTAAGAATATAGACAATGTCGTTCCGGACAGATTAAAAGGTGATACGGTGCTTTATAAGAAATTGATTGCCGGTGTACTTGTATCCCTCCAGAAGCAGGCTTTTGAATATCTGGAACTTTTGGATAGCGGTCGTTACACACACGAACAGGTAATGGATATTCTGCAATTTGTGCAGAAGAAACTTTTCTGCAAGAATCCAGAAACGAAGGATCTGGAAGATGCTGAACTGGTCATCTACCTGAAGAATAAATTGAACCGCCCGATGCGTGTTTGTGGTATGGTGAAGAATGTGGGTGAACCGGGTGGCGGTCCGTTCCTTGCTTATAACAGTGACGGAACGATTTCATTGCAAATCCTTGAAAGTTCACAGATCGATATGAATAATCCGGAAGCTAAAGAAATGTTTGAGAAAGGTACCCACTTCAATCCGGTAGATTTGGTTTGTGCGGTACGTGATTACAAAGGACATAAGTTTGATCTGGTAAGATACGTGGATAAAGCCACAGGCTTCATATCTTATAAGTCGAAGAGTGGTAAAGACTTGAAAGCTCTTGAGCTTCCCGGCTTGTGGAATGGTGCCATGAGTGATTGGAGTACGGTATTTGTGGAAGTACCACTTTCTACATTTAATCCGGTGAAGACGGTAAATGATCTGTTACGTGAACAACACCAATAGTCGAGGGGGAAATAAAAAGGGATGTCAATTGACATCCCTTTTCTCTTATTCTATTGCTTATCAGATCAGTTTCTTGGTAAGGCTTCTTTTACTACCATCGGACGACCGGCATATTCTGCTCCGTTCAATTCTTTAATGGCATTGCTGGCTTCTGAAGATTCCGGCATTTCAACAAAAGCAAAACCTTTAGATCTTCTTGTTTCGCGATCTGTTATCAGTTTTACTGATTCTACTGTTCCATACTCTTCCATAACTTGTCTCAAATC
>ENA-UEQA01001137-UEQA01001137.1-human-gut-metagenome-genome-assembly--contig:-NODE-1137-length-13383-cov-8.391778_pt1 | contig 13383 bp, 10 predicted proteins | sample MGYA00242936_ERZ507937 | MGnify/ENA primary metagenome ERZ507937 (study PRJEB26167, sample SAMN06115468) | human gut metagenome | host: Homo sapiens | place: China:Chongqing | collected 2016-06-16... | reverse complement strand
GTTGACTTCCTCTTTCCAGATGCGGCCCTCAAAGCCTTCCCACTGTTCAAAATCGATCATTGGAACCTCCTTGCTCCATTTCATGCGCAAGTTAGCGCATTCTAACTACTGAGCCTTTGAAAAACCGCACTGCATAGGCGGCTTTCTGGGGGCGAAACAGTCTTGAACTGCCGTCTGCGGCAGCTCTGACTACAAGGTGTAGACAAAAATGAAAACCTGCCCACAAAATCTTGCGTTACTATAATAACAAGAACCACTTTAAAAAGCAATAGAAAACAAGTGGGTTTTCTTCCAAAGCAAGGGGGATTCTTTGGGCAGAATGTAGAAAAAACGCTGAACCCCCGGCGGTGCACACCTTTTTCGCGGAAAATTGCAAATTGAGGGTTGACAAGACTAACCATCTATGGTATTCTGTTCTCGCAACGGCGGTTAGCTAAATCTAACCACGATGCACCAAAAAACGGAGCGTCTGCAAGCGCTCCGTTCCATTCCTCCATTCCATACTCTCTTTTTCTTGGCAGGATGCAGCATTCTGGTTTGCTCTGCATCCGCTGCGCGGCACACAGGGCTCTGGTACGGCACTGTGCGCAGATGAAAACAAAAACGGGACACTCAGCTTGACCACCTGAGTGCCCCGATTTTTGTTTTGTCCCGGTCGTTGATCAGCTATCAGCCGCATCCCGGGGAGCGGACAACATTCTTTACACCACCGCATCCCGCAGCAGCTGGTAGATGGCCTCCGCGTTTCCATCGGGGGAGCGGAGGGAGACGAATTTTCCGTTTACCTGGCAGACCCCGTCTGAATAGACGGTGAAAAGCAGGTTCTGGCTGGAACCGTCTGCAAAGCGCAGGGTGATGGAATGCGCTTCGTAGTCGTGGGAGTAGGAGCGGGCATTCTGGCTGAACTTTTGGTAGCAGCTCGCGTTTTGCAGGATCTTGAAAAATGTCTGATAGGTGTCATCGCCCGCAGAATAGGCGCGGGTGGTAACCACAGAGGGGCTCAGGCTGACGGTATCCTCCACGCTGACGGAGACAGAAGTGCTTTTATTGATGTCGGTTTTCAGGTCAACGCGGCGGTTGGAAACGAACAGCACGAACAACAGGACCCAGAGGGCCATGATGGCATAAAAACGGAGACTTTTGTTTTCCATAAGGCGTTCTCCTTTGGTGGGCCGCACAGCTGGGCGGTCAGAGATCTTCAAAGAATACGCTCTCATTATAGTGCCGGAATGCACAGGGTGTCAACTGTTCTCCAGATGCTTCTGCGCCGCAAAAGTGCCTGCGGCGCTGGCGGCGAACACAAAATAGTAGCTTGCGATGCGGAAGAGCATCAGGGTGCTCATGGCCTCGCCGCTGGTCATAAAGCTGCTGAACACCAGCAGAAAAGCCGTTTCAATGGAGCCCATGCCTGCTACATTGGGCAGGGCGTTGGAAAGGAAGAGCATCAGGCTGGTGAGCAGCTGTACCTGCCAGAAGCTCAGCCCGCAGGAAAGCCCCATGAACCGGATGCAGAACCACGGCAGGGTGAACATCAGAAACAGCTTGAGGGTCTGCACGGCAAGGATACGGGCACAGCGGCCCTTGTCGGCCAGCAGGAGGCGGCTCTCGGTGGCCAGGGTGTCCAGCTGCTCCAGCCACTTTTCCCGGCGGGTCTGCCACGGTTCTGTTTTGGGCAGAAAGCCCATGGCCCAGCGGGCCAGCCGCTGCACCAGCGGCGAGACACAGAGCAGCACCAGCGTCACGATGACCAGCGCCACCACGCAGTAGGCGGCGGGCAGATAGTGCATCACGCCGGAGGTGTTGGCGGCGAGCCACCGGTGCTGCAGCAGGAGCATCACAGTGGCATAGAGCAGAACGGTGGTCTTGTGGAATACATATTGCAGGGTCATCAGGCCCACACCGGGGCCCAGCGGCAGGCCGCAGTGATAGAGATAGTAGGACTCCATGGGCACAGCTCCGGCACCCAGGCCGACCACGTTGCCAAAGATGCCCACAAAGGCGGCATCCAAGCCGCGCCGCAGGGTGAAGCCCGGCAGGCGGCAGCGGATGATGAGCCAGCAGACGATTCCCTCAAGCAGGGGGTATGTCAGGCCGATGGCCAGCACCAGCAGCACCTGCCAGAGGGAGAGCTGGGCCAGCGCGGTCGAGATCTCGGCCCAGTGGCTGCTGAAGATGAAAACCACAACGCAGGTCAGCGCCAGCAGTACCAGCAGAGAAAGGATCGCCTTTTTGCGGGAGGGCTGCTGGGGGGTGTTGGTCTGTTCCATGGGACAAGGCTCCTTTCACGATACTGCTTGCAGTATAACACAGCGGGGCCCTGCTTTTGTGAACTGAAACAAAATTTTTCTCGTCACTTTGTGTGATATGATAAAAAAGAACCTCTCAGGCTCACTTCGTTCGCCAAGCCCGGGTTGCGGCACCCAGCATCCACTTCGTGTTGGAAACAACACTTGTGTCTTGCTGGCCGCGGCCCCAACAGCAACGCCCTTTATCCGCCACTGGCGGCGGTTGTTGCTGTTGCCCCTATGAGGAGAAGTGGCATTGCGAAGCAATGACGGAGAGGTTTTGTGTTACTTTTTCACTGTCAGATCTTCCACAACAGCCCGGAGCGTCTGCTCAAAAGCCTCCTTGGAATAATACTGCTCGTACATTTTGCGGCATTCTGTCCGCATGGAGGCCAGCTCTTCCGGGTGTTCAATGGCGTGCTCCAGCAGGACAGCCAGCTGCTGCGGGTCGTCGTTGTGGTAAACGAAGCCGTTCCGCCCCTCGGAGATGAGCCCGGCGGTGCCGGTGTGCTCCGATACGATGGACGGCTTGCCGAAGATCAGGCCTTCGGTGACAAAGGTGGGCATGGGGTCGTCGCGGGAGGCGCAGACCAGACCGGTGCACTGCTCCATCAGGCTCTTGATCTCGTCACGGGTGAGCCGCTTGCAGTAGAACACGTTTTCCGGGTAGTCTGCGGTCAGGGTGCGGACGGAATCCATCATCTCCTTGTCAGCGGCCTGGCCCACAAAGAGGAAGGAGGCCTTCTCCCGTACCTCGGGCGGCAGCAGGCGGATGGCCTTGCAGAAGATATCGTGGCCCTTGCGGCGCTCAAAGGAGCCCACCGTGGCAAACAGAGGGCGGCCGCGGTTGTAGCCCAGATCGGTGCGGACAAAGTTCTCTGCCGCGTAATCTGGCAGGCCGTAGATGAGCGGCCGGATCTCGAATTCGGGGCGCACGGCGTGCATGGCGTTGGCGGCGTGGCTGCCCACCGAGTAGACCCGGACATTCTCTCCCAGCTGGGTGGGGATCTGGTGGGCAATGTGGGGATAGCCTGCAAAGGCATCGTGGAGCCACCACAGCACCGGCACGGCGGTGCCGCTCAGGGCACGGACGGCCCGGGCCATGACCACCGTATTGACGATGACGAAGTCGGCACAGAGGGCCATGCCCCAGGCATCGGAGACATTGCGGCAGGACGACCGGGTGATGACCGAGGCCCCGGCATCCAGGAAGAGATGCAGGGAGCCGCCGTCACTGGGGCCCAGCACAAGTACCTCATACCCCATGCTGCGCAGCACCGGCACGGCGCTCACCAGCACGATGGGCGCGCCGGTCATATCCAGCACATGGCTCATAATAAAGGCACGTTTGCCGTGGGCCGAAAACGCATCCTCGGCGCAGATGCCGCGCTCGTAGTGGAGCAGGGCCTGCGGAACGAGGGTGGGCCTGGTGCAGAGCTGCGCGGCCAGCGCCAGCAGCTCAGGCACATTTTCGGGGTCATGGGCGGCGGCGCGGCAGCGCTCCAGCAGGGTGCGGCTGACCACGGCGCAGCGGTTCTGCGCCTGCAGCGGCTGGCTCTGATAGAGGGCGGTCGCCCCGCCAAAACCGAACACAGCATTGCAGACGGCGTAATCCGCACCATCCTGCAGGGCTTTGGCAAAGAACATCAGGGCGGTGGACATCAGCTCCACGTCCTCAGCGGCCAGAAGCACGCCGTCCACGCTTGCGGTCAGTTCCCCGTCCAGCCGGTCCACCAGCCGGAACTTGCGGTGGAGCTGGTCAGTCAGGGTGGCTTTCAGGGCCGTGCTGCGGGCCGGTGCGCAGACCAGCAGGTAGGTGCTCTGGGTGTTGCTGTACTCCTGCAGGGCCAGCTGACGCTGCTGCAGGGGGGTGTAATAGTTATACATAGCTGTTCCTCCGTTCCGCTTCTCAGTTTCCACGGTGGAACAGACGCATCAGGCTGCGGATGGGAGCAGTGAGCTTCCAGCTTTTGCTGGAAAACACGCTTTCCAGCGAGGTCTCGTAGGCATTGCTCCGGGCCTGCAGAGCGGCGTTTTTCTGGTGCAGCTGCGCGATCTCCTGCTGCAGGGCGGCCACCATCTGCTGCTGGGCCGCGGCATTCTGCTCCAGCTGCTGGATATGCTGCTTTTCGCTGTCCTTGCGCAGCTGGAGCTGCTGCACGCCCTGCAGCACGGCGCAGAACAAAGGCTCGTCCGTCAGGGTCTCCAGCGGGAAGTAGCCGTAGCTCACCACCAGCTTCATCCCGGCGGGATAGTGTGTGGTGCCCTCCAGCCGGTAGTTGGGGTCATCGCCCAGGAACAGGGTGCTGCCGCCGGAAAGGTTCAGGCCGTTGGTGGGTGCGCAGATGATGCGGTCATCTGAAAAGATCAGGTTGGTGATGCAGCAGGGCAGCTCACCCGGGTCGAACCGCAGGGCCTGTGCAGCCACCGGCAGCTCAAAGGTCGCGGTCACGGCACCGGTCAGCTCGTCAGTGGTGCAGTCGGGTGCGGTCAGGGTGTCCTTTTCCGAAAAGCCGAAGCCTGCGTCATAATAGAGCAGCGGCTGCAGCAGAGTGGGCGAGTCGGTATGCATCTCGCGCTGGGGGTGTGCCGCAAGGTAGGACTGCACCTTCTGTTCCAGGGCAAGGCAGCGTTCTGCCAGATGGGAAACACCTTCGTCCGAAAGCTTGAGCTGCTGTTCCAGCTCGGCGATCTTTTCCTGCAGAGCCGCAGTGTTCTCAGGAGCTGCGTTGTTCATAACCGGATTCTCCTCATAATATTATTTCACTTCAGCAGAGGGGGGCACCCTCCGCAAAAAATCAGTGTTTTGCCGCAAAATGACGCTCGGGTGCTTCGGCACGGGCGCTGCGCCGGCGGGGCGCTTCCGCCGCCTTCTGCTCCCGGCGAGAGGCGAGCCAGAACTTCAGGTCCCGGCGGCGCACCAGCAGCTCGCAGATGAGCAGAGTGGAGCCCAGCGAGAGTGTGAACTGCAGCACCATGCCCAGCACCGGGTGAGCCGCAAACTTCTGGGGCATCAGGTACCAGGGAATGGCCGTGAGCTCCACGGTGTGGACGCAGAAGATGAACAGCGAACGGCGGCCAATGGCCTGGATGGCGTGGGTGACAACGTTCTCCACCCTGCGCTGGAACCAGATGACGATGGAAAGGATGCCCAGGCCCGTTACAGCATCCAGCAGGATGCTCACGGGGCCGAAGGTCCACTCGGCCATCGAGACGCAGTCGGTGCTCTTGGTAAGAAGCACCAGTGCGGCCACGGCCAGAGCCGCCGCGATCATCCCGCCGCGCAGACGGGGCGAGAGAGGCTGTTCAAAGATCTTATACTTCTTGGCAAGGTAGCCCACATACAGAGCCGGAACGGTGACCATACCCTGGCCGATGCAAAAAGGAGCCTCCCAGGTGATGCAAATGCCCCAGCCTAACAGCATGGTACCCAGCACCGCCCAGTTTATGTACTGCTCCGGGAAGATATTCAGGATGAGATCCAGCAGGATCCATGCGATCATCAGCGAGAGCAGATACCACATGGGGCCGCAGGAGAAGAACAGCTGGCCGAAATAGGTGGCCGTGTGGGGCAGGCCCAGTGCAAAGCCGCCCAGCACCTTGTAGGTCTCGTAGGTGGCGTTGTGCAGGCTGCCGAACAGGCTGTAATGGATGATAAAATGGAACACGGTGGTGGCAATGCCTGTATAGATGTAAGGCTTGAGCAGCGTCTTGAACTGCTGGTCGATGCACTTGCCGATGGAGCGCTTGCGGAAGCCGTAGCCGCTGGCAATGTAAAAGGCCGCCATCAGGGATTCGCGGTAGGCGAACATGAAAAAGGTCAGCGGGTTGATGTGGCTGGCATCGCCCATGGGGTAAAGCTCACCGGTGTGGGCAAAGACGATGGTCAGCATGCCGACACCCTTGAGCAGATCGAACATGCCCAGCGAATTTGCGGCACGGCGTTTGGTTCCCTCCATAAAAAGGTCCTCCTCTGCGCCGCACCCCGCCCCGGGATGGCAGAATTGCCGGATTTTTGGCGCATCATGTTAAAAATTAGAGATATTTATAATAAGTATAATGCTTTTTGCCCTTGCTGTCAATCAAACCCAGGGAGAAAGCACGGTAGGCGGATACCGGGAAAAGTGTACCACACTCACGGCCTGCCCGCAACAAAAGGCAGGATTTACATCCGGGTGCATAGATTGACTGCAAGTTTAAGTTGCATATTTGTGCAATTAAATCTTGCATTTAAGCCCTCTATGCGGTATACTCTAGGCTAGAGTGCCCAGAAGATTCCATTTGGCGGAAACAAAAGGGAATAATTTAACAAAAATAAACAGGGAGTGTAAAATAATGGCAAACAAGGCTTGTAAGGAAGTTGTGACCGTGGCAAATATGCCGATGACCGTTTTTGACATGATCTCTGCGATGCGGAATAAGTATGCTGACCGTGTGGCGTTCCGCTATGTGGAGGGCAAGGACACGGTGGTGGAAAAGACCTACGCTCAGTATGTGCAGGATATCCGCAAAGTGACCGGCTACCTGCAGCAGGAGCTGGGCGAGCCCAAGGGCAAGAAGATCGTCATCCTGAGCCGAACCAACTATGAGTATGGCGCGGTCGTTTTCGGCACCATGATGGCAGGCGCTGTCATCGTGACCCTGAACCAGGGCAAGACCTGGGCCGAGCTGGAGCATGAGCTGGGCATGGTGGAGCCGGACCTCATCTTCAATGATGGCATCGATTACGGCTACCGCGCCCAGCTGGAAGCGCTTTACGGCGCTCAGCTCCGCCCCATGGATGCCTGGACCGCTGCCCCTGAGGCTGAGATGGTCAACCGCATCGACCACGAGGGTCTGCTGATGCTGATGTTCACTTCCGGCACCACCGGCCGCAGCAAGGGCGTGATGCTGAGCGAGAAGAACTACTTCACCGCCTGCCAGATGTACATCGATGGCCAGAAGGACATCCTTGACCAGGAGGAGCGGCTGGCACCCCAGTACCTCGACCAGATCTTCAGCCACTTTACGCTGGTGCCCATGTTCCATCTGGCCGGTTTCATCTGCTACTTTGTCTACGGCATACAGGGCTGGACGCTGAACCTCTGCTGTGATGCCCGCGACCTGCGCCGGGATATGAGCCTGATGCACAGCGATGCCATGTCTACCCCTCCGGTGCTGGTGGAGATGATCTGCAACGAGGTCAAGCGCGGCCATGCCGACCGCCTGAACGGTCTGTGGAACCTGAGCTGCAGCTCTGCCATCCTTGACCCCGCCATTCTGAGCGAGCTGGTGAAGAATGGCTTCTACATCAACCAGTGCTACTCCATGACCGAGCTGGCCGGCTATGGCCTGCTGAACGTGACCCAGGAGGGCGACCACCTGCGTGCCCTGGGCAAGCCGGACGGCTTCTGTGAGGTCAAGGTGGACGAGACCGGCGAGATCTGCGTCCGCGGCGGCTGCGTGATGCTGGGCTACTATAAGGACCCCGAGGCCACTGCCGAGACCATCGACAAGGACGGCTGGCTCCACACCGGCGACCTGGCCCGCGTGGACGAGGAAGGCTACTACTATATGACCGGCCGCAAGAAGAATCTCATCATTCTGGACAGCGGCGAGAATGTCAGCCCCGAGGAGCTGGAAAAGCTGCTGGGCAAGTGCGATGCCATCAAGGAGTGCATCGTCAAGGAGATGGGCAAGAAGATCGGCACCGTGGTCTGCTGTGAGGATGACAAGCGGCAGCAGGTGAAGGATTTTGTCACCGAGCTGAACCGCACCCTGCCCATGTATAAGCGCATCTCCGTTGTAGAATGCAGCGCCGAGCCCCTGCCCCGCAACGCGCTGGGCAAGCTGCTGCGCAAGTAAAATCAAACGGGAGAAAAAGGAGCAGACCATGGTAAACAATGTCTATGATCTTGTCACCCGGACAATGGAGCAGGAATTCCCCGGGCGGGTGGCCTTCCGCTGGGTAGAGGATGCCACCGGTACCGTGAAGGAAAAGACCTATGCCGAGTATGCACAGGATATCCGCCGCGCTGCTGCCTGGTTTGCCCGGAACATCCCGGAGGTGGAGGGCAAGCGGGTGGTCCTGCTGAGCCGGAACTGCTATGAGTACGGCGTGAATACCTTTGGCGCTGTGCTGGCCGGGGCTGTTCTGGTAACGATGAACCAGAAAAAGACCTGGGATGAGCTGAGCTGGGAGCTGGAGCTGGCAGAGCCTGCCCTCATCCTGAACGATGGGGTGGACTACGGCTGCCGTGACCAGCTGGAGGCTGCGTATGGGGAGCGCCTGCGGCCGATGGATGTCTGGAAGGACACCGCGCCCGGCGGGCTGGAAAAGAAGATCGACCCCAATGCCCTGATGGTCATGCTGTTCACCTCCGGCACCACCGGCCGCAGCAAGGCCGTGATGCTGGCAGAGCGGAACTTCTTTACCGTGATGCAGATGCACGTTGCCATGGGCGACCACATGCTGGACTTCAAGCACCGGCAGCTGCCCGAGGACAAAAACGATGTCCTGAGCAACTTTGCCATCCTGCCCCTGTTCCATCTGGGCTCCTTTATCTGCCTGTTCTCCTGGCCCTTCAAGGGCTGGGCCCTGAACCTTTGCAGTGACCTGCGGAATTTCTACCGGGATCTGGGCCTGATGCACAGCGATTCCATTGCCGTGGCCCCGGTGCTGATGGAGAGCATCTACAAGGATGTCAAGCGCGGCCGCGCCGATAAGCTGAACGGCCTGTGGAACCCCTGCGGCAGCTCTGCCATGTTCGACAGCGAGATGCTGCTGAATCTGGTGGAAAACGGCATGTACATCACCCAGTGCTATGGCATGACCGAGACCTGCGGCGATGGTCTGGTGAACTACGCCCAGGCAGAGCCCCATATCCGGGCGCTGGGCAAGCCGGACGGCCACTGCGAGTACAAGTTGGATGAGACCGGCGAGATCTGCATCCGGGGCGGCTGTGTGATGCTGGGCTACTATAAAGACCCCGAGGCCACCGCCGAGATCATCGACAAAGACGGCTGGCTCCACACCGGCGACCTGGCCCGTGAGGACGAGGACGGCTATTACTACATGGTGGGCCGGAAGAAGAACCTGATCATTCTGGGCACCGGCGAGAACGTCAGTCCCGAGGAGCTGGAAAGAAAGCTCAACGCCTGCCCTGAGGTGCAGGAGTGCGTGGTCAAGGAGATGGGCAAAAGGATCGGCGCGCTGATCTGCTGTGCCGAGGAAAAGCAGGCGGAGGTCCGGGCCTTTATCACCGGGTTGAACCGTACCCTGCCGCTGTACCAGCGGATCACGGCGGTGGAGTTCAGCACCGAGCCCCTGCCCCGCAACGCCATGGGCAAGCTGCTGCGCAGGTAAGCGCGGAAATTGTAAAAAAAGCGCAAAACCGGGCGGTCGGTGTGTTGCATTTCCTCCATAAAACAGGTATTATAAAACACAGGAATGCCCCGCCGGCTGGCTAAACCGGCCCGGCGCGTGGCATACTGAAACTGCGCCCTTGCAGGCGAAAAAAAATCCCTCACGGAAAGGAAGATTTTTTGATGGAAAGAGCAGAAATCATGTCTCAGATCCTGGCAATTCTGGAGGATGTGGCAGAGATCTCGCCCGAGGATGTCAACGAAAACAGCGTGATGATGGATGATCTGGATCTGTCCTCTATGGAGATCCTGACCGTCGTGGCCGATCTGGAAGAGACCTTTGGTCTGCGCATCCCCGAAAAGGAGCTGCGCAACTTTGTGACCATCGGCGATCTGGCCGATTATCTGGCCGAGAACGCGGGGTAAATTCCGGATGAATGCAGAGCAGCGTGCGGTGTTTCAGGGCATCGTCTACTACTACCGTGAAAATCAGGTCCTCTGCCGCTATCAGGCCACGCTGAAGGAGGCCGTTGACCCGGCTCTTCTGCAGCAGGCACTGGATGCGGCCCGCCCGCTGGCAGAATATTATTTCTGCCATGTGGTGTGGGAAAAGCGGGAGGCCAGTCTGGAGCCCAACACTGCCCCCTGCCGTGTGCGGCAGGGCAGCGCCCAGCCAAAGATCCCCGAGGAGACGAACGATTATCTCTTCTCGCTGGGCTGTGAGGGGAACACGGTCTATCTGGACTGGTTCCACTTCCTGGCCGATGGCCGGGGCAGCGCGCCCTTTTTCACCCTGCTGCTCAAGCTCTACTGCAACCTGCGCTCCAACGCCGGTTTTGTGTGCGAGGCCCTTGCCTCTGACCCACCCTACGATGTGGAACAGCTGCTGGCCCGCTACCCGGAGAGCCAGGTGGCCAACAACATGCAGAAGGACGTGCTGCAGATCCACGAAGGCACGCCCCATTTTCAGCGGCTGCGGCTGGACAGGCAGAGCCTTGTGGATCTGGCGCAGAAGGAGGGCGTGAAGCCCTTCAGCGCCCTCATGGGGCTGACCTGCCAGGCAGCGCAGCGGTATCTGGAAAAGAACGATCTTGTGTACAGCTATGCTGCCGACACCCGCGCGGCGCTGGGGGTGCCGCATGCCCTGTACAACTGCATTGCGTCCTTTCAGCTGGCCCTGCAGCTGGAACCGCAGGCCCGGCTCCACAGCTTTGCAAAGCAGCTCGACCATGAGATCCGGGAAAGCCTGACCCCGGAGCGCCGCCTGTTCCGCATGGCCGAACAGATGGGCTGGGTGTATCAGGTGTTCCGGCAGAAGGCCGCACTCAAGATCAAGAAGCGTGTGTTCCAGATGGGCGAGTACATAAGCGGCTTCCCGGCAGATTTCTGGGTCAGCTACATCGGCAGCCCGCTGCTGCCGCACAGCCCGGAGCTGGAAGCATACCTGACCGATTTCCAGACCTGGGTGCTGCCGGACGGTGCGTCCCTTGCAATGGAGGTCACCAGCCTGCACGGCGTGCTGACCTGCTGCATTGAGAACAAGGTGGACAAGCCCGGCTACCTCGAGGCCCTGTGCGACGTGATGGAGCAGGAGGGCATCAGGGTGCTGGAAGCGGTACATATTTCCTGAAGCAACAATAACAGCGAACCCCCCAGTGCAGATCGCACCGGGGGGTTCGCTGTTTAGTTAGCATCCTCACCCTCTCAGTCAAAGCCTGACGGCTTTGCCAGCTCCCCCAAAGGGGGAGCCAAGGGCAATCCCAGATTTAGCAGCATCTGCCCTCTGTAATGTCTTGCCTCTCCCTTCGGGAGAGGTGGCATTGCGCAAGCAATGACGGAGAGGGTGAGGATGCTAAAGGGTTCGCCACTTACCCCTTCATCTGATTCCAGCTCCGAATAACCTCCCAGCGGCTGACGGAATCCTCCGCGGACGCATCCGGGGCGAGGAGCTGGTTCTCGATGGCCCATGCAAGGGCCTGCTGGACCGGGGCAGCATCGGCAGGGAGAAGAGCAGCGGGGGCCGGGGTCCCGGCGGCTTCCCACAGCAGCAGGGCCAGCTCCCCGGCGTTGTTGGGGATGGCTGCACCGGCAGGCAGGACGGTGTTCAGGTACAGCTCGGTGCCGATCATGTAGCCGGTGTAGCCCAGCACGGCAGCGCCAGCACCCGCCGTGCCGATTATAGCGGCGGTGCCCAGAATGCCGGGGCCTTCGCTTTCAATGGTGGCTTCCCGGTACTGGGCTTCCACGGTAACGGTCTTGCCGTTTTCCACCGCATTGGCCGGGATGGTAAAGCTTTCGGCGTTGTAGGCCACATTGGGGTTGCCCAGCAGGCTTTCCTCACTGATGGTCCACTGGTCGAACACCATGCCCTCCGGTACGGCATCCGGGTTCAGGGCCACTTTTGCTTCTGCATCCACCGGCACGGTGCCGCTGGTCAGCGCATCCCTTTCGCCGGTCGTAAAGCTGCCGCCCACCACTTTCAGGGTGTAGATCTCCGGTTCCGGTTCAGGCTTCGGTTCCGGTTTGGGTTCCGGTTTCGGGTCGTTCAATTGCAGCTCAAGGTCAGCCGTAAGGGGCAGCTGTACTTCCCGTACCTTGCCGCTGCTCAGGGTCACATACAGGGTACCGGTGGGCTGGCCGACCACATAAAGCTCCTTGGCGGCACTGTCCAGTGTGGTGGTATCGCCGCTGGTTTTCAGGGCCGTAATGGTTCCGTTGTCCGAAACCGTGATCTTTTTGGTGCTGTTCTCACAGCCATTGGGAACGTTCAGGAAAACGCCGTTCAGGGCGCTGGCGCTGCCGGTAACTTCTTTCAGGAAAATGCCGTTTGTGATGCTGGCATTGCTGTCCACCGTAACCGGGCAGTTCACAGCCACCCCGTGGGGGTTCAGCTCGGGGCTGGTAAAATCATAGTTCGTCTTAGCGGCAGGCTCCAAAGTCAGGGTGTCGTTTTCAAACTTCCAGCCGTCACCGGTATAATTCGCCCGGTTGCCATTCCGATCCTGTGCCACGGCAGGGTAGCCGTCCTTGTCAATCACCAGCCGGGTCAGTGGGCTGATGGTTACGGTTGAGCCATTTGCAGGCGGTGCGGTGAAGGTGACTTCATAAACTCCGCGGATATCTTCGAACTCAATCTTGAAATTGCTCACACACCAGTCGGAAAGAAGCATGTGCTGTGCATTATCGATGGCTACATCAAGGGATGGAAGATTTTGGAAATTGATCGCAGGCTCAAAATGATAGCTTATATCAACAGAAACGGATGCCTGATTCGGGATGATATAGCATGAATTGCGATACCCATTGACCGAAACAGAATCAAAACCAGTTGGCATTGTTGCTGAGAGGGTATAACCTGATGCTACGGGACCGGTACCGCTAATGCTTGACGTCTCTTTGAAAGTGCCGCCGTTGATCGTGCCGCCATTGTTTGTAACGGTGTACGAAGAAGCCCAATCACCAAACTGACCATTTTCAATGATGCCATCCAATTCATTGGTGACCGAAGAGAAAAAACGGCCACCGATTATTGTGCCATGGTTTGTAACAGCATCCTTGAAAATGCCGCCTTTGATAGTGTCATTGTTCGTAACAGAGGCTATAAAATTTCCATCCGTAACGGTTGCATTTTTGCCAATTACCAGGTTACAGTCGGTTGTGATGGAGTACCCTGTGTGTATGGCAAAAAAATCATAGTTTGTTGGCGCACTGGGGCACAGGGTCAGAATTTTACAATTTTCATCGGCATCGTAAG
>ENA-UEQA01001132-UEQA01001132.1-human-gut-metagenome-genome-assembly--contig:-NODE-1132-length-13417-cov-7.548201_pt1 | contig 13417 bp, 11 predicted proteins | sample MGYA00242936_ERZ507937 | MGnify/ENA primary metagenome ERZ507937 (study PRJEB26167, sample SAMN06115468) | human gut metagenome | host: Homo sapiens | place: China:Chongqing | collected 2016-06-16... | reverse complement strand
CCTGAAAACAGAGCGAACAAACTGGCTGAACAGCGCCGAGGTAAAGGAGATTGAAGCGAAGAGAAAATCTCTGGGTTTGTTCTCTGCCGAGGCAAAGGAGTTTAAGGCCAGTGAAGAATACCAGGCGTACCTTGCAAAGCGGAAGGACTTTAACCAGCGTGGTGCAGAGCTTGAAAACCGAATCGGTGAAGTGAATAATGCACTGCGGGAAGCCCATGCCAAGCTGGAAACCCAGAGAAATGAACAGAAGCAGAAACAGCAGGCTGTCTATGATGCCAAAGCAAAGGAAGCAGGCGGTGCGGCGAAGTATCGCTGTCAGCTGGCCGTGGAGCAGTTTGGCACGACGAGTGAATTTGAACGGGCCGGATACATCCTGCCGGATGGGCAGATGCTGGATTTTGCCCGGAATGATAAGACCCGTGACACCGACCACCGGGAAATTATGAGTGTGTTCGGTCCGGCGGAAGTATCGGAAGGGACGGACGCACTGAACAAGTTCCTGGCAGACGGTAATGTGCGGGTGATGGCGGAAGCTCCGGGTGTTGACCTGGCCGCAGACAAAGCCCCGACCGCTGCACAGCTGGAACAGATCCGTGAGATGGTGGGAAGCCTGGGCAGTGAACAGAGAAAGTTCACGCTGGATATTTCCACCACCGACGGCAGGGTTGCAGCCAGCAAGGAGTACAGCGGCCGCATTGATGCTGACCGTGTTGTGCGGGAGATCAGGGACTATTACAAGACCGGTGAGCTGCCCGCAGAGAGCAGCCTGGCACGATTCCGGTACCAGCTGGCGGCCAAAGCCGAACAGGCGGAACGGGACGCGCGGAAGAACACCCAGCGGCAGGCGAGCCGGGCCATTGCGGACAACAGCGCGGCAATGGAAACGTTGGCCCAGATGATGGGTGTGACCCACGGTGTGCGGATCAGCCAGGATTCCATTGACGGGCTGGCGGTGCGGTGGACAAAGGCCAACGGCAGCAGGGCCGACCGGACGAAGATTGCCGGAGAGACCCGGGCGCTGGTGGAGTACATGACGGCGGACGGGGCCAGCATGAGCAAGGCCAGCGCGCTGTCTGAGACCATTGCAGATGAAATACTGAGCGGGGCCACCTACCGGAACACCGAGCTGTGGGACGAGTACCCGGAATACCACGACCTGAGCTACACGGTGAACAAGGACGGCCCGGCCAAGGCGGAGCTGGTGAAACGGTACGGGACGTGGAGTGAAGCGGTGGCCGAGGCCCGGAAGCACGGCGTGAAGCTGCGGCAGGCAGAGGGTGTGCGGGACGGCAACCCGGCGGAAGTGTATGAAGCCATCGTCAACGACACCCGGGCCATGGGCGGCACTAAGGAAGGGGCAGCGGCCTTGTTCCGGGGCGCGGCCCAGGCGGCAGGCGTGGACGGCGCGGCCAGCATGGAGAGCACCGAGTGGCTGGATGTGCTGATGAACGTGCACGATGCCATCAAGCCCAGGATGATGAGCCGCTTTGCAGATGCTGCCGAGTACGAGGATGCAAAAGTGGAGCTGGCCGACCGGATGCTGGGTGATATCCTGAACGTGCCGGAGATGACCGATGCACAGGCCATCTTTGATGGGTTCCAGCGCTGGCAGCGCCAGGCTGTGGCTGCTGCCGTGGGCGAGGAGAACGCGGAGCAGGCGCTGAAGGACCTGCGGAAGGTGCAGAAGGAGCAGAACCGGGAGTTCAACCGGAGGATGTATGAGAACAGCCGGAACGGAAGCCGGGATGAAGCACTGCGGCAGTGGACAGAACAGCAGAAGCGGAATGAAAAAGCAGAAAAGCTGCTGGATCAGAATCTGGATACGCTGGGGCTGGACATCACCAACTACGGCGACATGGCCGAAAAGCTGGACGTGCTGAAGGAAGCCTACGAACGGGAGTGGAAGGCCGAAAAGAAGCGGCTGAAGGAAGAACGCCAGCAGATGCTGGACGAGATCCGGCTGGAAAACAAACAGTTGAAGCGGGAGAACTGGAACCTTTCGCACCAGGTGGCAGGAGAACAGCGCCGGGCTGACAGAGCCGAGTGGCAGCTGATCCATCAGGAAAACGAACTGCTGGAATGGGAGCAGGAAAACCAGCGCAAAGCTCAGGAGTGGCAGGAAAAGCAGGCGGAGCGAAACGCAATCGCCATCACTGCAGCCCAGCAGCAGCGGGACGAGGACATTGCCATTGCCAAGAAGCTGGCTGAGAAGCGGGTACAGAAAGCCCGGGACGGTCGGCAGAAGGACGAGCTGCGGCGGGGCATCCGGGCCAATGCTGCCCAGCTGAACCAGATGATCCTGCGGCCCAGCAAGGACCGGTATGTGCAGCCCCACCTGATCCAGCAGGCGGCAGAGGTGGCAAAGCTGGCGGATATGACCCTGCTGAACGACCACGCCGTGGCCCGGCTGACGGCCCTGCGCACCAGCATCATGCAGTCGATGGGAGCCGAGAACAGCTCCAACGGCATCAGCGAGGACTGGAAGCTGAGCAAGGTGCCGGAGCTCATCGACGCGCTACAGACTGACCTGAATGCCAGCAAGCAGGCCCAGCTTGACCGGCTGAACCAGCAGCTGACAGAGGCCGAGGCACTGCCGGACAGCGAAAAGGCCGAGATGCTGCGTGACCGGCTGAGAAAGCGAATCCGGGAGACAGAGAACCGCACCTATCTGCCCATGACGGTGGACCAGATGCGGATGCTGAAAGCCATTACGACCAGCACCCTGCACGTGATCCGGACGGCAAACAAGACCCTGAGCTTGCAGAAAGCCGAAGCGGTGGACAAGATCGCCAACGAGGCGGCTGCAGAGGTGCGCCAGAGCAAGGGCAACGATGGAAAGCTGCGGAGCGCCCTGACTAGGTACAACCTGGATATGCTGGGCGGTACCCGTGTGTTTCGGATGCTGGGCGGCTACGCAAAGAACAGCCAGATGGAGAAGCTGGGCACCATGCTGAATGACGGCCAGCGGGAACAGACCCGGATCACGGTGGAGGGAACGAAGCTCTTTGACAATGTGACGGGCAAGAAGAACCTGAAGCAGATGGAAGCCTTTGCGGGACCCGGCGCGGAGCTGGTGGACATTGGCCTGAAGGACAGCAAGGGTCGGGCTGCACCGTTGACCCACGCCCAGCTGTGCAGCCTGTACATGCACCTGCAGAACGCCGACAGCCGGGAGCACCTGCTGAACGGTGGCCTGACGATCCCGGATGCGGAGGAGTACAACAGGGGCGACATTGAGAAGGCTTACCAGAAGGGCCAGACCGTGAAGATCGGGATGCTGACGGACAGCGCGGGAAACCCCATGGCCGACACCGTGATCCAGGCCGTGGAGAAGGCCATGACCGACTACGACCGGGCCTGGTGCGAGGACATGAAGAATTTCTTCGGCAGCTACACCACGAACCTGATCAACGAGACAAGCATGAAGCTGCTGGGTTACCAGCGGGCCACCGTGAAAAACTATTACCCCATTGCGGTGGACAAGACGGCGCTGGCGACCCAGATCGAGGGCGTGAAACTGGATGCCACCATTGAGGGCCGGGGCTTCCTGAAGAACCGTGTCAAGAGCCAGATGCCCATCCTGCTGGAGGAGTGCAGCAGCGTGGTGCAGCGGAGTTTGCGGGACACGGCAGCCTACGCCGGACTGGCGGCACCCATCCGGGATGTGCAGAAGGTGCTGAATAGTGGCATTGAGACCGAGGACGGTATCAAGATGCTGAAAAATGGTATCCTGAAAGAGCAGTGGGGCCAGAGCGCGACGAACTACATCGATGACCTGCTGACCGACCTGCAGACCACGCAAAGAAAGCGCTCGACCACAATGACCAAAGTGCTGGACAGGTTGCGCGGCAACTATGCGGGCGCGATCCTGACGCTGAACCCTGGTGTGGCCATTGCGCAGGCGGCATCTCTGCCAACGGCGGGCGCGGTACTGGGTGCGGATACCATGGCGGCGGTGGTGCCGTTTGTGAAGAACCTCTCCGGCAAGCAGCGGGCAGCGCTGGAACAGGAAATTGCCCAGCATGGGGATGTGCTGCTGCAATACCGACTGCGGGGAAGCCAGCGGGGTGAACTTGCCAGCATTGGCGTGAGCCAGGGCGCGGCAGAAAAGGCCATGGACAAGCTGCCCAAGTGGGTGACCGGCTGGATCAACAGCATGGACGAGATCACGGTGGCGGCACTGTGGGAGGGCTCCAAGCGGTATGTGGAGCACCATACCAATGAGTTTGCAGAGGGGGCAGCCACGAAAGGCAGCGAAGCCTACTGGGAAGCGGTGAACAAGACATATCAGCGGGTGATCGAGGAGACCCAGCCTAACTACACCACCATGCAGCGTGCGGGGATCCAGCGAAATCCGGATCAAATGACCAAGACCCTGACCATGTTCACGACCCAGCGTTTCCAGAACTACGGCATTCTGGCCGATGCGGTGATGGACTACAACGCCCAGAAAGCACGGGACAAGGCTGCACACAGCAGCGAGACAGCAGAAGAAGTGAAGCGGGCCGGAAAGAACCTGAACCGGGCCATTGTGAGCCAGATCACCCAGACTGCTGTGTTTGCGCTGATGAAGATCGGTGCGGACTTCCTGCTGCACCGGTGGGACAGAGAGCAGGACGAGAACGGAGATGTGACCGCGGCCAGCGTGAGCAAGCGATTCCTGAATCTGTACACGGAAAGCTTTGCGGGCAACTTCTTGTATGGCAGCGAGCTGTACAGCGCTGTGGGAAATGCAGTGAACGGTACGGATTACGATGTGGTGAGTGCAACCAACATCAGCGCTGTGAATGATCTTTTTGCAGCAGTAACGAAGTTTTCCAGCCTTGTCCGGCAGGACACAGGTGACATGACGGAGGAACAGCTGGAAGCGTATCACCAGAAACTGCGAAAGGCAGGCGTGAACCTGATGCAGTACGGGTTTGAAATTGCGGGTGTGCCTATGGGGAACGCCCGGAAAATGCTGGATGCCTTTGATGCCTATGTGGAAGATGCACGAGACATTGCAAGCGGAAGCGGCTTTTCGTTCAGCTCGACCCCGACGAGCGCCACCGGGCAGTATGACCGGCTGTACAACGCCATTGCCGAGGGGGACACGGACAACGCCAGCGGTGCTATGGCGAAGCTGGAAGCCATGGGCAAGGACGAAAAGACCATTGCAAGCCAGCTGAAGAACCGGCTGAAGAAATACAGCCCGGAAGTAGAGCAGGCGGCCAGGGCCCGGAACGAGGGCAAAGACAGCCAGCGCCAGGAGCTGACAAAGCAGCTTGTGCGGGAAATGTACGAGACCCTGGGCATCCGGGAGGGGGTCAAAGCTGACGCGAAAAAACGGGCGTGGGTGATTGACCTTGTGACCGAAGCCATTGAAAGCAAGGCCGAGGAGCTGTACAGAGGCGGCACCGGCGGCAGCGTCTACGATGCTTTGACCGAGGCCGTGGACACCGGCCGGGCCGACGACGTGCAGGACGAGATCCGGCGGCTGCGGACGGCGGGCAAAGCGGACAGCCAGATCAAGAGCAAGATCACCGATGCGGTGAAAGAGGAGTATCTGGCGGGCAACGACCACGACCGGGAGAAGCTGGAGAAGCTGCTGACGAGCCTGACCAAAGAGGACGGGAAGGCCATGTATGAGGAAAAGAACTTTGCCCAGTGGGTGAAGGACGCGGCAAAAAAGGAGGAACAGGCAAAAAACAGCAAGGATGAGTGGGCAGAGGTGAGGTGAACTTCTCAGTCACGCTTTGCGTGACAGCTCCCCTAGTAGGGGAGCCAAGTTCACGTTGCTGCTCTTTTGCGGGGAGCCCTGCTTAGAAGAAAGGGAGACCGTTCGGGGTGAACGGCCTCCCTTTTGTATGTCCGGGGTAGTTGCACCCGGCGGGGCGTGATAGGATAGGGTCAGGAAGGGCGCACAAATCTGAAATGAGACCTCTGGATCGATCGAGGAGTGCGCCCGATTGGTGAAGGGAGTGAAACTGTGAGCCAACTGGATATCAAGATCAGAAAGCTGCAGGACAATGGTTCGACGTTCCGGGCGAACATTGAGACGCTGTATCTGGGCGGTGTGCGGAGCGCCAAGGTGGACGAGCTCCGCTTTGAGCTGCCGGAGGAGTGGAAGAACTGTACCGTGACCCTGCATGTGCAGCGCCTGAGCGGCACAAAGCCGGACCCCCAGCTGCTGGACGAACAGAACAGCGCACTGGTAGACCGGCGGTGGACACTGGAAAAAGAGGGCACCTGGATGCTGCTGGCCATCAACGACAGCGGCTACATTGCCATGACCAAGCCTGGCAAGTACACCTGCTATGACTTTTTTAATGATACGGCGACCACCGAGAACATTACGCCGAGCATCTATGAGCAGTTCGTGGCCGAGGTGACGAAGTACGCCAAGCAGGCGATGGAGAGCATGAACGCGGCCAAGACCAGTGAGACCAACGCAAAAACATCCGAAACCAACGCGAAAGCCAGCGCGGACAAGGCGAAGGCCAGTGCCGACAGCATGGATGAGAGTGTGGCCACCTGCACCACAAAGGCCAAGGAGGCCGAAACGAGTGCGGCAAGAGCCAAGACCAGTGAGACCAACGCAAAAACGTCGGAGACCAATGCCAAGGCCAGTGAGAATGCAGCAAAGACGAGTGAGGACAACGCCAAGAGCAGTGAAACCGCCGCCAAGAGTAGCGAGACCAAGTCCGCTGCCAGCGAGGAGCGCGCCAAGGCCAGTGAGACCGCTGCCAAGCAGGCCCTGCAGGACACGGAGACGGAGCACACCGCCGCCTTGCAGGATATCGCACAGGCCCGCACCACGGCCCTGAACGACGTGGCGGCCTCCACCAAAACGGCCACCGCTGCGGCAAACACCGCCACCCAGCAGGCCACCGCCGCTGCGGGGAGCGCTTCCACCGCCACCACCAAGGCCGGGGAAGCAGAGAAGAGCAAGACGGCAGCGGCTACCTCTGCTACCAATGCCAAAGCCAGTGAGGAAGCATCCAAGAACTGGGCGGAGGAAGCTAAAAAGGCGGCAAACACCGACACGACCGTCTCCATCGCAGGGGCCCCTGCCGATGCTGCGGCGACCCGGGCGCTGATCAAGGAGATGCTCGCTGCCCAGCGGGAAGAGGACTACAAGAGAGTCAGGTACTGGGCCAGCAACGACCCCACCAGCCCGGCAAGCTTTATCGGCGGCACATGGGAGCGCGTCGAAGGTGAGTTTATCATGGGCGCTTCCAGTGCCTACCCTGTGGGCACCACCGGCGGCAGCGCCACCCACACCCAGACTACTGCCGAAATGCCGAGCCATAGCCATAGTGGCAGTACCGGCAGCGCTGGTTCCCACAGCCACAGTGCATCCACCGACAGCGCAGGCTGGCATAGCCACAGCGGTACGACCGATTGGGCGGGTTCGCATACGCATGATGCAACTATCAACAGTAACGGTAGCTCCACAGGTGGAAACAGCGGTTTGGTTAGTTCGTCCATGGCTTACGGTGACAGCTACTATAAGGCTACTATAACAACCGAATCCGCCGGTTCCCACACCCACAGCTTCAGCACGAACAGCGCAGGCGGGCACAGCCACTCTGTGAGCATCGGGGACGCTGGCGCTCACACTCATACCGTGAGCATCGGCAGCACCGGCAGCGGGCAGGCAATGAACATTCTGAACCCGTACTACGCCCTGTACATCTGGGTGCGGGTGGATGATGCCGCATGAAAGGAGCGCACATGAAAATTATTGACGAGACTGGCATTGTACTGACCACTGAGCCGGATCTGGAAGCTGGCTATCTGGTGGAAGATGTGGAAGTCGTTCACCATGATGCCGTAGAGGGCACAGCTCCGCAGTGGCACAGAGAGACCGCAAAGCTGCCGGACGGCTCTCTCGCCATCTACTACCGGGATGGTAAAGAGATTGGCCGGGACATGGTAAAGGTCATCGATGTGCCCGGTGTTGACCCTCAGCCCGCCTGGGATGAGGAAGTGCCGGTGATGCGGTACATCCGCTACACCGCCGAAGAGCTGGCCGCACAGACTGAAGCCAAGAAAAAGGCAGAAGAAGCCGCTGCCGCCGAAGCGAAGAAAAAGGCAGAGCTGGAAACCGTGCCGGGCCGCATGGACGCTCTGGAAGCGGCAAACGACGACCTTGTGCTTATGATGGCCGATTTGATTGGAGGTTAAAACTATGAAAACGCTGAACAACCTGAAACTCCGCATCATGGTGCGGGCATTCCGCATCCGGCTGAACAACGGCGAAGCCTTTGAGGCAATCGCGGCGGATTACCCTGCCCTGACCGCTGACGACCTGGAAGCTATCCACGTCCAGCTGACCGAGAAGGAGGCGCAGAGCAATGGATGACCTGAAGGTGCGCATCACACTGGGTGACACGACCCTGGAGGGCACATTGGACGAGCTGCTCGAGAGCGGAACTTTCAAAATGGAGTATGACCAGGCAGGGCTTAACAAGATCGTGCAGGAAGCTATTGCCCTACAGAGAGCTGAGTATCAGAAAGACCCACAGCATTACCATGTGCATACCATGACCATGGACGAGCTACCGCATCATCCCTGCACAGCAAAACCGGGAGCGCATACATTCGGCAGTGAAATGTATGGGATTCGACATTTCAATGCATGGCCAATCTGCAGTGGAAAGCATGTCACGATTTGGCCCAATGATGACACCGGTACGAGTTGGCGAGTTTATGTGGGAGGCACTTTGAATACTGCAAAGGAGGCGCAGAGCAATGCCCAGAACCATACTTGACGTTTCCCGCTGGCAGGGCAGCATCAACTGGGACAAGGTCAAGGCAAGCGGCAAAATCGACGGCGTGATGATCCGGGCCATGGGCAACAAGAACGGCAAGCCCTACCTTGACCCCTATTTCGCCCGCAACTACGCCGAGTGTGCCCGGCTGGGCATCCCGGTGGGCGGCTACTACTACACCTGTGCCGTCACGCCCCGGCAGACGGAGGAGGAGCTGGCCGCCCTCAAAACAGCTCTCCGGGGCAAAACGTTCCAGCTGCCCCTTGCCATCGATGTGGAGGACCCCCGCCTGCGCTCCCTGGCCCCCGCAAAGCTTTCGGCCCTGGTGGCCGAAGCCGCTGCCCAACTCGAAGCGTGGGGGCTGTATGCAATGGTGTACACCTACACCAATTTCGCGGATACCGCCCTCGACATGGCAGCCCTCGCTGCTTACGATCTGTGGATCGCGGACTACCGCGGCAAGCGCCCCACCCGCCGCCACGGCATGTGGCAGTACACAAGCAGCGGCAAGATCCCAGGCGTGAGCGGCCCGGTAGACCTGAGCCATGCTTACAAGGGCTATGCTGCCATCATCCAGCGGGCCGGGCTGACGAAAGTGAAAGGAGAATGACAATGAAAAATGAGATTTGTGCGGCCATCGGCATTGTGGGCGGGGCCATTGCCAGCCTGCTGGGCGGCTGGGACACGGCGCTGCAGACGCTTATCATCTTTATGGCAATCGACTACATCACTGGCCTGATCGTGGCGGGGGTGTTCCACACCAGTCCCAAGACCAAAACTGGCACCCTTGAGAGCCGGGCAGGCTGGAAGGGCCTGTGCCGCAAGGGTGTGAGCCTGCTGGTGGTACTGGTGGCCTGCAGGCTGGATGCTGTCATCGGGTCGAACTTTATTCGGGACACCGTTGTCATTGCGTTTGTATGCAATGAGACTATCAGTATCGTGGAGAATGCCGGACTGATGGGTGTGCCCATCCCGGCGGCGCTGACTCGTGCTGTGGACGTGCTGAAGCAGCGGGCGGAAGAAAAGAACGGCAGCTGACAACGGCCCCGGGGAGCCTGATGGTTCCTCGGGGCTGAGTTTGTGTTTTCGACTTCTTTCGACAAAAGGCGTAGCATGATGGGCGAAAGGATGTGTTAGAATGACTGATACACAATTTGACCACTTGCTGCGCCCTCTGGGTATCATTCGCACAAAGAATGATTATTATACTCTCCGGCAGTGTATGACGCTGATTTGCACCAGGCCTGACCGGTTGCGAGCCTTGCAGAAGGAAGTTTATCTGCCTGTGGCGGAAGCTTCTGATCATGCTTGGAGGGCTGTGGAGAGCGCTGTTCGCAGGACGGCAAAGCTGGCGTGGAAAACTGACCCGGAGAAAGTGCAGGTGTTGGCGGGATACCCGCTGGATCATCGGCCAACGGCGGGACAGTTTTTGGAGATGCTGTATAATGCAGCGGATACTATGTACGAGAAAAAGTAAGATTTGAAAGAAGTATGTAGAAAGAATTGGGGGTGGCGTAAAGGGAAAAAATGTTCGAGTGAGAATGTGTCAGGTGGACCAGATGATTCCCAGTCGAACAACTGTTCGGCTGGGAATTTTTTTGCTTTTCGGAAGCAGACGCTTCGGAAAGATTAAAATAAATAAGCATTTCCGTGTCTGTGATCTCGATGCGATTTACAAAGGTATCAATGATCCTGCGGTTATAATCCTCGGTACGTTCGTTGGGAGAGATAAGGAACTGCTCCAATAGGAAGAGGATGCGCTCACGATCCAGAACGGGTGGATGAACTTCTTTCAGGGATTCTAATTGATAGTTGAGGGTGCTTTCCTGCTGCTCCAAGTCAGCAAGGCGGGCGGACAGACGAGAGCTGGCAGTACCGTTTTCAATGGATTCAATGATATTGTTGATTTTTCGGCGCACATCAGCCAGGTTTTGCTCTAACATTGCACGCTCTGGATCGGGCTGGTTGACATCTGCCTGCTGTGCAGCGGCAATAGCGTCGGCCAGATCTTCAAGAGTGTCTGGACGAAGGATATTTTCACAGATGGCATTGACCACAAGATTCTCGGCAACATCTTTTGGGATGTTTTTCTTTTTGCAGGTACCGCCATCAGCTTTATTCCCGCAAGCATAGTAATAGTAAACATCGTTGCGGCAGTTGTGGCCGGAGATGCCCCGCATCAGACTGTGGCAGCAACCGCAGAAAAGCTTGCCAGAGAGCAAGTAATCGGCATGGGAACTATGTGGTGCACGGTGCTGTTTATTGAGCGTGAGCATTTTCTGCGCCCTCTTCCATAAATCATCGTCGATGATGGCGGGGATTGCCCCATCAATACGGACATCGTAGGCTTTGCAGATATAGACACCATGATAGGCTTCATTCTGGATGATGCGAGGAATGCTGCATTTGTTGAAAGAATTGCCCTTACTGGTACGGAGCCCGGCAGCGTTCAGCTGATCCACGATGGAAGCGCTGCTCTCTCCGGCCGCATAATGCTCAAAGATGAACCGGATAGTGGGGGCATTTTTCTCGTCAATAATAAAACGCTTGTGTTCATCTGTGGTAAGCCCCAGGGGGCGGTTAGGATTGATTGCCTTCCCCTTGAGTGCGGATTCCCGCATACCACGCCGCATCTTTTGAGCCAGCTCAGCGGAATAGTATTCGGCCAGGGATTCCATCAGACCTTCCAAAATAATGCCCTCTGGTCCTTCCACAGAGCTTTCGGCTGCATAAAGAATACGAACTCCGTTATCTCGCAGCTTCTTTTTGTAGACCGCACTATCATAGCGATTGCGGGCAAAACGGTCAGTTTTCCAGCAGATCACGAGATCGAACAGATGTTTGCTGCTATCTGCGATCATCTGCTGAAAAGCCAGCCTGGATTCAACACCACGGCCCGAAATGTGCCGGTCAATGTATTCATGCACGATTGTCAAGCCATGCTGCCGGGCGTAGGCTTCGCAGTCCCGGCGCTGGCCCTCGATGCTCTGCTCGGTCTGCTGGGAACCGCCGCTGTAACGGTAGTAGGCAACCAGACGGTTCCCGGGAGACACTTTCTTTCTTCTTGCCATGATTGCTCCTTGTGCGCTGAGCAGGATCATGGTACAATGAACTTGCTCAGCAGGCGTGTTTTCTTATCCTATGATTATTCTCCGACAGACAGATTCCCCATCTGGCCCCGGCGGCTCTATCGTACAGAGCTGCCGGGGATTCTTTTTGCAATAAAAACGACCCCACCATGGTACGCATCGTTGAGAGGCGCGGCGGGGTCTGCAGTACGATTTTAATTGGTATGTTCTGAGGAGTCTGCCCCCAACTGCGCCCTTAGAAGCTCCATCATATTTACCATGGGAAGTATGATCTTACCGTTATTCAGGACGGTGGTAGAAATTGTTTCGATTTTACCCCGGGCGATACTATAGAGAGCGGTTGAACCATTCAGCCACAAGGATGCGGTGAAATCTTCATCTTTTGTGGATGCAGAAGTGCAAAACTCGCCGATCAATACGATATGATATTCCAGCTTGGCATCGGTGTTGTCCGGAACAGAATAACTTCCATCAAGGGTCAAACGAACCTTGCCCAGCTTTTCTGTTTCATCATCAGAAAGTGAAAGCTTGCTCACTGCCACCTTTATGTCTGTCTTCAACACAGCCTCATCGCCAATATCAAGCAAGTTCTTTGTAATGGTGCATTCTGTAATGAAACTGTTTTTATATTGGATGTTGGCCGAAAATTCATTGACATTCACGATGCGATCCCTCCCGGTGCCACTTTCTTGAAATCAATACGGAGCGCGTTTGAGAACTCGGTTTCCTCAGAAACAACGGTATGAATACTTTGCGAACGCACAGGAAAAAGCTGAACAGAGACAGATACTTCATCAAAAGTTAAGGGACACTGTACAGAAAGCTTGAGCGCATTTGCGATTTCCACTAAGGTGTCGATGGTGTAATTGCATTCGCCGCTTTCCCAGCGGGATACGAGGCTTTGTTTTACACCCATTTTTTCGGCAAGCTCTTTCTGGGACAAATTGAGCTGATTGCTCGCCTCCCGGATGATCTGACTGAGTTAAATGTGAAGCGCGGTCTTAGCTGTTTCTACAACAGACATGCTCTGGGTCAGAGCTTCCACCAGATCAGTCAACGTTGCTTTGCAGGACATGTTCATCTCTCCTTTAACAATTCTTCTAAACGCTGCCTTGCGATTGGAGTATATGCTGAATAACTGGTTTTCTTTTTGCCTGCCCGTTCATAGAAAGCAGCCAATAAGTAAAGGTGCCCCTCCTGATAAACGAACAGGATCCGAACGTTGGACGACGTAAATGGAAAACGCATCGAACAGAGCGGAGCTTCTCCGGCGAGGTGCTCCATGGGAGCTCCTTTCCCTTTGATCGCATCATCTCCGTATGAGTTCAGATTAAAAAGATACTCTTCCAGCTTTGACAGGAACTGCCCTTCGACACCTGCGCCTTTCAGGACCGCAAGCAGCTCGCTGATCACGGCGGAATGCAAGGTTATCATACTCTCGTATTTTGAAAACAGTTCAATCAACAACCGCAAAAATCGATCTTTGTTCAGAAAAATCACTTCCTCCAATATGAATTATATCACTTAAAAGTTATATTTTCAATAGAACGCTCCACAAAAACGTGAAAAGCC
>ENA-UEQA01001126-UEQA01001126.1-human-gut-metagenome-genome-assembly--contig:-NODE-1126-length-13461-cov-20.491184_pt1 | contig 13461 bp, 8 predicted proteins | sample MGYA00242936_ERZ507937 | MGnify/ENA primary metagenome ERZ507937 (study PRJEB26167, sample SAMN06115468) | human gut metagenome | host: Homo sapiens | place: China:Chongqing | collected 2016-06-16... | reverse complement strand
TCTACTTCTGTACCGTTTATCAGACGTGCCTGTCCGGCCACTACCACCTGTGAGTTATCGGGCACACCGGATTTCAGCTCATACTCCGAGCCCATACGTCTGCCTAACTCTACTTTGTTGTAAGACACCTTGCCATCTTTATAAACGTACACATAGCGATCACCGGAACCTGCCTGTTTCACAATAGCCAAGTCGGGCACTACGACATTATCCGCCGTACCGAAGTTCAGAGTAGCACGGGCAAACATTCCCGGACGTACACGCTGATCTTTGTTGTCCAACTTGATCTCGATCTGGAAAGTACGGGTAGTTGCGTCGATAGTCGGATAGATCAGGCTGATAGTTCCCTTGAACAGTTCGTCACCATATACATCCAGCTTCACATCTACCGGTTCACCTTTCTTCACTTTCGTGAAATAGGTTTCAGAAACGTTGATCATCAGCTTGACCGGAGTAATCTGCTCGACTACCAATACCGGACTGCCTCCGCTATACATATCACCATTATCATAATTACGGGCAGTGATTACTCCATTGATCGGGCTCAACAGGAAAGTATTCTCCACCAGATTATCATAGGCAGTCTGCTTCACATCGAGCTGCATCTTCGAAGCATCCCACTCTGATTTAGAAGCACCACCTACTTTATATAGCTCGTCAATACGATTAAATTCTATTTTCTGATTGTCCAGTTGCAGTTTCGTTTGTGTCAGATTGGCTGCATCCATCTGTACCAACTTCTGACCTTTGGATACACGGTCGCCCACTTCTACCAGAATCCGGTCGATGCGGACAGGTGACGAAGGAGCAATGTTGTTCTTTACTTCAGCTTCCACCGTCGCTGTGTAATCCTGTATCTGATCTACGGGACGGGCCGTTACATCAGCCACTTTTACTCTAGGCTTCTCGTCTTCCTGTTTCAAAGCAGCCTTATCTTTTCCACCCGTACATGAGGTCATAACTACTGTCAATAGCAGAGCCACTAATTGGATACCTTTTTTCATATTCCTTAGTTGTAATTTTAGTTGTCTATCTTCTTTATTGTTTTCCCAAAACCTGATCAAGGTCAGCCTTCGCTGTCAGGTAATCGTAGATTGATTGATTATAAGTAAGTTGTGCCTGTGTCAGGGATACTTGCGAACTATTAAGTTCGAGTACGGTTCCCTTACCTACTTCGTAACGTTTTCCGGCAATCTGCACCGCTTTTTCAGCTTGCATCACGTTTTCCTTGTTGCTGACAACCTGTTCTGAACTGGCAGTCATATTGTTACGGTAGCTTACTACTTGCATATTCAGCTTTCTCTCCGTATCAATGCGGTTCCAGTCGAGCTGGCGCATCTGGATGCGGGCTGATTTTACTTTCGTAAAGTTGCTCGCTCTATACAAAGGAATACTCAGATTGAACATCAAAGATGAACTGTTGCTCCATGTATAATCAAAGAAATTGATATTCGGATTATACAAAGACTGATACTGATAAGAGAAACTCATCGACAAAGTAGGTATAAAGTTCGTTCTCAACGACTTCACGTTCTTTTCGAGCAACTTCATATTCAACTCAAACTGCTTCATCGTCGTATTATTATCCAAACTCATATCTTCTTCTTTCAACTGATTGGCAAACAGCATTGATTCGTAGTTTGTCAGATTATCGTCAGTCTTAATATCTACATCTGCCGTAATTCCCATCAGCACTTTCAACTGGAGTTTCGCCAGCGTCACAGCATTAGCGGCAGAAATTACATTTGGTTTGATGCTACGCATCTGCACCTCTGCACTGATCTTATCAAATTCGCTGACTGCTCCTTGTTGATATTTAGCGTTCACAACGTTGAAATTATCTTCTGCCAACTTATAACTGCCCTGAAGTACTTCATAACTATCCTGAGCAAGCATCAGCTGATAATAAGCTTTAGTTACCTGATTGATCAGATCCAGTTCGGAAGCACGTGACTTCTCTACCGCCAGTTCGATATCCGTCTTTGTCATTGACATAGCCCGGTAAACTGCCGGTGCAAACAAAGGTAGGTTAATGCTCAGTCCGGCATTAGCGGTATTCGTACCGTCTTGCCCCATCTTGAACGACATGTCGTTCAGTTTCATTTCAGCCGCTTTGATCGTGTGATCCAGTGATCCGTTTAGGCTTGCTTCAGGTAGCAGACTCTGCCACGCTTCCTTACTTGCAACTTTCTTCAAGGCAATTTCTTCTGCTGCCACCTTTATCGTAGGATTCTCATCCAACGCTATTTCCAGGGCTTTATCCAGCGTCAGCGTCAGCGTATTCTGCGCTGTCTGTTCTGTCTGAGCCTTTGCAAAGCCAAACGCACAGAGCGCCATTGCTGTCAGAAGCATTTTCTTGCCTGTCAATCTTTTCAATCTGTTCATAAACTCGTTTCTATTTGATCCTTAATTGTTTGTCATCCGAATCTTACTCCTATTGTTGTTCGACCCGGTTTTTACGATATTCTGATATAAATTCTTCTAAAACTCTGGCTCCTTTTTCCGTGGAAATACCACGTATATAAGTAAACATGATGGATTCGTATACTTCTATAAAAGGATATTCGTTGCAAATATCCGTATTCAACAACACATCGAACTGTTCGCGTACCAACAGGTTGACTATCTCAAAGTTGACATCCGAACGAAAAATACCTTGCTCCACACCCGACTTAAAAAAAGACATCGTCTTTTCCGAGTCACTTTCACTACGGTCTTTCATCATTGCATACACCTTCGGATATTTCTTGATATCCTCAAAAAAGCGTTTATTTGTCTGGTGAAAGATCTCAATACTCTTCTGAAAAACAGCAAGTATAACCTCCAGCACATTATTAGATTGTTCGTATATTGCCTGTAAGTATTTGTCTCTTTCAGCCTGTTTATGCAGAATACACTCCTTCAATAATGATTCCTTATCTGCAAAAACCTCATAGAGCGTACGTTTGGAAATTCCCAATGCTGCCGCAATGTCATCCATCGTAATACACTTAATACCTTTCAAAGTAAAAGCTTCTGTCGCGGTCATTATGATCCGTTCTCTCAACTCTGCCTTTTGGGACGCGTCTCTTCCATGCTCCATCATCACTCTTTTTTAGATTTTGTTAGACTCAGTTTACTATAAATTCACCACTTTAGGGGAAAAACGGAACAAAGATATATAGAAAACTCAATTAACAAATCAAGTTTCCTTTTATTTATAGCCCATTTGATAAATATTATCATTCACTAGAGGTATATGAAAACAAGTGTTAATAGGAAATACAGAGCAAAAGTAAGGAATAGCGGTATATGAAGTAAAGTTTTATCGTTATGAAGAGGGAAATAACCGGTAAATGCCGGATAAATACCGATAAGAATCGATATGTTATCCGGCAGTAACAGTCACCCATTATTAACGATAAACAAAAGGAGGTTTAGTACTCTAACTTAGTCCTTTTTAAAAAAGCAACTGTTTTATGTATCTCTTTGTACATCACGATGTCATCTTTCACAAAAGGCACTTCTTTCCGATAAGCATTCAGGAAACTCTCCAAAAGCGGAGAGGTTTTCAACGGACGGCGGAAATCGATACCCTGTGCGGCATTCATCAGTTCGATAGCAAGGATATGCTCCAGATTATCCATCACTTTATAAAGTTTAGTCGCGGCATTGGCGCCCATACTTACGTGGTCTTCCTGTCCATTAGACGAGACAATGGAATCGCTTGACGCGGCATAACAGTACATTTTGTTCTGGCTGACCATAGATGCAGCGGCATATTGTGGAATCATGAAACCGGAATTTAGTCCCGGATTGGCTACCAGAAACTCCGGAAGTTCACGGAGCCCCATGATCAATTGGGAAACACGACGTTCGGAAATATTTCCCAGTTCTGCCAAGGCAATGGCTAGAAAGTCATAGGAGATAGCCAACGGCTGACCGTGGAAATTTCCACCGGAAATGATTCTGTCTTCGTCAGGGAAGATCGTTGGATTGTCCGTGACGGAATTGATTTCGGTCAGCAGTACGGAGGAAACATAGCGGATAGCGTCTTTCGTAGCACCATGCACTTGCGGGATGCAACGGAAAGAGTAAGGATCCTGTACGTGCGCCTTGGGACGTTCGATCAGTTCGCTGCCTGCCAGCAGTTTACGGAAAGCCTCTCCTGTCTCGATCTGTCCGGGATGAGGGCGTATCTGCTGGATGCAATCCATAAACGGGTCGATGCGTCCGTCGAAGGCTTCAAGAGAAAGAGCAGCTATCAGGTCGGCTTTCTTGGAAAGGCGGAAGGCTTTGAGAATGGCAAATACACCGTTGGCACTCATGAACTGGGTACCGTTGAGCAATGCAAGCCCTTCCTTGCTCATGAGCCGGACGGGTTCCCAGCCAAATTCGTCGAGCACGCTGATTGCTTCGCATTTCTTTCCTTTATAGTTGACGTCGCCCACACCGATCAAAGGAAGGAACAGATTGGCTAATGGGGCGAGATCGCCGGAAGCTCCCAAAGAACCGCGGTCATAGACGATGGGCAGTACGTCGTTATTGAAAAAGTCGAGGATACGCTGTACGGTGATTAGTTGCACGCCGCTATGTCCTAACGAGAGGGCGTGGGCTTTGAGTAACATCATCAGTTTGATGATGACAGGACGGATTTCCTCGCCTACACTGCAGGCATGGCTCTTTATCAGGTTTTCCTGCAAGGTTCCCAATTCGCCGGAAGAAATATTTTTAGTGCATAATGAGCCGAAGCCGGTGGTGATGCCATAAAGAGGTTCTTCGGAAGAAGCTATTTTATGGTCTAGATAATCACGGCATTTCTGAATACGGAACTTGGCTTCGAGAGCCAGTTCCAGCTTCAGATTCTCGTTGATGATCCGTTCGATGATTTCGAAGGTCAGTTCTCCGGAACCTATTTGATACACATTCTTGCTCATACGCGTAAATCTTGGTTGACGGCATCCAGTAATTCTTTCTCTTTCCGGCAAGCGGTTTGCTCTATCCGGTCCGCTTCGGCTTGCAAGCCCTGGACAAATTCTTTGTCTTTGAGTACCCCCAGATTAATGCGGACATTCAGCAATGCCCCCAATACGGCGGATCGTGCCGCCATCATGGCTACACAGGCGTCTGTAATAGCGTTCCGGTTTCCCAGACGGGCGATGTCTGCTATGACGGGCATCACTTCAAGTGCTTTTCGGGCAACTTCCATCGGAATGAGGGCGGCATGCCTGGTGGCTTCCTGAATGGCAGCGCTACGGACAGCTTTTTCTTCATCGGTAGCTTTGGGAAGTTTAAAACAGGCAAAAACTTCATCATAAGCTTCGGAGTCTTTATCAATCAAGGCGATGAATTCTTTTTGGAATCGGGTGGTAAGCGTCTGTGCGTGCTGCATTACTTCTTCGCTGGCTTCATATCCTTTCTTGCCGATGGTGAGTCCTGTCACCATCGTGGCCAAAGCGGAAGCCAGCGCTCCACCTAAAGCGGCAATACTGCCACCGCCGGGTACCGGATCATTGCCGGCTACCTTATCTAAGAAATCTTTTACGGTTAAATCTGCTAACATGGTATTTTATGCTTTTAGTTATCAATTGACGGGGTATAGCATACCGCCTTTAATAGTCATGATGACACAGTTCATGCCTACGTAGTATGGCAGAATGTGATAATTGTCCGAATTCAGTATGACAAAGTCACCTTGCTTGCCTACTTCGATACTTCCGATCCGGTCTGCCCGATGAAGGGCAGCAGCTCCGTTCAGTGTAAGGGCAGTGATGGTTTCTTCGATGCTAAGTTTCATGTAAATACACGCCAAAGCAATGGTCAACGGGATGGAACCGGAGAAACAGCTTCCCGGATTCAAGTCTGTGGCAAGTGCCACGGCACAGCCGGCATCAATCATTTCACGACCGCGTGCATAAGGTTCTTTCAGTGCGAAAGCCGTCAGAGGCAGCAGGGTAGCTACTACTCCTGCGTCGGCCATTGCACGGATTCCGGCATCGGAAGCCTGAAGCAGATGATCGGCAGACAAAGCGCCCAGTTCGGTAGCCAGCTCAGCGCCACCAAAGGAAACGATTTCATCGGCATGGAGCTTTAACAGGAAGCCTTGTTCTTTAGCTGCCTGAAGGAGGCGGCGGGACTGTTCGACAGAGAAAACTCCTTGTTCGCAAAAGACATCACAACATTCGGCAAGTTCGTTCTCGCGGATAACGGGGAGCATTTCACGAATCAGAAAGTCGATGTATTCGTCTCCTCTTCCTTTATACTCTTCGGGAAGGGCGTGGGCTCCTAAGAAAGTGGATACAATGTCGATACGTTTGTGCTCGTCATTGTTCAGGCTGCGCATTATTTTCAGTTGCAGCAGCTCTGTTTCCCGATCGAGTCCATAACCGCTTTTACCTTCTACCGTGGTGACTCCCATAGCACTCATCTTCTTCAGAAAGCCTTCGGCTGCCGAGCGAAGTTTCAGGAAATTCATTTGCCGGGTAGCTTTTACGGTACTGGCTATCCCTCCGCCACGTTCCATGATGGACATATAGCTTTCGCCTTTCAGCCGCCAGGAAAATTCTTCGGAACGTTCTCCGCCAAAAACAAAATGGGTATGCGAATCGACAAAGCCCGGAAGCAGGCAATGTCCCCGGGCGTTATAATGCCAGTAATGCTGGTAATAGCCGTCACGATCTTCGCCACGACTCTCGCCGACGTAAGTGATGATGCCTTTGGTCACTTCTACCGTTCCGTTTTCTATGATGCGGAGCTGTCCCATTTCCGCACCTTTACGGGCGGAAATTCCTGTCGGGGTGACAATACGGGCATTGAATATAATCAGGTTTTCACTCATTGATCTTTTATTATTCGGTTCTTACTATTTCAATCATAATTCGATATAAGTTTCAGCAGCTTTATATCGGACGCACATTATTTTAATACTCCGGGCGCTATTCCATGATACGCGCTTCCAACACCTGCTGCATGGAGAAATTCTCCAGTCCTAAATAATAGGAGGCCGTATCTATCAGCGCTTCCATCGGCACCAGACCAATGATCTCACTTCCAACAATCGTCACTCCATAGCGGCGGGCCTCAATACGCACCAATTCGAAAGCACGGTAAAGGGCGGTGCGGGTGTAATCGGTCATATTAATGGATACTTGGGTGATATTCCGCTCTTTCAGTTCCACCCCCATTGCTTTGACGTAGCGGAGACCGCCGTTGATATGCCGGATATTTTTTGCTATCTTCGTGGCTATTTCAAGATTATTGGTACTCAGATTGATGTTATAAGCGACTAGCGGCATTCGGGCACCGATAGCTACCGTTCCGGCAGTGGGATGACGCTCGGCAGGGCCGAAGTCGGGCTGCCATTCGGGAAGTCTGATTTTCTCCGCCATTCCTTCAAATTCTCCCTTACGGACGGAGGCCAGATTTTCCCGATGCGGGGCTGTGGCGGACTTTTCATACAGAAAGACAGGGAGATTATATAGTTCCGCCACCCGGGAAGCCACTTCTTTCGACAGGGCGACGGCTTCTTCCATCGTCGCATTCTTGATCGGAATGAAAGGAACCACGTCCACCGCTCCCATGCGGGGATGCTGTCCGCTATGATGATTAAGGTCTATCAGACGGACAGCAATGCCGATAGCTTCAATGACTGCATCGCGCAAGGCTTCCGGTTCGCCAACCAAAGTGACTACCAGACGGTTATGATCTTCATCATTGCTATAGTCGAGCAGCTTTACGCCGGATTTGCCACGAAAAGGGGCTACTATCTTGTCTATTTTCTCCAAATCACGTCCCTCGCTAAAGTTGGGGACACATTCGATGATCTTACTCCAATTCATATTTATTTCTCTATTTCGTTACTTTCTATTACAATGCTTCTTTTATTGTCTTTTTAATCAGCTCGTCATCAGCCAGATAAGGCATCGTTATATGATACCCTTCCGAATGTGATTCATTGAAAGCCTCACTAGTTTCCATTGCATGCGGATTGCGAGCCCACGAACGGCGGGCCACTCCGCCCATCACATCCCAAAGCATAGCCGAACGAAGTATCTCGTCCACCCGTTCACTGCCGTCACATACCATGCCGAAGCCGCCATTAATCGCTTTTCCGATGCCGACTCCGCCGCCATTATGCAGGGCTACCAAGCTCATGCCACGGGCGCAGTTTCCGGCAAAACACTGCACGGCCATATCAGCCATGACATTACTTCCATCTTTGATATTCGATGTCTCACGGAAAGGCGAATCGGTTCCACTCACATCATGATGATCACGGCCCAACATGATCGGTCCTACTTCTCCCCGCCGTACCATTTCATTGAAACGGAGGGCGATATTCATTCTTCCCACGGCATCCTGATAGAGAATACGTGCCTGAGTACCTACTACCAGCCTGTTCTTTTCGGCGTCGCGTATCCAGTTATAATTATCCAGATCCTGTCCCCGTCGATTGACATCAATGCACTCCATTGCGGCACGGTCCGTTTTTATCAGATCTTCGTGCCTACCGCTCAGACATACCCATCGGAAGGGGCCATAACCATAATCAAAGAGTTGGGGTCCCATGATATCTTCTACATAACTCGGCCATATAAATCCGTCTTTCTCATCAACGCCATTGCGGGAAATCTCTTTCACTCCGGCATCATAAACCGCTTTCATAAAGGAGTTGCCATAATCGAAGAAGTAAGTGCCGCGTGCCACCAGTTTCCGGATTACCTCAAAATGGCGGCGCAAGGAAGCGTCTGCCAGACGACGGAACTGATCAGGGGATTCATGAAGAAGGCGGGTCCGCTCTTCGAAAGTCAAGCCTGCGGGACAGTAGCCTCCTTCGTAAACGGCATGGCAAGAGGTCTGATCGGACAAAAGTTCAATATGAATCTGCTCACGTTCCGCATATTCCAGCAAATCGACGACGTTGCCATGATAGGCTACCGAGCAAGGTTCCCGACGTTCCATCGCTTCATTTGCCAGACGGAAAGCCTCCGACAAGTCTTGTGTGACATGGCCTACCCATCCCTGCCGATAACGTGTTTCGATACGGGAGCTATCGACTTCGGCTATAATAGAGGCTGCTCCGGCTATTTCGGCTGCCTTTGGCTGTGCCCCGCTCATTCCTCCCAAACCGGAAGATACGAAGAAGTGACCACGCAAATCTTTGTCCTGCGGAATGCCGAGTTTCAATCGTCCGGCATTGAGTAATGTATTGAAAGTGCCATGAACAATACCCTGCGGACCGATATACATCCAGCCGCCCGCCGTCATCTGCCCATAGTTGGCAACTCCCATTTGTGCGGCAATGTGCCAGTCGTGCTGATTGTCGAACTGACCTATCATCATAGAGTTGGTAATAATAACGCGGGGAGCATCGGGACGGGAACGAAACAGTCCCAACGGATGTCCGGACTCAATGACCAGTGTTTGCTCAGGAGTAAGTTCTTCGAGATATTGCTTGATCAGGAGGTATTGCATCCAGTTCTGACAAACTTGGCCGGTTTCACCATAAGTAACAAGTTCATAGGGATACAACGCGATATCAAAACAGAGATTGTTGTCAATCATTACTTGAAAGGCTTTGCCTTCCACACATTTGCCACGATATTCATCAATCGGTCTGGCTTTCAGATCGCCTGCGGGGCGGAAGCGGTATCCGTAAATTCGCCCACGGGTACGCAATTCTTCCATAAATTCAGGTACCAGTTGCTCATGCAATTCCAAGGGGATATAGCGCAATGCATTCTTCAATGCCGTAGCTGTCTGCGCCGGCGTAAGCGTATAACTACGGTCGGGGGCCCTCCGGATACCTTCTATGAAAGCTGGGTAGGGAGGTAACGTGTTGCCAAGAGTTATCTTCATAATAAGCAGAATTAAGGATTACAAACTGTAAGCAATACAGTTCTATAACTCTTCGCAATATAGAAAAAAAGAAGAGAAAAGACAAAGGTTTTGGTAGATTTATTATCAGAAAGGTATTATTTATTCTTTCTGCTGCTCACCACACAGCATTTGCAGATACTTGAAGGTATGCTTCGCTTCCTGACTGTCTTTTGTAAGGTAGGCTTTCTTCCAGTCCGGATGTTTTTCCAGCAGTTGCGCCATCTTTTCTTTTCCTACAAAATCAATCTTTCCGGTCTCACCGTTCAGCTCATAGCAGACCCGTTTAGTAACCAGACTTGAAGCGGCAAGAGCATCTCCCACATTTCCACCCAGTTTCACATCATCTTCTTCTGCAAATGTCCCACCGATTACCGACCCTAATGGCATCGCACAGAAATAGATATTTTTGCCCAACTGAACAGCCGGAGCATACCACGCCCCGAAACGCATCTTTTTATAACGCAACTTACGACAGTTGATAAATAAGTCTCCTTCAGAAGTACGCACCGCAAAACAACGCTTCTTCAACTGGCGGCACATAGATTCATCATTGCCTGCCGTTATCCGGTAGTCAGCCCCGCCTGTCAATAGAATCTGGCTTCTGGAACGCTTCTCTACTCGCAACACCGCAAGGGTATCGCCATCTTGAGCCATCAACTCTTTCAAGTTCGAATAAATGATATTCTGCGCAACTACCGGAAGGCTAATCACGCTTATCAGCAACCACAAAACATATCCTTTCTTCATAAGCCATCCTCCTTTCTTCATTCAACGCCTTTTCGAGTGGAAAGTTATAAATTTTAGCGCATAAATGCAAGAATGGAAAAAGAAATGTTGAAAAAAGAAGCCAAGAAGCCTCTTTCGCCTTCTTGGCACAGCACCTCTTACACGCAATTATCCCGGAAGCAAGTCAATCGCCCCCGAAGTTTGTTTACTCATGAGATACGGTTTATGGTTCTTTTTATAATCTTATCTTGTCTTTTTCCATCCTGAATATCAGGTGTTTTATCTGGTATATCAAGCATTAATACCTGTTATGACCGATATTATGACTTATACTGTGCCCCATACTGATGTAGCATACATAAGTAATCATAAAGAATAAGTTGTGACAATTTACATGGAAACAGACTCCATTCATATCCGTTTAAGTTTGCGACAATGTTTATCCGGACAAAGAAAGGATAAGCACCCGGGAACAACAGCAAATGAACGATTCATTATGCTATTATGCAGGCATGATTAATATATTCCGTCAGTAACAACAAATCGTTTCACGTACATGCTCCCATCAGTCCACGTACGTAAACCATTGAGCTCACATACGTGAACCGAACAGATCACGGACGTGAAACGAAAATATGAAACGAACAAAATATATTAGTCAAACCTTGTTTACAGGTTAAGGTTGCCGAGTCTTGTCTTAATATAGGCGGCATACAGGAAGTAATATATGGCATAAACAACGTACATTCATGCCTAAAAGGGAGTTCTTAACATAAATAGGCAAAGGCTTTAAAACAGCGCGCTTACCACTGATAATCAACAAATTAACCGTATTATCTATTAAAAACAGGTGATAATAGAAAGCAGAAAAACATCTATTATCACCTTATTATCACCGGTTATTATCACCATTACTTGACTAATTATAAGACACTTATCACACAAAGGTGACAAGTGACAATAACAAAGTGTGTTTATTTCCTATGTAACTTTGCTCTAAACCATCACAACTTGCTTCATCACCGATTACTGAATGACCGTTAATAAAGAGTAAATCTGCTCTTTACAAAAACACGCTCCCATTCTGCTTTTTACGAATTATATTACCTTTGTCCGAAAAGCAATATAATCGTATGGAAAAACAAGAAAATATTATAGCAACCTATCAACAAATCATTCAGGAAACAGAACAACAACTACAAAAAGCGCGGAAACGCATTCGCTATATCAGCCTTCTGAGACTGATCTTATTCGTAGAAGCAGTAGCCTCCGCTATTATTTTTTGGTCTGATGGATGGTTAAAACTCATCGTCTTTACCGTAATTCCCATCATCGCTTTCATTTGGCTGGTGCAAAGCCACAACCGATGGTTTTACTGGAAAGATTATCTCAAAAAGAAAATAGAAATCAATCAGCAGGAACTACGAGCACTGCAATATGACTTTTCCGACTTCGACAACGGAAAAGAATACATCGATCCGTCTCACCTCTATACTTTCGACTTGGACATATTTGGCGAGCACTCACTATTCCAGTATATCAATCGTACTTCGACCCCCATCGGCAAACAGCGTCTTGCCAACTGGTTCAATGCGCATCTGGAAGAAAAAGAAGCTATCGAACAACGTCAGGAAGCGATTCGGGAACTATCTTCAGAACTTGAGTTTCGGCAACAATTCCGCCTGCTCGGATTACTTTATAAAGGCAAGCCATCCGACACCTCTGAAATTAAAGAATGGGTAAACAGTCCGAGCGACTATCGGAAACACGCTTTCCTCCGTATCCTCCCGACAGCAGTAGGTATTATAAACCTCCTATGTATCGGCGCAACGATTCTGGGATTTCTCCCTGCAAGCATCAGCGGGATAGTATTTGCATGCTTTGTCGTATTCAGTTTTATCTTCTCAAAAGGAATAACCAAAATACAAGCGACGTATGGCGAAAAACTACAAATTCTGTCTACTTACGCCGACCAGATTCTCATCACCGAGAAAAAAGAGATGCACAGCCCTGCACTGCAACAACTGAAAGCCGAACTTACAAGCCAAAATCAAACAGCTTCCCAGTCCGTACATCGCCTTGCTAAACTCATGAATGCACTCGACCAACGAGGTAATCTGCTAATAAGCACCATCTTGAACGGCCTCCTATTTTGGGAACTCCGCCAAGTCATGCAAATCGAGAAATGGAAAGAAGTACACTCCGCAGATCTCCCCCGCTGGATCGAAGCTATCGGAGCAATTGATGCTTATTGTTCTCTTGCAACATTCTCATACAACCATCCGGATTACATCTATCCTCAAATAACTTCTCAGTCTTTCCATCTGCAAGCCGAAGCCTTAGGGCATCCGCTCATGGACCGCAATAAATGTGTCCGCAATGGAATCGATATGGAGAAACGCCCGTTCTTTATCATTATTACCGGCGCCAACATGGCAGGCAAAAGTACTTACCTGCGCACCGTAGGTGTCAACTATCTATTGGCTTGCATTGGTGCTCCTGTATGGGCTGCGAAAATGGAAATATTTCCCGCTCGTCTTGTCACCAGCCTCCGGACAAGTGATTCACTCACCGACAACGAATCTTACTTCTTCGCCGAACTCAAACGACTGAAACTAATCATTGATAAACTCAAAGCCGGAGAAGAATTATTTATCATCCTTGATGAAATTCTGAAAGGAACTAACTCTATGGATAAACAGAAAGGTTCTTTTGCCTTAATCAAACAGTTCATGAGCATGGATGCCAATGGTATTATCGCTACTCATGACCTACTGCTAGGCACACTAATAGATGCTTTTCCACAAAATATCCGGAATTATTGTTTCGAAGCGGACATTACCAACAACGAACTGACATTTTCATACCAGATGAGAA
>ENA-UEQA01001076-UEQA01001076.1-human-gut-metagenome-genome-assembly--contig:-NODE-1076-length-13856-cov-16.931055_pt1 | contig 13856 bp, 12 predicted proteins | sample MGYA00242936_ERZ507937 | MGnify/ENA primary metagenome ERZ507937 (study PRJEB26167, sample SAMN06115468) | human gut metagenome | host: Homo sapiens | place: China:Chongqing | collected 2016-06-16... | reverse complement strand
GTCTATCGTGCTGATCTGGCAGGTGCTTTTTGATTACAATGGTGTTGTGAATGTGGCAGTGCAGAAGTTCGGCGGAGGACAGGTGGACTGGCTGAAATCTTCAGCAGGTCTTTTGGTCATTATTCTGCTGTTTTTATGGAAAAACTTAGGTTACAATATGATCCTCTTTTTGTCTGCGATGGGAAATATCCCAAAGGATATTATCGAGGTGGCAGAGTTGGACGGGGCAAACCGCTGGCAGATCTTCCTGCATGTTAAATTGCGGTATCTGTCACCGACGATCATGTTTGTGACGATACTTTCCATGATCAATTCGTTTAAGGTTTTCCGTGAGATTTATCTTCTGACAGGCGAGTATCCGTACGGTGCACTTTATATGCTGCAGCATTATATGAACAATACGTTTGCTTCGGCAGATTACCAGAAACTTTCCACGGCAGCAATTTATATGTCCTTTGTGATGATCGTCATTATGGGAATTTTATTTTGGGTGGAACATCATTTTGGAAAGGATTTGGAGGAAGAATGAAAAAGAGATCAGAACGAAAAAAATTATGTATCCGCATCTGCCTGACGGTGATCGCAGTGGTTACGGCGCTGATTTTTATCATGCCGATCGTTCTTACCATCAGCAATTCGTTTATGTCGGCAGCGGAGATCACCTCCAACTATGGTTCCATTTTCCAGAAAACGGATACCGGGGGCAAGCAGTACATCTCTCAGACGGTAAACCTCAAATTTATACCGGATATGGTAACTTTCTCACAGTATGCGACCGTGTTATTTAAGAGTCCGGACTATCTGTTGAAGTTTTGGAATTCCGTGATCTTAGTGGTGCCGATCGTGGTATTCCAGCTGGTGGTGGCAGTGCTCGCCGCATATGGCTTCACAAGGACCAGAGGAAAACTTTCCGCAATCGTCTTTTTTGCATATGTGATCTTAATGATGATGCCATATCAGGTTACACTGGTGCCAAATTATCTGGTCTTAAACTGGATGAAGCTACTGGATACGAACTGGAGTATATGGCTTCCGGGTATTTTTTCACCGTTTAGTGTGTACCTGATCACGAAGTATATGAGACGAATACCAGTGCCGCTCATCGAGGCGGCGAAGATTGACGGAGCCAACGAGTTTCAGGTCTTTACAAAGATATGTATTCCAATCTGTAAGGGCGTGATCACAACCTGTGCGATCCTGGTATTTATGGATTACTGGAATATGGTGGAACAGCCACTGCTGTTTTTTAACGATACAGATAAATACCCGCTGTCGATCTTTTTGTCAAAGATCAATGCGCAGGAAGTGGGACTGGCATTTGCAGTGGCGACCTTTTACATGATCCCAAGCCTTTTGATTTTCTTATACGGTGAGGATCAGCTGGTAGAAGGTATCGCTTATCAGGGCGGTGTCAAAGGATAGAAAATGGAGAGTTAAAAAGATGACAGATAGAAAAGATAAAATAAAGAATATCACAATTATATTTTTACTGGTGATGCTGATACTTACCTTTTTTTCCAATACGATCATGAATTATTCGCTTGTGGAAGTCAGCACACAGCAGGTGACAAGCGGTCAGATCACTTCCAAGGTGCGCGGAAGCGGTTCTGTGGAGGCGAGTGAGAGTTATTCCGTCACGATCGAGGAGACAAGGAAGATCGCAACGGTCAACGTGAAAAAGGATGCGGAAGTAGCAACCGGAGATTTACTGTTTACCTTAGAGGATACAGACAGTGATGAGTTAGATGCTGCAAAGAAGAGTTTAAACGAGGCACAGGCAGCCTATGAATCTGCAGTGCTTACCGCAGGGATCACAGTGGCAGAGCGCCAGAGCATTGAGGCTGGAAAGGGATCAAGCCTCACCCAGAAACAAAATGAGATCGCAGCAGCAAATCAGAGAGTGAAAGATGCGCAGGCGGCAGTGGATGCTGCACAGGCAAGTGTCGATAAGATCAAAGCACAGATCGATGCGGTCAGCAACTCAACGACAGACACAACTGCAGAGGAAAAGGCAGTGTTAGATGCAGAGAAAAAGAACAGTGAGGCGCAGGACAGCCTGACGAGTGCGGAGAGTGCTTATACACCGGTGAAGAGTGCGTATGATACGGCGCTTTCAGGTCTGCAGAGCGCACAGAGTGCGTATGATGAGGCAAAGACAGCATACGATAACCTACCATCAACCGCCACAGAAGCAGATAAACAAACGGCAAAAACATCGGTGGCGATTGCAGAGACAAAGCTGAAAGCAGCCAAAGCCACTTACGACGCCCGCAAGGATGATTTAAATAAAGTCCAGGGTTCCTACGATTCTGCAAAGTCCGCAGCAACCGACAGCAAGAATGATCTGAGCAATGCAAACTACAATCTCTCCGTGAAAAAACTGACTGGCACGAACACCGCGGAAGCAAACAATCTGCAGGCGCAGTTGAACACGGCAACGGCGGCACTGACCGATGCAAACTCAGCATTGACCAGCGCAACCAATGATCAGAAAAAAGTGACCGATAAGATCAGTGGAGAGGTGACGATCGCATCTGCCTATAAAACAATGACAGATCTTCAGGAAGAAGTAGCAAAATTACAGGCGAAATCCATCGGAACAGAGATTACATCACCAATATCAGGAACTGTTACTGATATTGCAGTGACAGCAGGAACTACGGTCAACGCCAACGATGTCATGATGACCATTCAGCCGGAAAACAAAGCGTATGTGTTACAGTTCTCTGTGACTGAAAATCAGGCAAAGAAGGTCAGAGTCGGAGATACAGCGGAAATACTGAATAACTGGTACGGAAATGATGTTTCCGCAGTCGTGTCAGCCATCCGCAAAGATCCACAGAACCGCACCAACAGTATTATCATCTGTGAGATGAAAGGGGATGTGTCAGTCGGAGACAGCTATACACTGTCTATCGGGGAGCAGAGCTCCAACTATGACACGATTGTACCGACGAGTGCTATCCGGGAAGATTCCAATGGAAAATTCATTCTGATCATAGAGTCAAAGAGCACACCGCTTGGAAACCGCTACTATGCGAGACGTGTGGATGTGGATGTTATCACATCAGACGATACAAAATCAGCAGTGACCGGAGCTTTGGAAGGATATGAGTATGTGATCACAACGACTACAAAACCGATCAAGGAAAACGAACAGGTACGTCTGGCATCAGAATAAGCAGAAAGGAATGACACATGAAGGTAAAGCAGTACAGAAAAATACTTCTATTAGTGCTGATGATATGTGCTGCCATTCTTTTCGGCTGTGTGGAACGGGCACTCGGCAGACAGCTTTCCACACAGCAGATCGCATCAGAGTGGTCAGCAGAAGACAGTTATGCACAGATTTCCTGCTTTTTTTCCAAAGATGCAGCAGTGACGAAGGACTATGTGATACAGCTGGAACAGAAATTAAAAACTGCGTTGCAGGAGGCGTCAGAGGATACATCGGATGTAAACGGAAGAACGCTGGTGGACTGTTACAGCACAAAAGGGGAACTTACCCTTTATTCTGACCGGGCATCTATCACGGCGAGAGCATTCGGTGTTGGAGGAGATTTTTTCACATTTCATCCGCTGAAACTGTTGTCCGGCAGCTATTTTGATGGAGAAGATTTAAACAAAGACGGTGTGGTCATTGATGAAAATGTTGCATGGCAGTTATTTGGTTCCAACAATGTCGCAGGAATGTATGTGGAGATCAACGGAGTACAGTATCCGGTGCGCGGTGTGGTAAAAAGCGATAAGGGATATTTCAGTGATGCGGCGGACGAGGAAGCAGCAACCGTTTATGTCTCTTATGAGATTTTAGAAGGCGGATCAGGCAGCAGTACTGGCGGCATGGACAGCGCAGCAGCCAGCACACCGGCAGCGGGCACGACGGATTCAAAGGGTGGAAGTTACGGACAGGCAGCTGGAACGACGCTTGACAGCTATGAGCTTCTCATCAAAAATCCGGTGCAGAAGTTTGGATTCAATGCATTAAAAGAAGCATTGGGATTGGATGAAAGCAGTTATGAGATCGTTGAAAATTCTTCCCGTTTTGGATTGATGAATCGTTTTACGGTATTAAGAAATTTTGGGATCCGTTCGATGAATACAAAGAATATTGTTTTCCCATATTGGGAAAACCGGGCGAGAGCTTATGAGGATCTTGCAGCGTTGCTGTTGATTCTGGAATTGTTATGTCTGGTCTATCCGGTCATTTTTGCAGCAGGGAAAATACACTGGCTGTGGAAGCACAAGACTGAAATCCGACAGAAGCTGGTGCAGTGGATCAAGGTGTTCGTGAAAGAGCTGCGGATCTGGATGAAGCATGTGAAAGCACAAGAACGTCCGGTGAAAAAACAGTGACATTGGAAAAAATAAAGGAGTGGCGGTATTCAGGACAGAATACCGCCTTGATGTATTTATGAAAAGAATTGTTTTATTGGTTGGCGGTGTGGAAACGCTTGCCTACTTTTCCATACAGATGGGAAATGAATGGAAGCGCATGGGCTATAAGGTGTTCTATTTTGACCTGGAGGATGAGAGGAACAGCGCCAAAAAGCTGCGCAGATTTATCAAACCGGGGGAGACAGTGCTTGTCACGTTTAACTTTGAAGGTCTGGAAAGAGAGGCAGGCGTTTACCGTGAAGGCATTGGCTATGTATGGGATGAATATGCAGTTCCGTGTTACAACATCGCCGTCGATCATCCGTATTATTACCATGAGAGACTTGCTGATCTTCCGAAAAAATATTACCACATCAGCATCGACCGGCTGCATGAGGATTATTTTAAACATTTCTATCCGGAGTTTACGCACCGTGGATTTCTTCCGCTTGCAGGAAGTAGTTTAGAAGAGTTATGTAAACCGAATAGCGGTAAGGAAGATGGAAAACAATCGGTTGAATATCCGGCAGAAGCAAATAGGAAGCCTGTTGAGAAAAAATACAATGTTATTATGACAGGAAACTTTACCCCGACGTCTTTCTGTGAACCGTATATCCACTGGATCAACGATGAATATGCAGCCTTTTATCAGGGAATCATCGATGACATCATTGCGCATCCGCATCGCACGGTCGAGGAAGTGGCATTGGAACACTGCGAGCGTGAGATGGGGGAGAATACTTATAAGGATCTCCGCATGGCGCTGCACCGCATGATATTTATTGATATCTATGTGCGCAATTACTGGCGCAGGGAGGCGGTAAAAGTGCTGGTGGACGCAGGAATACAGGTGGATGTATTCGGCAAGGGCTGGGATGAACTTACCTGCGAACACCCGGAAAACATGATCCTGCATCCGCAGACAACCTCAGAGGAGTGTTTAAAAGCAATTGCGGCGTCCAAAATATCGTTGAACGTCATGCCATGGTTTAAGGACGGAGCACATGACCGTGTCTTTAATTCCATTTTAAATGGCACTGTCAGCGTGACCGATACGAGCAAATATCTGTGCGGGGAGTTAAAAGAAGGACAGGGCGTCTGCTATTACGACCTTGCACAGATTGATAAATTACCGGAACTTGTGAGAAAACTACTGGCGGACGATGCACGCCGGGAGGAGATCGTAAGAGCCGGAATCCCTGTGGTGGAAGAAAAACATACGTGGATCAGGCGAGCACATCAGCTGCTGGAATGGATCGAGGAAGATGCAGGCGCGGCAGACAGAAAAGATTGAGAGAGAAACAGGAGCGATTGGAGAAAAGCGAAGAATTCCGCATAAAACAGTTGCATTTTGCAGATAATGAGGGTATAATGTCGGAAGAAATTGGCAGTGACGAAAGCTACGACCGCAAAGCTGTTTCAGAGAGCCGGTGGCAGGTGTAAACCGGTGCAGTGAGTAAGGTCTTTCCACTTTCAGAGCCGGTGATGAAAGTCACAAGGTTCGTACCCTGTATCGTACGTTTGAGAGGTCGGAAGAGAAGCAGGATATTCCGGCAATATGGGTGGCAACGCGGAAGAGAATACAGCCTTTCGTCCCATGTGTTTTGGCACAGGGGCGGAAGGCTTTTGTGTTATAAAATAGACAATTGCGAAACTCATGAAAATCTAAATTGAATTGTGAAAAATTAACAAAAGCTTGAGAAAACACTGGGGAGCGGTCGGTTCTTAGAAGGCAGGTGCAACGTAAGTTGTGACTGGCTTCTTAGTACCGATACCAGCGACACGTAGCGAAAGCGTGTTTTCGAAAATTTTGTTAATTTTGAACAATTGAAAGAAGACTAGGATGAGTTTCGCAAACGCCTAGTGTTATAAAAAAGAAAAAGGAGCTTAGAAAAAATGATCGATTTAAAATTTTTAAGAGAAAATCCGGAAATCGTAAAACAGAACATTAAGAACAAATTCCAGGATCAGAAATTACCGTTAGTAGACGAAGTGATCGAGTTAGATGCGAAGGCAAGAGCAACACAGAAAGAGGCAGATGAGCTTCGTGCAAGCCGCAACACCTTATCCAAACAGATCGGACAGTTAATGGGACAGGGCAAGAAAGAAGAAGCAGAGGCAGTAAAGGCACAGGTAAGTGCCAATGCAGCACGCCTTGCTGAGTTAGAGGAAACAGAGAAAGAGTTGCAGGAAAAAGTAACAAAGATCATGATGGTAATCCCAAACATCATCGATCCGTCTGTTCCAATCGGAAAAGATGACAGCTGCAACGTGGAGATCGAAAAATTCGGCGAACCTGTCGTTCCTGATTTTGAAATCCCATATCACACAGATATCATGGATCGTTTTGATGGTATCGACCTTGACGCAGCAGGAAAAGTTGCAGGAAACGGTTTCTATTATTTAATGGGTGATATCGCAAGAATCCATTCCGCAGTGATCTCCTACGCAAGAGATTTCATGATCGACCGCGGATTTACTTACTGTGTACCACCATTCATGATCCGAAGCAACGTTGTAACAGGTGTTATGAGTTTTGACGAGATGGATGCTATGATGTACAAGATCGAGGGAGAGGATCTTTACCTGATCGGAACTTCCGAACATTCCATGATCGGTAAATTCATTGACACGATCAACGATGAAGAAAAATTACCATACACACTGACTTCTTACTCTCCATGTTTCCGTAAGGAAAAAGGAGCACACGGTATCGAGGAACGTGGTGTATACCGTATCCACCAGTTCGAGAAACAGGAAATGATCGTTGTCTGCAAACCGGAAGAATCCAAAATCTGGTATGATAAATTATGGCAGAACACCGTTGACCTGTTCCGCAGCTTAGATATTCCGGTCCGTACATTAGAGTGCTGCTCCGGCGATCTCGCTGACTTAAAAGTAAAATCCTGCGACGTAGAGGCATGGTCTCCAAGACAGAAGAAATACTTCGAAGTTGGAAGCTGCTCAAACTTAGGAGATGCACAGGCAAGACGTTTAAAGATCAGGGTAAAAGGAAAAGACGGAAACAAATATTTTGCACATACCTTAAACAACACAGTTGTTGCTCCGCCACGTATGCTGATCGCATTCTTAGAGAACAACTTAAATGAGGACGGAAGCGTCAACATTCCAAAAGCACTTCAGCCATATATGGGTGGAATTGAGAAGATCGTTCCAAAACACTAAGAAGAAATAGAAAAGTAAGAATAAATAAAAAAGTAAGAACAAATAAAAAAGAATGTATCCGGAGGAAATTAATCCGGATGCATTCTTTTTTTAAAAAATTATTTCTCATAAATACAGTGTGTTCCCTGATGCTGCATCAGCCCGCCAAGACATTTTTTGTTGCAGCGGACACAGCGGTGGATCTGGTCTGCATGACCATCTTTCAGCTTGTTTACCCAGTCAGGATCAGCCAGTAACTGGCGGCTCATGGCAGCACACTGGATGCGGCCATCGGCAAGCTGTTTTTCCACAAAATCAGGATCGGTAAGTCCGCCGACACCACAGATCGGAAGATTGGTGTACTGTCTTACCTCATCACAGAATTTTAGGAAACATCCCGGTTCACCAAAATACGGATGGTTTTTCGGTGGAATAGTATTTTCAAGATCAGAATGGTTTGCGAGCGTGACATGGAAGCTTGTAACGCCAGCTTTTTCAAGCATTGGAACAAATACCTTCAGCTCATCCTCGATAACACCTGCATTTCCGTAGTGTGGATTCTCCTGACGGACGGCAAGCTTGTAATCGATTGGCATATCTGGCAGTTTTTCGCGGACGGCAGAAACAGCCTCCACTGCAAAACGGGCACGGTTTTCGGCAGTTCCGCCGTATTCATCGGTGCGGTGGTTGTAAATGGAAGAACTGAAACTTCCACACATACGGTCACCGTGGATCTGGATCATATCAAATCCTGCTTTTTTTGCGAGAACAGCGGCAGTGCCGAAAGCAGAGGTGATCTCTTTTACTTTTTTGTGAGGCATATTCGTAATATATGGAGCAACCTCATTATTTAAAAGAGGGCGGAGTTCCTGCATGCTGATCCGTTTTGTGAGCACGCCCGGAACATATTTTAACATGGCTTTGATATTGGAATCGGACTGATGAAGCTGGGCGCATACCTTACAGTCATTGTCATGGGCGATCCCGATCACTTTTTCATAGAATGCAAAGCCTTTTTTGTCAAAAAGTGATTTTCCGAAATGACTTTTTCCAACCGGAACGTCTCCGACAATGATCATAGCGCAGCCGCCAGCTGCGATCCGGCGTATTTTTTCAAAGTAATCTTCATCCGATAAACCGAATGTTGTAGGGGCAAAAATAATGCGGTTTTTTAAGGTTAATCCTCCATAATTGAAGGGAGTCTGAATTGTTTCGTACATAATCTCACACTTTCTGAATTGATATTTTACACAGCAGATTTAAAAGGAGCTGCTGCTCCTCATTGGTAAGACCGGTCAATTTGGTGGCATCCCAGTCGAAAAGTACCTGATGGCAGACATCAAAAGCCTGTTTCCCAAGAGGGGTTAAGGTTAACCGGTAACTGCGGCCGGATTTCTTTTCTTTGATCAGAAAACCATCTTCTGCAAGTTTCGCAACGGAGCGCTGCGAATGTCCCCAGTCCAGTTTTAAGGCGCTGGTCAGTTCTGATGGGGTACACTCAGGATGTTTGCCCACATAAATGATAAAGTACATCTGACCAAAGTTAAGACCTAACTCATGGAGCTTTTCTGTTGTGTAAGCAGCAAATTCTTTATATAGTTCAGTTGTATAGTAGGAAAGAGTTGATATTAGCATAAATCCTCCTTACATCGCAAAGCGAAATCCAATTTTCACATCGAAAACTGAGTATTTTCGTTTCCAACTTCACACAGTATAAAACCGATACTTGACTTTGTCAAGTAAGAAAATAAAAAAAGTTGTATGAGTTTTTGACCGGATGACTTGTGATCTTTTATCATTCGGGTGAAAACCCATACAACCGTTCCTGCTTATTCAGAAATATGATTTTCGCGCATATATTCACCAATTTTTTTATCACAGGCAAGAATGTGGTTTGCAAGCCAGTTCAGTAAAAACTGGATCAGATCAAGAAGATATACCTGCTGGTTGTCATCCAGATCCTCCATTTCATCCAGATCGATATTTACAAGACGGTCTACAAATGCAGCGTGTGCCCGCTTCTGTGAAGGAAGTTCAGGATAATGGATGCGCTCCATCAGGGCCTCTTCCTCGCTGAAATGTAATTCCGTATAATCTCTCAGTTCTGCCAGCAGACGCATGATCTCATCGTATTTATCATGTAAAAGCTGGTCGTGGATGAGGTCATTGGTATCACTGATGATCTCAAACAGCTTGCGGTGCTCATCATCGACAAATGTGATGCCGGTTTTGTATTTGTCCGTGAATGCAAATGGATCCTCTGTAGATTCTTCCGTAGGGATCATTTTCCCGATCATCATATCGCTGCTTAAAATATGATGATAAAGCCAGTGCACGAGGTAAGTAAGAAGTTCATTTAACGATCTCTTGGCATTGCGTGGTGATGTGGTATCCAGTTTAAATTCGTTGATCGTCTTTGCAAATGCAGCATGTTCTGTCTTCTGGAGAGGAAGCTCAGGATCATGGATACTCTCCATATAAGCCTCCTCATGAGCAAGGTGCGTAGCTGCGTAATCTTTCAGGTTTGCGATCAGGCTTTGACCGATGGCTGTCACATCCTCTGTTTTCTCAACTAATTCGAATGCTTCATTTATCATCTGGAACAGACGCTTGTGTTCTTCATCGATTGCATCAATATGAAGCATACAGTCTTCTGTAAATTCGTACATAAAATCCTCCTTCTGTGTGTCATAAATCCGCAGCGCTTACGGAAAAGTGCAGTGGAATGTCTTTCGTGTTGCTACATTTATGTCATCATCATAGCACATGCTGGAAGAAAATTACAGTTGTTTTCGTGGAAATTATGCCATACTTTTACAGGTACTGCGGATGAAATTTGCAATAATCCTTTTCATCGATTCAAATTAATGATATAATTTTTCTGAAATGTTGACAGATATACATTTTATCTTCCTAAAATGTTGATGATTTACATTAAAAAGTGTTATTTATGTTGATCAGAGGTGCCTTATGTTAAAAAGAAAAGCAACAAATTTTATGAAAAACTGGATAAACACAAAGGATAAGAAGTGCCTTGTCGTTCAGGGTGCCAGACAAACAGGAAAGACATATACCGTTGAACGTTTTGCCGAAGAAAATTATGAAGAACTGGTTGAAATTAATTTTAAACAGATGCCTTCTGCGATGGAGATATTTTCTGGAGATCTTACCGTAGATGCTATGGTTATGGGTATGCGGTTCCGCTTCCCTGAAAAGAAAATTATTCCTGGAAAAACATTGATTTTTCTGGATGAAATTCAGGAATGTCAGGAAGCGGTCACATCACTTAAATTTTGGGCGATAGATAATAAATATGATGTAATTGTATCTGGCTCACTTCTTGGAATCGACTACAAACGTGCCTCTTCTTATCCGGTTGGATATGTTGATTATTTGAAAATGTATGGGATTGATTTTGAAGAGTTTCTGTGGGGAATGGGAATATCCGGGGATATGATAGAAAATCTCTGTGGTTATCTGCGTTCTAAAATGATTGTGCCTGAAGCAATTCATTCGCAAATGATGAATTATTACAGACAGTACATTGCAATAGGTGGTATGCCAGAGGCAGTACAGAAATATATAGACACAAAAGATTTTAGGAAAATTGACAGGATACAGCGCAGCCTCTTACAGGGATACCAGTATGACATAGCACATTATGCAACAGCTGAGGAAAAGGTAAAAGCAGAGAAGTGTTATCTTTCTCTTGCAAAACAGTTACTGGATAAGGAAAACCATAAATTTCAATATAAAGAAGTCGAGCATGGTGGTCGGGCACAAAAATATTTTTCAAGTATTGAGTGGTTGCTTCGTGCGGATATGGTGCATTTATGCAAACTGGTAACAGATGTCAGATTTGATCTGGATGACTATGCAAGAGATGACTTTTTCAGGGCATACACAACGGATTTATCTCTTTTGATGGCGATGAAAGATTTTTCATTAAAGCAACATATCGTAGAAAATACGTTATTCGGAAACTCAAAAGGCGGTATATATGAATGTGCCATAGCAGATGCACTTTACAAGAAAGGATATCCGTTATATTTCTATAAAAATGAGACAACCAAGAGAAGAATTGATGTTATGATCCAAAAAGATGGTGTGGTAGTTCCGATTGAGGTTAAAAGTGGAAATACGCGGGCTAATTCCTTAAAATCTATTTTGAAAATGAATGCAGACATTCCTTATGGATACAAGTTTGTTGATGGTAATATAGGTGTAAGTGATGATGGTATCATTACATTACCGTTATATATGATCGCGTTTATTTAAAGTATTATTTTTTTGACTTTGTGATATAATATTTTTAAAAGCTATACCATTAAGCGTTTCGGACGTTTGCGAGAAGATGTTTACATCACTTGGCGTAATGGCAAGGCTTTTTCTTTTCCATTTATATTTTTTTAAAATATTATCACTGGATTCCCATAATACATTGTAGCTGTAGTTCCCGGTTATTACTTGGTATGTTATAATATCTTATATGAGGCAAGAGAGCAGACAATGGCTGTAGTTCCCGGTTATTACTTGGTATGTTATAATAAATGTGTAAAAGAAGTGATTGAAGAAATTGCTGTAGTTCCCGGTTATTACTTGGTATGTTATAATCATATTAGCACGATCATCTTTTAACTCTAAGCTGTAGTTCCCGGTTATTACTTGGTATGTTATAATTCTTTATTATATGGTTCATGTGCCATGATGCTGTAGTTCCCGGTTATTACTTGGTATGTTATAATGGCCAGAAAATACATATGTTTGCAAGGTTTGCTGTAGTTCCCGGTTATTACTTGGTATGTTATAATATTTAAAGACTTTACATAATTATTTAATGCGCTGTAGTTCCCGGTTATTACTTGGTATGTTATAATAAATAAAACCAGTGCTTTTAATAGCGAAGTGCTGTAGTTCCCGGTTATTACTTGGTATGTTATAATACGTGCTGGGAGTTGACAAGCTGCTGGACGGCTGTAGTTCCCGGTTATTACTTGGTATGTTATAATATACTTCATGAAACCGACAGCACTTGAAAGGCTGTAGTTCCCGGTTATTACTTGGTATGTTATAATTCTGATCTTTTGCTTTTGTTTCTGTCTGCAGCTGTAGTTCCCGGTTATTACTTGGTATGTTATAATTCATGCAGTATCATTATTTTTTCAATCATAGCTGTAGTTCCCGGTTATTACTTGGTATGTTATAATACCGCGCTGGCCGTATCACTGCGGTCGACAGCTGTAGTTCCCGGTTATTACTTGGTATGTTATAATAGACTTACCGCCCGGGATTCAGTCTGTATTGCTGTAGTTCCCGGTTATTACTTGGTATGTTATAATTCCAGATCGGCGAGCTTGGAAGTCAAGCCGGCTGTAGTTCCCGGTTATTACTTGGTATGTTATAATAGTACGTTCTTGCCGCCACGCTTGCCGCCCGCTGTAGTTCCCGGTTATTACTTGGTATGTTATAATATCCTCTGGAATATTATATTTTTCCATAATGCTGTAGTTCCCGGTTATTACTTGGTATGTTATAATTTCCGTTTTCTTCTCTGCTCTTCGCCCCATGCTGTAGTTCCCGGTTATTACTTGGTATGTTATAATACAACCGAACCGACAAATAGATATCTATAGGCTGTAGTTCCCGGTTATTACTTGGTATGTTATAATATAGCTATCGAGAACGAACAAGGCGAACGGCTGTAGTTCCCGGTTATTACTTGGTATGTTATAATTTGGAACAATAATGAGTGTTACCAATGCACGCTGTAGTTCCCGGTTATTACTTGGTATGTTATAATAATTCGATATACAACCCGTGAAAGCCGTTAGCTGTAGTTCCCGGTTATTACTTGGTATGTTATAATTCTAAAAACGATTCCCAAACAGATTGAGAGCTGTAGTTCCCGGTTATTACTTGGTATGTTATAATTAAATCCTTTCTAAATACAATTCTTTCTTTGCTGTAGTTCCCGGTTATTACTTGGTATGTTATAATAAATTTCAGATACGAGCAGGAACCGCAGATGCTGTAGTTCCCGGTTATTACTTGGTATGTTATAATAGGGAACGGTAAACCCTGCATAATCCCAGTGATTATGCAGGGTTTTATCTTTCAAAAAACAAGTAAAAAGTGATTCTAATAGATGAAAAAAACTCATTTTAAGTTTTTGCATCGTAAAAGAAGCCTGCTCATTCGTGAAACACTTCTTTACGCAGCAAAGCAGCAAGTGTTTTACTGCTGAATGAAAATAACTTACTTTCTGTAATATCTATAAAAATATCTGCCCAATAAAGTTATTTATATGATATCAT
>ENA-UEQA01001059-UEQA01001059.1-human-gut-metagenome-genome-assembly--contig:-NODE-1059-length-13974-cov-13.982946_pt1 | contig 13974 bp, 12 predicted proteins | sample MGYA00242936_ERZ507937 | MGnify/ENA primary metagenome ERZ507937 (study PRJEB26167, sample SAMN06115468) | human gut metagenome | host: Homo sapiens | place: China:Chongqing | collected 2016-06-16... | reverse complement strand
TGAAATAAATGAATTAGGTTTTTTTAATGAATTTTAACGGAATAAAATAGAATTGTATATGTGATTATGGTAGAATAGGACATTAATGATTTTGTTAATCGGAATTTGTAAAGGAGAACTTTATGAAAAGGATATTAGTGACAGGTGGAACAACTTTTGTAAGTAAATATGTGGCAGAATATTTTGTGAATGCGGGTTATGAAGTATTTGTACTTAACAGAAATTCTAAACCACAAGTTCAGGGAGTAAAACTTATTCAAGGCGATAGGCATAATTTGGGTGGTGTATTGAAGGATACATTCTTTGATGTTGTAGCTGATATAACGGCTTATAACGATAAAGATATAATTGATTTTGTTAAGGAATTAGGTTCTTTTGATCAGTATATTATGATTAGTTCGAGTTCTGTTTATCCAGAGTATGGTGTTCAGCCATTTCTGGAAGAATCAGAGAAATCCAAAAATAAGTTTTGGGGTGCATATGGAACTGATAAAATAGCAGCTGAAAAGGCATTGCTTGAAAGAGTGAAAGATGCATATATATTAAGACCGCCTTATTTATATGGACCAATGAATAATGTGTATAGAGAAGCTTTTGTATTTGATTGCGCCTTGGCAGACAGAAAATTCTATTTACCACAAGATGGTAGTATGAAATTACAATTTTTTCATGTGAAAGATTTATGCAGGTTGATGGAGGTAATAATTAAAGAAAAGCCTAAAGAACATATTTTAAATGTTGGTAATGTTGAAACAGTTTCTATTAAAGATTGGGTAACAAAATGCTATGAAAGCTTAGGAAAAATACCGGAATTTGTAAATGTTTATGAGGAGATTGAACAGAGAAATTATTTTAGTTTTTACAACTATGAGTACTATTTGGATGTATCACGTCAAAGCAAAATATATCCAGAAACCACATCATTAGAAGACGGATTGAGAGATAGTGTTAAATGGTATTTGGAACATAGCGCAGAGGTAAATAAGAAACCATATTTTGAATATATAAATGAAAATTTAGTGGAGAGTTAATTTGAATAGCAATCGTTATAAAGAATACTATAAATTCAATTTGTGGAGGATACTGACTTATGAAAATACATATTATTGGCTGCAGTGGTTCTGGAAAAACCTATCTAGCAAATGCACTTTCAAAGAAGTATAATATTTCTCATTTCGACTTAGACGATATTCAATGGGATAATAACGCCAAAGGATATGGGAAAAAGAGAACACTTGATGAACGAAAAGCGTTATTACAAGAAATATTATGTAATAATGATGAGTGGATAATTGAGGGTGTATATTATGCTTGGGTACAGCATAGTTTTGATGAAGCTGATAAAATATATGTTTTAGATATGCCTAGCTATTTATGCAAAAGTAGAATTATTATGCGATTTATAAAAAGAAAATTAGGAATAGAAATGGGAAAAAAAGAAACTTTGAAATCGGTCTATGACCTTTTGAAATGGACTGAAACTTTTCAGAATAAAAATCTGAAAGAAATAAGAAGTATTTTAGATAGATATGACAATAAAGTTATCTTTTTATCAAGAAAAAAGGATGTAGATAAAATAATAAAGGCGGTATGTTAACTTCCAATTTGAGGAGGTGAACACTTTGGATATTGAGAAAACCAAATCATATTACAATCAAATAAGAAGTGGGGATTTATGTGATTGTGATTATTGTAGAATCAATATTCATGAAGTCAAAGCAGCTTATCCTACCTCTTTTATAGACACTCCATAACCGTGAGTTCCATAACGTAAATTGCAGATTTTGTGGTGCAATCCATAACGTTGATTGGGCAAATATAAGCGTCCTCTCACAAGTCGTTCATAACGTAAATGAAAGAAAAACGGTACAGACAAATATGATTTCCTTTGTGAGCCATGGAGATAAGACTCTGTAGAGGCTTATCGGAATGCCCGGCGAACAGGAATATCATATTTCGTCTGTACCGTTTTTCTTTTCATAAACCTATAAAATCACGACTTGTGAGAGGACACTTATATCTGCCCTTCAAGCTCTATAAAAGCACCGCAGAATCTGCGACACTACGTCCGTTAAACTCAGGTTTATATCAGTCCAACCTCACGGAATACATCACTCAGTTCTGCCGGCATAGCGCCAGCCAGTGATCTGGCCAGTTCTTCCGGTGTGCATTTCCGGTAGCCAAGTACCCACTGAACGGTCATAAAGATAGAACCCTGACAGTACATTTCCAATTGAAACTGCAGATGCGGAGAAATCTTTTTGCCGGTACGGCTTTCAATCTGATCCGTATAGAAAGCGGTGATCAACTGGAAATCATGATCGCGCAGGCAATTCTGGTCATCGTTTTTAAATGCAGCTTTAAAAAACAGCTTTTCTTCCTGAATATAAGTAAATTTATTTACAAGACTTTCATAGACAGATTTTCCCTCTCCCATATGTTCAAAGGACTCCAACAGAATTTTGTCAAAATACCAGTTGATGAGATCGTATTTATCCTGAAAGTTGCGGTAAAAGGTCTGTCTTGTGACACCGCATGCTTCTACAATTTCCTTCACAGTGATTTTTTCTACAGGTGCAGTTTTCATACAGCGTTTCATGGCATCTGCCAGCTCATATTTTGTTCTTTCGGTGGATTTTGTGATTGCCATAGCTTTCTCCTCATTTGTGCAGACCTTTCTAGATAATCACATTTTAGCATAAATCAAGTCTGTTCGGAAAATATTTCTATATGAAAAAACAGTAAACATTCCAAAATTTTTCTAAAATGAGGTTTTATACTTGCCAGACTCCATGTTTTGAAGTATAGTACTCTTCGCTTTGCTGATTCAAAAGAGAAGAGAAGGAGACAACAAAATGACATTTTATCAGGAGTTACAGCTTAGTTCTGCCGGTTCAAAACAGTTGATCAAAAATACGACAGACAAAAAAGAAAAATGGCGTCATATTCTTATCTATAATTTTAAAGTATATCTTGTTATGGCTTTTTGTGTGGCGGTTGTCACATTGTATACAAAATTGACAGGACAGGAAAATAGCGTTGTAGGAGTAACGGTTCTGTTGGCGCTGCTTGTGCTGAGACAGGCAGATTTTGGCATACAGACGAGTCATGGATTGTTGTCCATTGTGGGAATATTTATAATCATGATGGCTGGCCCGCGACTGGCAAATATGGTATCTCCGGTGGGAGCATTTTTTATAAATTGTGTCTGTATCCTGCTTCTTATGATTTTTGGGTGTCACAATGTCATTATGCATAATCATTCCACGTTTGTGCTCGGGTATCTGCTCTTATATGGATATGATGTGAGTGGCAGAGCTTTTGAGATGCGGGTGATTGGACTTACGGCGGGAATGCTTGTGTGCATGGCGGTTTTTTATAAAAATCAGAAAAACAGACCTTATCGCAGGACATTTAAGGATTTATTCCGGGAATTTGATGTTCGGTCTGCGAGAAACCAATGGTATCTGAAACTGACACTGATCGTCTCAAGTGCAATGCTGATCGTTTCACTGCTTGGACTTCCGAGAGCAATGTGGGCAGGGATCGCATGTATGTCAGTCTGCCTTCCATTTACAGAGGATGGAAAAATGAGGGCGGTGGACAGGGGCGTGTTTAATATTGCCGGATGTGCGCTGTTTCTCGTCCTTTATCTGATACTGCCGGAGTCAGGAAGAAGTATGATCGGAATTATTGGTGGGATCGGCGTGGGTTATTCTGCCGGATATAAATGGCAGACGGTTTTTAACACGTTTGGAGCGCTGGCAATTGCAGCTTCATTATTCGGACTGCCGATGGCGCTGCTGCTTCGGACAGGGATCAATGTGACTGCCTCTCTTTATACAGTGGTTTGTAATGTCGTATATGATAAATTGCATGGAAAAAGAGCAGAAATCGCAGAAAACCTCGTAAAACCATAAAAAACACTGGTATTTTGCAAAAGTGTGTGCTATAATCCTAGAATGACTGCGATAGTCGTAGTACGCCCATTTTTAGGCAGAGCCAGAAAAACCGCGGGTTTATGCGACTTTGGACGTGGCTCGATTAGCGCATTAAGCGTGAAATGTACATGGATATTTTATATATATAAGGAGGAAAATCATTATAATGAGTGTACAGGTTGAAAAATTAGAAAAAAACATGGCAAAACTTACTGTTGAAGTACCAGCAGAGGAAGTAGAAAAAGCTTTACAGGCTGCTTACATGAAAGAGAAGAACAAAATCAGCATCCCTGGTTTCCGTAAAGGTAAAGTTCCAAGAGCTATGATCGAGAAAATGTACGGTGCAGCTGTATTTTATGAAGAAGCAGCAAACATCTTAATTCAGGATAATTATGCAGCAGCTATGGAAGAGAGCAAAGAGGACATCGTTTCCAGACCAACAATCGACATTGTTCAGATCGAATCCGGAAAACCTTTCATCTTCACAGCAGAAGTGGCTGTAAGACCGGAAGTGACACTTGGAAAATACAAAGGTGTTCAGGTAACTAAGATCGACACAACTGTAACAGACGAAGAAGTAGAAGCAGCACTTGAGAAAGAGCAGCAGAAGAACTCCAGAACTGTAACTGTAACAGACAGACCAGTTGCAAACGGTGATACAGCAGTCATCGATTTCGAAGGATTTGTTGACGGCATTGCATTTGAAGGTGGTAAAGGAGAGAATCATCCATTAGAGATCGGTTCCCACTCTTTCATCGATACATTCGAAGATCAGTTAGTAGGACACAATGCAGGGGATGAAGTAGAAGTTAACGTTACTTTCCCAGAGAAATATCAGGCAGCTGATTTAGCTGGAAAACCAGCCGTATTCAAAGTTAAGATCAACGAGATCAAAACAAAAGAACTTCCGGAGTTAAATGATGAATTTGCTTCTGAAGTATCTGAGTTTGATACATTAGCTGAGTACAAAGAAGACTTAAGAAAACATCTTGAAGTTGAGAAAGAGAACGAAGCAAAACGTACAAAAGAAGATGAAGCAATCAAGAAGATCATCGACAAATCCACAATGGAGATCCCGGAAGCTATGATCGAGACACAGTGCGAGAACATGATCAATGAGTTCGCACAGAGAATCGCACAGAGCGGTCTTTCCATGGAGCAGTACATGCAGTTCTCCGGTATGACAATCGACGGATTAAAAGAGCAGGTTCGTCCGGAAGCTGAGACTCGTATCAAGAGCAGCCTTGTATTAGAGCAGATCGCAAAAGAAGAGAACATCGAAGTTTCTGAAGATGAGATCAATGCAGAAGTTGAGAAGATGGCAGCTCAGTACGGAATGGAAGCTGACAAGTTAAAAGAGTACTTAGGAGAAGCTGAGAAAGAATCCATTAAGAGAGATTTATCTGTGACAAAAGCAGTTGACTTAATTATGGAGAACGTAAAAGAAAGAGCAAAAGCTAAGACAAAGAAAGAAAAAGAAGCTGAAGCAGAAGAAGGAACAGAAGAATAATTCCGGCAGCGTACAGCAGACAGAGGATTGCATATAATATGCAGACCGGAAATATCACAGACTGGCTCTTATGAGCCGGTCTGTTTGAGATTTATGGCAGAATGCATTTGATGAGAAAAAAGTTCAGTATTTTTTAAAATTCGAACAAGATATTAATTTTTCATAAAACATGTTTTTTTCCTATTCCAACGTCCCTGTATTTGTGGGATAATATTTATCAGTGCAGTGTATGACCGATATATTGCAATAGTGAAAGAAGTGCGGATCCCATGATAGTGCGATCCAGATCATATTTATGAAAAGAAAGGGCAGGTAAGAGATATGAGTTTAGTACCTTACGTCATTGAACAGACAAGCAGAGGAGAGCGTAATTACGATATTTACTCCAGATTATTAAAAGATAGAATTATTTTCCTGGGAGAAGAAGTGAATGAGACAACAGCAAGCCTTGTGGTTGCACAGTTACTTTTCTTAGAGTCCGAGGATCCTGGAAAAGATATTCATTTATATATCAATTCCCCGGGTGGAATGGTAACAGCAGGTCTTGCTATTTATGATACGATGCAGTACATCAAATGCGATGTATCTACCATCTGTATCGGTATGGCAGCCAGCATGGGAGCATTTTTACTTGCAGGCGGAGCAAAGGGCAAGAGACTTGCACTTCCGAATGCAGAGATTATGATCCATCAGCCATCCGGCGGAGCAAAAGGTCAGGCAACCGAGATTCAGATCGCAGCAGAGAACATTTTAAAGACAAAGAAAAAATTAAATGAAATTTTAGCTGCAAACACCGGAAAACCATATGATGTGATTGCAGCGGACACAGAGAGAGATCATTACATGTCCGCTCAGGAAGCAATGGAATACGGACTGATCGATAATGTGATCACAAGCCGTTAATAAATAGAGACATTGGAGAATAAGAAATGGCAGGAAGAAATGACGAGAGACTGCGCTGCTCATTTTGTGGTAAGACTCAGGATCAGGTCCGTAAACTGATCGCGGGACCAAACGGAGCCTATATCTGTGATGAGTGTGTAGACGTTTGCGCCGAGATTATAGACGAAGAGTTGGAGAATGATGAATTTGACGGAAATCTGGAAGAACCTGCGGAGCAGATCAATCTGATCAAGCCGGAGGAGATGAAGGCATTTTTAGACGAGTACGTCATTGGCCAGGATAAAGCGAAGAAAGTTTTGTCCGTTGCAGTTTATAATCATTACAAGAGAATTATGGCAGGATCAGATTCAGATGTAGAATTGCAGAAGAGTAATATTCTTATGCTCGGACCAACCGGTTCCGGTAAAACACTTTTAGCACAGACTTTGGCGAGAGTGTTGAATGTTCCGTTTGCAATCGCAGATGCAACCACACTTACCGAGGCAGGTTATGTGGGTGAAGATGTCGAGAATATCCTTTTGAAACTGATCCAGGCTGCTGATTATGATATTGAGCGTGCACAGCACGGTATCATTTACATTGATGAGATTGACAAGATTACAAAAAAATCTGAGAACGTTTCCATCACAAGAGACGTTTCCGGCGAGGGTGTACAGCAGGCGTTACTTAAGATTTTAGAGGGAACGGTTGCTTCTGTTCCGCCACAGGGTGGAAGAAAACATCCGCAGCAGGAACTGATTCCGATTGATACTACCAATATTTTATTTATCTGTGGTGGTGCTTTTGATGGATTAGAGAAGATCATTGAGACACGTCTCGACCAGAAATCCATTGGATTTAATGCAGAAGTACATGCCAAAGATGAGTACAATGTAGGGGAAGTATTAAAACATGTGCTTCCGCAGGATTTTGTGAAATTCGGACTCATCCCTGAATTTATCGGTCGTGTGCCGGTAACCGTAACACTGGATATGTTAGATAAGGATGCGATGATCCGTATCTTATGCGAGCCGAAGAATGCACTTGTAAAACAGTATAAAAAGCTGTTTGAATTAGACGGTGTCAGTTTGGAATTTGACAGGGATGCACTCGAAGCAATCGTGGACAAAGCGCTTGAGAGAAAGACCGGAGCGCGTGGTCTTCGTGCAATCATGGAGGCTGTTACATTAGATCTGATGTATCATATTCCATCCGATGAGAGCATTACAAAATGTGAGATCACCAAAGAAGATGTAGAAAAGAATCTTGCAATTGAAGAGAAAGAAGAAAAAGCACTTGTTGAGAAGTTAGAACAGGCTTCTTAAACAAAAGATAACAGCAGGAAAAGCTGTTACAGATAAAGGAATTATAGAAAATGGATACAATGATTATGAAAATGCCTGCAGTTGCCCTTCGTGGAATGGTGATCCTGCCGGGAATGGTAGCCCATTTTGACGTAAGCCGTGCAAAATCCATCAAGGCAGTGGAAGAGGCGATGATGGATGAGCAGAAGATTTTTCTTGTGGCACAGAAAGATGTGGAACAGGAAAATCCTGATATCGAGGACTTATTTAAGATCGGGATCATTGCTGAGGTAAAGCAGGTAATTAAGTTACAAAATAATATTGTACGCATTTTGGTAGAAGGGAAAGAGCGGGCAGAATTGTCCGCTTTTCTTGAAAATCCGGACTATCTGCTTGCGGAGATCATTCGATTTGACGGGGAAGTGGATGACGGACTGCCAGAAGAAGCGAAGGAGGCAATGCTTCGGAGCATTCAGGAGACATTTGGTAAATATGTGGTCGTCAATCCCAAAATGGGAAAAGAGCTGCAACGCCAGTTAAGTGAGATCACAGATCTGGAAAAACTGATGAATCAGCTTGCCAACAGCCTTCCGGTACATTTTGAGGAAAAACAGAAAATCTTAGATGCGGTTTCTATGACCGAACGTTATGAGGTTCTGATGGCACTCTTATTAAAAGAGATCGAGATCACAGCCATCAAGAATGATTTTCAGGCGAAAGTCAAGGCGCATGTGGATAAAAACCAGAAAGAATATCTGCTGAGAGAGCAGATGAAAGTAATCCGTGAGGAGCTTGGCGAAGATAATACGGAATCAGACGCAGATCACTTTATGGATGCTCTGGGCAAAATCAAGGCAGACAAAGAAGTAAAAGAGAAGATCAAAAAAGAGATCGACCGTTTTAAAAATATCAGCTCCAGCTCCTCTGAGAGCGCTGTGGCGAGAGGGTATATTGAAACACTTTTGGAGCTTCCGTGGAATAAGACATCCAGAGATAACAAGGATCTGAAGAATGCCGAGCAGATTTTAAATGCGGATCATTACGGTCTGGAAAAAGTAAAAGAGCGTATGTTAGAATTTCTGGCTGTCCGCAATCTCACCAGCAAGGGCGAGAGCCCGATCATCTGTCTGGTCGGACCACCGGGAACCGGTAAAACGAGTATTGCCCGGTCCGTTGCAAAAGCGTTAGATAAAAAATATGTGCGGATCAGTCTCGGTGGTGTGCGGGATGAGGCAGAGATCCGCGGCCACAGAAGAACTTACGTCGGAGCAATGCCGGGACGTATCGTGAACGGACTGCGCAGCGCCGGCGTGAAAAATCCGCTCATGCTGTTAGATGAGATCGATAAGATGAGCAGCGATTACAAGGGGGATACGGCGTCTGCATTGCTGGAAGTGCTTGACGCGGAGCAGAATAAGAAGTTCCGGGATCATTATGTTGAGATACCGATCGATCTTTCAGAAGTGCTGTTTATTGCAACAGCAAACTCTGTGCAGGATATCCCAAGGCCGCTGTTAGACCGTATGGAACTGATCGAAGTGACCAGTTATACAGAGAATGAGAAGCTTCACATTGCCAAAGAGCATCTGCTCGCAAAGCAGATGGAGCGCAATGGGATCAGACCGGAGCAGCTCGCCATCACAGACAAAGCGATGGCAAAGATCATCAGTGGTTACACAAGGGAAGCTGGTGTGCGTAATCTTGAACGTAAGCTTGGTGAGATATGCAGAAAAGCAGCAAGACCGCTTTACGAGGGAGAAAAAGAGAAGATTAAAGTTACAGAACAGAATCTTGAAAAGTTCCTCGGCAAAGAGAAATACAGTTTTGATAAGAAAAATGATACGGATGAAGTAGGAATCGTCCGTGGACTTGCATGGACAAGCGTTGGTGGAGATACTTTAGAGATTGAAGTCAACATCATGCCGGGAAAAGGTGAGTTCCAGCTGACCGGACAGCTGGGAGATGTGATGAAGGAATCTGCACAGGCGGGAATCAGCTATATCCGTTCTGTCAGTGAAGAGTATCATATTCCGAAAAAGTTTTTCCAGGAGAATGACATCCATATCCACATCCCGGAGGGTGCAGTGCCGAAGGATGGACCGTCTGCCGGAATCACGATGGCGACAGCCATGTTGTCGGCGATCACGAAGACACCGGTCCGCGCTGATGTCGCAATGACAGGTGAGATCACACTTCGCGGCCGTGTGCTTCCAATCGGTGGACTGAAGGAAAAAACACTGGCAGCCAAAAATGCAGGAATTAAGACCATCTGTGTGCCAAAGAAGAATGAGAAGGATATAGATGAGATTTCACCGGAGATCAAAAAAGGTCTGAAAATCGTGTTTGTGGAGCAGATGAAAGACGTGCTGGATGTGGCGTTTGTAAAGAAGTGAATTAAGAAGAGGAAAAGACAATGGTAATTAGAAGTGTAAATTTGGAGACTGTCTGTGGTATCACAAGTAAAATACCGGACAATCCATTTAATGAAGTGGCATTTGCAGGAAAGTCAAATGTAGGAAAATCATCCATGATCAATGCGCTGTTAAACCGCAAGTCGCTCGCAAGGACATCGGCGCAGCCGGGAAAGACGCAGACCATCAATTTTTACAATGTCAATGATGCCATGTATCTGGTCGATCTGCCCGGTTATGGATATGCAAAGACCTCTGCCAGCGAGAAGGAAAAATGGGGAAAAATGATCGAGAATTATCTTCATACCTCTAAAAAACTGCAGGCAGTCTTTTTGCTGATCGATATCCGTCATGATCCGTCTGCAAACGATAAAATGATGTATGACTGGATGGTTTATCAGGGATTTACACCGATTATCATCGCCACAAAGCTTGATAAGATCAAACGAAGCCAGATCCAGAAGAATGTAAAAGCAATCCGTGAAGGTCTGAAAGTAAAGCCGGGTACGGTGATCATTCCATTCTCCTCCGAGACGAAGCAGGGAAGAGATGAACTGTGGGAGGTTATCGATTCCTTTGTTCTGCCACAGGAGGAAACTGAGAAAGAAGATAAATAACAGTTTGCAGAATGCCTGTGGCCTGTAATGTAAAAATGACATTGCACTGCAAAATCGTTCATGGTAAAATAGCAGTATAAGTGTCAGACAAGACAAAAAGCACCCGGAGATACTTTCCGGGTGTTCTGCGAATATAAAGGTGCATCGGAGGATGGTAGAGATGAAAAAGAAGAAAATTGTGATTGCTCTTGGACATGAAGCATTGGGAACAACACTTCCTGAACAGAAAGAGGCAACGAAACGAACAGCAAAGGCAGTGGCAGATTTTATCCGTGAAGATTATCAGGTTGTGATCACACACAGTAACGGACCACAGATCGGTATGATCCATACTGCTATGAATGAATTTTGTAAATTATATCCGGAATATACTGCAACACCAATGTCTGTATGTTCTGCAATGAGTCAGGGATATATCGGTTACGATTTACAGAATGCGATCCGTGCGGAATTATTGAACAAGGGAATCTATAAACCCGTTTCTACGATCCTTACACAGGTTGTGGTTGATCCATATGACGAGGCGTTTTACAAACCAAGCAAAGTCATTGGACGTGTGCTGACGGAAGAGGAAGCAGAGGCAGAGGAGAAAAAAGGAAATCACGTTGTCAAAACAGAAGGCGGGTACAGACGAATCGTTGCAGCGCCAAAGCCAATGGATATCGTGGAGATCGATGCAATCAAAGCATTGTCCGATGCTGACCAGATCGTAGTTGCCTGTGGAGGCGGCGGCATCCCGGTATTAATGCAGGACAACAACTTAAAGGGTGCCAGTGCTGTTATTGAAAAAGACCTTGCAGCAGGAAAACTGGCAGAACTGCTGGATGCAGACATGCTTGTTATTTTGACAAGTGTTGATAATGTATGCTTAAATTATGGACAGCCGGATGAAAAACCATTATCAACCATGACTGTTGCAGAAGCAAAGAAATACATGGAGCAGGGACAGTTTGGTGAGGGCGATATGCTTCCTAAGATAGAGGCAGCCATTAACTTTATCGGTGACTCTGCGATCAGATCTGTTCTGATCACAAAATTGAACAAAGACGGTTCAAATATCCATGGCGGTATGGGTACCATGATCACAAAATAATGTTTTTGACATAATGTTTACAAAAAGAGCAGGTTTTTTTACAAAAGAAAGCTTGCTTTTTTTATGTTTATTTCGTATAATCTCTCCGTAGATGGAGTCGCCGTACCAAAGAAGAAACTTAAAATTTATTATACATTTTTCACAAGAATACGAATAAAAACGGAGAGAAGAGACTGTATTATTGTGAAAAGTGTATAAGTTTTAAGTTTTGCAGAGATTGGTTCGTCGGCTTCGTGCTGGTTTAAGGAGATTGTTAAAACTATAACAGAAATCAGGAGAGGCATACGCATTTCGAATGAATAAAAATCAGCAGGAACACTTGAAAAATGAAACCATAAAAAGAAAGGAAGAATTTATGACAAGAAGAACAAAAATTATCTGTACGTTAGGACCATCCACCGACAATGAAGCGGTGATGAGAGCATTGATCGAAGAGGGAATGAACGTTGCACGTTTCAATTTTTCGCATGGACCGCATGATGAGCAGATGGGAAGATTAAAAATGCTTCGCAAACTGCGCAAAGAATTGGGAAAATATGTTGCAGCTTTACTTGATACAAAGGGACCGGAAATCCGTCTCGTAGAATTTGAAAAAGGAAAAACAGAGTTAAAGACAGGTCAGACTTTTACACTGACAACCGATGATATTCTTGGAACAGATGAGCGCGTATCCATCACTTACAAAAATCTTGCAGATGATGTAAAGCCGGGCGATCATATTCTGATCGATGATGGTCTGGTAGGTCTGGAAGTTGTAGAAATCAAACCGGTTGCAAAACCAGTGAATACCAAGGTCAACGCAAGAGATATTGTCTGTAAAGTGTTAAATGATGGTGTGATTTCCAATAAAAAAGGCGTGAACGTTCCGAACGTTGACCTCACGATGCCATTTATCAGTGAAAAAGATTACGGAGATATCTGTTTTGCGGTAGAAAATGATTATGATTTTATCGCAGCTTCCTTTGTCCGTACCGCAGAGGATGTTATGGAAATCCGCAAAATCCTTGCGGAAAAAGGCGGCGAGGATATTAAGATCATTTCCAAGATCGAGAACATGCAGGGTGTCCGCAATATCGATGACATCATCCGTGTGTCCGATGGTATCATGGTGGCGCGTGGTGACATGGGTGTTGAAATCCCGTTAGAAGATGTTCCGGTTATGCAGAAAATGATCATCAAAAAAGTATGTGAGGCTGGAAAAATCGTTATTACAGCAACTCAGATGTTAGATTCCATGATGAAACATCCAAGACCAACAAGAGCAGAGTCCACAGACGTTGCAAATGCTATTTATGACGGAACGAGTGCGATCATGTTATCCGGAGAGACTGCTGCAGGAATGTATCCAATTGAAGCTGTAAAAACAATGGTCCGTATTGCAACCCGCACAGAGCATGATATCAACTATTTACAGAGATTCAGACAGCGCAGGACCATGTGTAACCCGGATGTGACAAACGCAATCTCACATGCAACCTGTACGATGGCTGGTGATTTAAGTGCAGCGGCAATCGTGACGGTAACGAAGTCCGGACGTACTGCGAGAATGATCTCCAAATACCGTCCAAACTGCACGATCATTGGTGAGTGCCTGACAGAAAAGGTATGCCGTCAGTTAAACCTTGAGTGGGGTGTAGAACCGATTCTTATCACAGAGGAACAGGATGCAAGCCAGTTGTTTGAGAAGGCAGTTGATGTGGCAGAGATGGCAGGATTTGTTTCCAAAGGGGAATTAGTTGTTCTGACCGGTGGTGTTCCACTTGGGGTATCCGGTACAACGAACCTCATCAAAGTACAGGTCGCAGGACATATTCTTGTGACAGGAAAAGGGCTAAACGGAAAGAAAATTTCTGGAAACCTTTGTGTGTGCCACAGCAATGAAGATTTAAAAAGCTTTAAAGACGGTGATATCATTGTCGCAGCAGACACCACAAATGAAATGATGGCGCAGATGCGTCAGGCTTCCGCACTGATCGTAGAAGCAGAGGGTGCAAACTGTCATGCAGCAATCGCAGGGTTAAGCCTTGATATTCCGGTTCTTATCGCAGCTAAAAATGCATTGGATGTCTTAAAGACCAGTGCCTACGTTGAAGTGGACTGCGAGAGCGGGGTTGTAAGTGCGAACTAAACCGGAGTTTGACGGACGTAGTGCCGCAGATTCTGTGGTGCTTTTATAGGTTGTGAGGGGCAGATATAAGCGTCCTCTCGCAAGTCGT
>ENA-UEQA01001056-UEQA01001056.1-human-gut-metagenome-genome-assembly--contig:-NODE-1056-length-13987-cov-55.103523_pt1 | contig 13987 bp, 8 predicted proteins | sample MGYA00242936_ERZ507937 | MGnify/ENA primary metagenome ERZ507937 (study PRJEB26167, sample SAMN06115468) | human gut metagenome | host: Homo sapiens | place: China:Chongqing | collected 2016-06-16... | reverse complement strand
AAACTTCCGATTTTATGCGAAGAGGGGTTTGATGATGTTGATATTCGTTCCGACTGGACAGAAATTGCAATCGAATATAATGAAAAAATAAAGAATTACGGAAAAAAATGCGGACTTGCAAGTGGACTCGGCACGACCGTGACGGCAATACTTTTGACTGAAAATAGATATTATATCATAAATGTTGGCGACACTCGTGCCTATGAAATCAGTGATAATGTGACAGTGATGACAAGAGATCACAGCGTTGTAGCAAGAGAAATTGAACAGGGAATCATCACGCCTGAACAGGCCAAAAATGATGTAAGAAGAAGCGTTTTGTTACAATGTATTGGTGCATCCGAAGAGGTCTATCCCGATATGTTTTTTGGGGATACAAAGCTGAATGCGGTATATATGTTGTGCAGTGACGGATTCAGACACGAAATCAGCAATGAAGAAATATATAATTCACTAAATCCGAATGTTATGGTTGATGCTGAGGGGATGAAGTGTAATATGCAATCACTTGTTGAACTTAACAAGCAGCGACAAGAAAGAGATAATATTTCGGTAATTACTGTCAGAACTTTTTAAAATTGGAGGGAACGGGATGCTTAAAATAGGATCTCTTGTTGACGGCAAATATAAAATACTCAGTAAAGTCGGACAGGGCGGTATGAGTGTTGTATATATGGCGATTAACGAGAAAGCAAACAAGACCTGGGCAGTTAAGGAAGTCCGAAAGGACGGTGTTCTTGATTTTGAGGCAGTTAAGCAGGGACTTGTGGCTGAAACGGACATTCTTAAAAAATTAAGTCATCCTAACTTGCCGAGTATCATAGATGTTATTGATACAGATGATTCTTTTATCATTATAATGGATTACATTCAGGGTAATTCACTTAATAAAGCACTTGAAGAATATGGTGCGCAACCTCAAGACAGGGTAATAGAGTGGGCAAAACAACTTTGTGATGTTTTGGGTTATCTCCATTCAAGGCAACCTCCGATAATTTATCGTGATATGAAACCTGCGAATATTATGCTTAAGCCTGACGGAAATGTTACGCTGATTGACTTTGGTACTGCCAGAGAATTTAAGGAAAAAAATCTTGCAGACACAACTTGCCTTGGTACGGTTGGTTATGCTGCTCCGGAACAGTTCGGAGGAATGGGACAAACTGACGCACGAACTGATATTTATTGTCTCGGAGCAACGCTTTACCACCTTGTTACCGGATGTAATCCCAGCGAGCCGCCGTATGAAATGGAGCCTATTCGTCAGAAAAATCCTGCGTTATCAAGTGGACTTGAGCGTATCATTCTTAAATGTACGCAGAAAGATCCGAACAATCGTTATCAGTCAGCGGCTGAACTGATGTATGCTCTTGAGCATTATGAAGAAATTGACGATGTATATAAGAAAAAACAGAAAAGAAAGTTAGCGGGTTTTATAACAACTCTTTCTTTAGCTGTAATATTTGCTGTCGGTGGGTTTACCCTTAATTATTTTGCAGCACAGAAAGCAACGGATACATATCAAAATTTAATGTCTGATGCAGCAAAAGCTACCGACTATAATAAGAAAATTAAGTTATACGGTCAGGCTATCGCAGTTCCAAATAAAGCGGGGGAGAAAGATGCCTACCTTGGCTTAATCCAAGCTTATAAAGAAAACGATTCGGTATTTTCTACCGAGGAATCCGCACAGTTGATTAAATATATAAATAACAACAAAAAGCAATTGCAGGCTGACCCTGAAAATTATACAGAAATATGCTTTGAAACAGGAAAATTATTCTGGTACTACTATGATTACGGTAAGGGCAATCCGATAACACGAGCTACAAGTTCAATTGCGTGGTTCCAAGATGTTATTAACAATGCTCCCGAAGGATATGAAAACCTGAATATGGCAAAGGCATATTCGAGTATCGGAAAATTTTACCGTGACATTACAACAGATGTTACAGAAGCGGATGACAAAGGAAAGTATAAACCTTTCTTTGATAACATAAATGAACTTTTGAATTCAATAGCAAAAGACACTAGTGAAAGTGAAATTGTAAGGTTGGAATTGCTTGAACTTGCAAGAAATGCCATTTCACAGTACGCTACAAAGTTCAAAGGTGATGGCGTTACCAAATCAGAAATATCGGATATGTATTATCTGATAAGGGATACATTAGAAGATATTGAGACTACTACAGAAAAAACAACTGCCAAGAAGAATGGAACCAAGTCATTGCTTTTTGATACAAAAAAGGCAATTGATGCAGCATATAGCACAAGCAAGGGAGGGGCTCAGTAATGTCGGTTGAATTATTACAAATCCTTTCTGTTGTAGCATACATTCTTGCAGTCGTAATGCTTGTACTCAGCATTATACTCTTCTTTGTACTGAATATACGGAAGGTAATCGGAAATCTTTCAGGTTCTACGGCAAAAAAGGCAATCAATGACATAAGACAAAAAAATGAAATGTCCGGAAGAAAGTCTTACAAGCCGAGTGCGGTTAATTTAGCAAGAGGCAAAATAACCGATAAGATGACGCCTTCGGGAAACATAGCAAATCAAGGATACGGAGATACTGTTTCACCGATTACAGAAAAATTCAGTACATTGGATTTGAATCCACAATCTAAAGAAACTACAATTCTGGACACAACAGCTGATGAAACAACAATTTTGAACGATGTTTCTGCATCTGAGGATACTGTTGTTTTGTCTGACTTTAACACAAAGGAAAATGTAACCAAAAATACAGTTGAAAGCGGACAGCGCACCGAAATTCGCACCGAAGTGGAAATAGGCTTCACTGATAGTGACGAAATTATAGAATAGGGGTGTTATAGTGAATAAATCAGTAAGAAAACTTATGCTTAACTTCCTTATTTCTGTTGTGTTCGCTGTTCTTGCGAGTCTTGTGCTGTTGCTTATTCCGCTGAACAGCGGAGGAGAACGAAATGTTTTATTGATTCTTACAGGAGCTTTTTTCTGGTTATTTTTTATTATTTCTCAGGTATCGTTCTGGCAGGCAAATAATGTAAGAAAAACGATTTTGAAATGCTCTAAAAAGCGAAAGGTCAGGAAACCTGATGACAGTTTGGGTATAATTTCATTTTGTAAAAACAAACCTGCTTGTATAGCAGACGGCATATTGATAATATCTGTGATAATTCTTGTTATTGTATTGTGCTTTAACATGAAAAATCCATGGCTTATTATTACAGATGTGTCTTTTTTATTCTTATCGTTTAACTTGCATTGTATGTTAAATGGCAGAAATTTTCAATATATAAGATGCTTTGAAAAGAGCATTGAAAGTAAGGAGAGGTAAAAATGTACAATAAAAAAAGCGGATTGGTCAATCGTGCATTTTCTGTAGTTCTTGCACTGCTTATGGTTCTCAGCATATTGCCGATAACCGCATTCGCAAGCACATCAGTCAATGTTGACTCATTTACTGTTTGTGTAAAGGATAGCGTGAATAACGCAGACATCAATGACGCAAGTATTGCATACAGAGTGCTTGTTGACCAAAATGTTAAGGAAGACAATACGGTAAAAACCAACGAAGGCGAAGCTGTTATTGCCGAGATGAAAAACTATGAGCAAGACATTGCTGACGGAAAGTCGGTGACCTTTGAATACAGCGTTTCAGCTGACAGCTATGTTACTAAGACCGGCAAGGTCGATGTAACAGATGTAAACGACAACATTGATGTCAAACTGGAGAAAAAGGTTGTAGATACTGTTCCGATTACCGTAAATAAAAATGGAAGCGGTACCGTTAAAATCAATAACGAAGAGGTAACGGATTCTAAAACTGTTGAAAAAGACAGTACGGTAGAACTGGAAGTTACCCCGGCAAAAGATACCTACATCAAGAAACTTGTAATCGGCGGCGAAACAAAGTCCGTTGAAAAAGGAAAGTCATACAGAAATTCTTTTAAAGTATCAGATGCACTTACAGTAGAGGTTACTTTTGTAAAAGAGTATACCGTAAGTATCGACAAGAATGAAGGCGGTTCTGTAAAGCTTGACGAAAACAGTTTTGAAAATCAACTTTTTGACGAAAGTACCAAAACGAAGCTGATTGTTTCGGCAGATGAGGGTTATCAGATTTTGTCTGTTTCTATAAACGGAAAAGATGAAACTGTAACAGATACATCAAAATTTAATAAAGAGCTTACTGTTAACAGCGACATTGTTATCAAAGCGGAATTTGTAAAGGTTTATACCGTAAAAGTATCCTGGGACAAAAACGGTAATGTAAGTGTCAGACCTGCACTGACGTTGGGAGATGGTACACCAACGGAGGGTACTGTTGTTGTAAAAAAAGATGGTATAGTTAGTATAACCGCCACACCCAGCGAAACTTATCGTGTAAGTTCTGTTAAAATCAATGGAGAAGAAATTAGCTATGATGATAACCGTTTCAATGCCAATAAATCGTATAAGTGGGAACAAACGGGCGTTGCTATGGACTATGAAATTGAAATAACATTTGCTCCGATTTTATGCAAAATCAATGTTAATGCAGGTGAAAACGGTTCTGCAAAGGCAGAAAAGTCAGTAGTAAACTACAATGAAAGTACCGATGTTACAATTATCGCAAATGAAGGATACTGTATTGACGAAGTTAAAGTGAACGGAGAAGATAAAAAAACATCCGTTACACGAAGCGGCGAAAACACATATAAGCTTTCAATTGAAAATATTACAAGTGAATCAAACAAAGTATCAGTTTCATTTAAAAAGTATTCTGAAATGGAATCCGGCGACTACAAGTGGGACAAGGATGACGCTATTCGATCATCAAGTGACGGAACATTTGTGTTTAAAAAAGATGCTGCAGTTGTTTTTAGTACGGAAAAGAACGGCATTGAACTGATATTTGACGATAAGACATCTATAGGTGGATACGGAATAAAATCTGTTGAAATTACTGATACAGAAACTGTCAAAGAAGTCATTGTTTATAAGAATGAAACCGAAATAAGCAGTGAAGAATTTGACAATTTGAAAATTGTAATTGACAAGGCTGCACCTAATCCAAAAATAGATGCCGAAGGAGCAAATGAAAACGGCTACTACAATTCTGATTTTAATGTTACACTGAGTGCGAAGGATTCAGATGCTTATTCCGGAATAAGCAAATTGGAATATTGGGTTTACAAAAATGGTGAGACAGTAACAGCTCACGATGTACTCTATTCCTATAAATCGGGTGATGAAATTTTACAAGAAAAATCTGTTGATGATGTAAAAATTGATGCAGAAAAAAATAACAGCGACAATGTAAAAATTGTATTGAAGGTAACAGACCTTGCAGGTAATGAAAACGAGGCATACAAGGATGTAAAAATCAATACCACAGCACCGACTGTAAATGTAGAAATCAACGGTAACACCAATACAAGTTTTGAAAAAGGTTATTACACTCAAAGAACTGCAACCGTAACAATTATAGACAGAGACTCAACATTTGATGCAACAGCTGCAACTGACGGAATCGTAATCTCTGCTAAAAACATTAACGGAGAAGAAATATCACTTGACAAAACAAAGATGATTTCCGAGTGGGATACCAACGGTGATACACATACTGCTCATGTGAAATTTGACGAAAACGCAAAGTACGATTGGTCTGTATCATACCAAAATAAGGCAGGTTTGAAAAACAGCAGTGTAACAGAAACAGGCGATTATGTTTATGATTTTACCGTTGACAATTCTGCACCTTCTCTTAAACTTATGTATGAGAAAAATATATGGGAAGAGCTCCTCAAAACGATTACATTCGGAATTTGGAGCAAGAGTGATGTGACGGTAACTGCAAATGCGAATGATAATATTTCACCGATAAAGAGTGTTTCTTATTTCAAATATAACGGTGATACTGCACTTGATGAGGGAAAACTTGATAAACTCTACAATGAAGGCGAGTTCAAAGAGTACAATAATTCTATTACGGTTTCACCCGGTGAGCAGGCTGTAATTTATGGTCGTGTTGAAGATTATGCAGGCAATTATACCTATGTTTCTTCAAACGGCATAATAGCTGATAATAAAGCACCGGAAATTACATTTGATGTTAGTCCTAAAAACAAATACGGTAAAATTTACAACGAAGATGTAGATGTTTACAACGGAGATGTAGATGTTACAGTTAGTGTTAAGGATGTATGTTCGGGTATTAAATCCATAAATTATAAGGTGTATTGCGATGAGAATGTAACACAGGAAGATACTTATGAATTTAATATTACAGATCCTACAAAGGAACAGCTTGAGACAGAAATATCGAAACTTATAACTGTTGAGGCCGAAAAGAATAATTCTGATAATGTAAAAGTTGTTGTAACAGCTACCGACAATGCAGGAAACAAAACAAAAGACGACGAGCATACAATTTCACTTGTCATTGATAAGACTCCGCCTGAAATCAATGTGAAGTATAACAGCACAGCAAACAACGGTGCAAAAAACGGTTATTACACATCAAGAACTGCAACAGTGACTGTTACTGAAAGAAGCAGTCATTTTGATGGGGCTGATGCAACCAAGGGCATTATAATCAGTGCCGTAGATGCAAAAAATAACAAGGTATCAGATGCTTACAAAATCAGCGGTTGGACTACTGTTGAAAATGATAGCAACAACCACGATAAGGATACGCATACGGCAACAATTAAGTTTGAAAAGGATGCAAACTACACATTTGCTGTATCCTATACTGATAAGGCGGGAAATGCTAATGACGGCGTTGATGTTTCGGGTCAAAGCAATCCGTATAAATTCACGGTTGATAAGACAAGTCCGACAGGTTCATTAAAGGCAAAGTCTGCCGAAGGACAGGAGACTGAATGGTCAGAACTGCGTAAGACATTAACATTTGGTTTCTGGTCAAAAAAGAAGATTACAGTAACAGGCAGTCAGAATGATAAAACTTCGCCTATTGCAAAGGTTGAGTATTACAAGGTTAAAGCCAAAAATGCAACCGACGGTACGACACCTCTCACAAAGGCACAGCTTGACAATGTAACTTCGTGGGCAAAATTCAGTTCACTTGAAGTGCGTCCAAATGAGCAGTGTGCTGTTTATGTAAAAATCACGGACTATGCAGGCAACTATACTTACATAAGTACCAACGGACTAATTGCAGACAACAAAAAGCCCCGTGAGGAGTCAGTTGCACCTAAGGTAACTGTTAATCCTCAACAGCCACTCAACGGATTCTATAAGGGCAATGTCAAGGTGTCGATTTCGGTCAATGACCCGCTTACAGGCGGAACATATTCAGGTCTGAAAGAGGTATCTTACAGAGTTTACAGTCAGAATATTCTGACACAGGAAGGAACACTGTATTCATTCAACAAATCTAATCCGAAACAGTCTGATTTGCGCAGCAAGTGGACAGGTTCAATCACTGTTGACAGTGCAAAGAATAACAGTAATGATGTCCGAGTTGTAGTTTATGCAAAGGACAATGCCGCTAATGATTCGGAGGGTGTTGCAAAATTAAAGATTGATACAACCGCACCAAGAATTGATGTTTCATATGATAACAATTCTGCCGACAGCAATTCATATTTCAAGGCAGGACGAACTGCAAGAATTGTTGTTACAGAGCGTAACTTCAATCCTGATGATGTAGTTGTAAAAATTACAAATACTGACGGCAATATTCCGAGAATTTCCAACTGGACAAAAACTGTTGGAACAGGAAATCAGGATGATACAAGATGGACTGCAACAATTCCATACACTGCAGACGGAGATTATCATTTCAGTATTGCATACACAGACCTTGCCGGTAACAAATGCAGCGGGGAGAATTATGCAACAGGAACTGTAGCCGCAAAATCATTTACCATAGACAAAACTGCTCCTACAATTACTGTAAGCTATGATAATAATTCAGCGAGAAACGGCAATTATTACAAGGCTGACAGAACAGCTACTGTCACAATTATTGAGCATAACTTTGATGTCAATCGTGTAAATGTTTCATTCTCAGCAGGTGACAAAAAATCGCCTAATATGAGTGGTTGGAGTTCAAGTGGTGATCAGCATACAGCTACTATTGCTTATAGCAGTGACGGCTACTACTCATTTGACATATCAGTCAAGGATAAGGCAGGCAATGATTCCGCAAAATTTAATACGCAGTCATTCTACATTGATAAAACCGCACCAACCCTTGAAATAACAGGCGTTAAGAACAATTCTGCATATTCAGGAGATATTCTTCCTGTTGTTTCATATTCAGACGATAATTATGATGACAATAATGTTTCGATAAAACTTGTTGGTGCAAACAGAGATAATGTTGATCTTGAAGGTTACTATGACGATCAGATAAACGGAAAAAAGTTTATATTTTATGACTTTGAAAAAGAAAAGAAAGTTGATGATATTTACACTCTGACGGCAACACTTACCGATAAGGCAGGCAATACATCAACGAAGTCTGTTGTCTTCTCTGCTAACCGTTTTGGTTCAACATATGCCTTCGACAGTGCAACAAAAAAGCTTAACGGTGCATATTCAAAGAGCGTTAAAGATATTGTTGTGACAGAAACCAATGTCAATAAACTCAACAACATAAAAATAACACTATTCAAAAACAGTGACACTATCAAGCTCAAGAACGGTACTGATTACAGAATTGATGTGGAAGGCGGCAACGGAAAATGGTATAAGTATGTATATACTATTTTTGCAAAGAATTTTAGCGATGACGGTGTGTACAGACTTAGCTTCCATTCAGAAGATGCAGCTGGAAATATATCTGAAAATACGCTTGATACAAAGAACAAAGAAATTCGCTTTGGTGTTGATAAAACAAAGCCAAATGTAGTACTTGATAATCTTGAAAGCGGACAAACATATCCGTTGGAAAAATTAAAAGTTTCTATGATCGCAAATGATAATTTGCTTCTCAATTCAGTTGTTGTTTACCTTGATAATTATGACAAGGCTTATAAAACATGGGACGCAAAGGAAATTGCTGATATTTTAGGAAAAAACGGCGAATTTACATTTGATGTTTCAGGTAACTCTACCAGAGCGCATAAGATGAAAGTTGTTTGTACGGATGCGGCGGGTAACAAAATTACAAAAGAAATTAAAGATTTCTATGTAACAACTAACCTTTTTATACGATACTATAACAATAAGCTTTTATTCTTTGGCTCAATCGCAGGTTTCTTACTTATCATAGGTGTGATTGTATATGCTATTGTTCGTAAGAAGAAAGCAAAGTAGTAATCCGGTACGGATTTGTTACTGTAAATGCAAGTATGGGGCTGTGAAAAAACTTCCCCTGTTTTGACAGCTACAGGGAAAGTATGCCTTTTTAACAAATTGCCTTATTTTTCACAAAAATTGGAAGGAGCTGCGAAGAATGGAGTCTTAAACTTCATTTCTTCACAGCCCCTTTTCATATGGTTGACATTGTAAATTTAAATTGATACAACGCAATACAAGAACGCAAGGAAGTTTAAGGCGGTTAGCACTCCCGAAAGGGGGTGATATGCATGACTGAATCGGTTTTGCTGATAATTTTACTTATAGCACTCGCAGAAGTCATCAATAGCATAAAAAAAATAATCGCCCGACAGCCTCAAATATCGGACGATTATTTTATATTCGTTTTAAAACCTTGGGACTAACCGCTTTTAACGGTTTTCCTTGTGTTCTTATTATATATTATGCAAAAATCAATGTCAACATTCCATTTGAATTTTATATTGCTGAAAAATATTGAGCGGTGTCGGAAAGTTCCGTCACCGCTTTTTTTATTTGAATTCATCATTAAGAATTTCATCAAGGTTATTGACCATTGCTGTGACGATTTCGTATGAACCGCCGTCTGAGATTGACTTCATAAGAGCGTTTATGTTTTCTTCAAAATCCTTTGGCAAGAGGGTGCAATACTTTTTGCAGAGCTGAACCTGTCTTTTTTCACCGGGGTGTGTCTGACGGTTGAGTGCGAAGATAACATCAAAATAGCTTTCGAGAAAAGCGGTGATTCTGTGATTGACACTGACGATATCGCCACGCTCCTGAGCTTTTTTAATCTGCCTGTCATATGACGGAAGCTTTCCGTTCAAAAGGTTGCGGTTGTTTTTGATAATCGCACTGCGGAGATTTTCAGGAAAATCAATCTGCGCCATATCTCTGAATTTTGTGAAAGTGCCTGTCTTGTCAAAAAGAACCTTGCTGTTCTTGATATTGTGCCAAAATGCGGTTGTATAGCCGTTAAAAGCCTTGCCACCCTTGATTACCGTATCAATATACCGACCGAACCTGTCAACTTCACGGTAGATTATGTCAACGGGAACACCGTTATTCATAACCGTGTTGTCCTCGCTCTCCCAATAATGATTGCCAAATTCTGCAATCGAACAGTATTTTTCGAGGAGATTTTCTCTTGTTTCGGCTGTCGGAATTTCAGCGCAGTAAACATAAATATCGTAGTCCGAATTTTCATCACTTGCACCTGTTGAACGAGAACCGCCGAGTGCGACAGCCTCAACCGTATCAAGCGACTTGAGTGCAAGCAAAATTTCTTCAAGGTTTGCGTCCTTAACATTGTATTCCGCAAAATTCATAGTTTTGATCTCCTTTATTTTATGGTATCATATTCCTTTGTCGGATTAAGCCGTAACTTCTGCCGTTTCGGTTGGACTTGTCTTATCTTCAAGCACAACCCTTTTGCCTCTCCAACCGCCCTTTATCCAGCGGATAAACACAACGACGCCTCTGAAAATTTCATCGGCAGCCATGGCAATCCAAATTCCGGTAAGTCCCATTCCGAAATGAATTCCGAGCAGCCAGCCGAGCCCGACACTCAAAAGCCACATTGAAAAAATTGCGAGTGCAGTCGGGAATTTAACATCGCCGGCGGCTTTCATACTGTTGATTATAACAAGGTTTGTTGTTCTGCCGAATTCAAGAATAATTGCAATGAACATAACCGATGAACCGAGTGCGATAACAGCCTTATCACCCGTGAAAAGTCCGAGTGTAAACGGTGAAATCAACCAGTTTACAATTGCAACCGAGATTGAAATTATCATACCGAAACGCAAAGTTTTCAGCACTCTGCGGTATGCAAAATCGTAATCGTGAGCGCCTACGCTGTGACCGACAATAATCTGTGTTGCATTTGCAGCGGCAAGAGCAATCATATATGTGAACATTGAAAGCATATTAGCGTAGATTTTTGCGTTGATTGCAACGATACCCATTGTGTTGATGAATGCCTGTAAAAACAGCTGTGAACAGTCGTAGGAAATGTTCTCGCCTGCTGTCGGAATGCCGAGTTTAAGAAGGCTTTTGAGAACATCATACGGAAACGGACGAAGATATTTAAGACTGAATTTGCCTTTGATAACCGTGTAGAAGTATATAACAGATGCAATTACCGCAATAACTCTGCTTCCGCATGTGGAAACAGCCGCACCCGACGCACCGAGTCCGAGAACCTGAAGCGGTCCGTAGAGCAAAAGAGCATTTCCGCAGATATTGATAATGTTCATTCCAAGACCGATAATCATACCGAAAACGGTTTTGCCATTGCTTGCAAAAATTGAGTTAAAAGCATTAATAAGCGCCTGAGTAAAGATTGTACCGCCGACTATTCGCATATACATATCCGATTCGTCAAGCATTGCCGCAGGCACCTGCATTGCCTCAAGCAGATTCCGACTGAATATGAATACAACAAAGCTGATTACAATACTCAGCACAAGGTTGAATGACAACGCAACCGTGTAAATCATATTCATCTTTTCTTTTTTACCTGCCCCAAGGTACTGGCTGACAATTATGCCCGTTGCGCTTGATATAATGTTAAAGGCAAGAGTCAGAAAACCGAGAACCTGGTTTGCGTTGCCGATTGCACCAACGGCGGTTTCGTTGTAGTTTGAGAGCATAATCGTGTCAACATAGCCGAGTGAGATGCCGAGCAACAGCTGTAAAAATATCGGCCACGCAAGCTTGATTACGCGCTGATTCATAACTGAATCATTCGGATTTTTGAGTTTTGAAGAAGTAGCAGACATAATGTAATCTCCGTTGAATAAAATGATTAATATAAGTTTTATGTTTTGAAAAAATAAATTCTGTGTAAATTGTGCATTGCCGTTGTTCTGACTGCTTGACCGCCGTGTATTTGAGATGTATAATCTAATTGCAGATGGTTGCAATCTGTCGCAATCTTCAAACTAAGTTCAGATAACCGACGGTTGTTTTGGATAAAATCAGAAAAAATACAACGCAAATGCGAAAGGATAAATAGGTATGAATATATGCGTTTTTGGCTCATCAAGTGAGCAAATTGACAAAATCTATCTCGAATCTGCCGAGCATCTCGGCAAAAAGATTGCCGAAAAGGGCTACAACCTTGTTTTCGGTGCGGGAAAATACGGTGTTATGGGCGCATCTGCCCGAGGCGCATACAGCGCAGGTGGCCACACAATCGGAGTTACACCCGATTTTTTTATTGATGTGGGTGTTGTTTTTGACAAATGCTCTGAACTTATTGTAACAGATACAATGCGTGAACGCAAAGGTATTATGGAAGATAAAGCGGACGCTTTTGTAATCTGTGCCGGCGGTATGGGTACTTTTGAAGAATTTTTTGAGGTTCTCACACTAAAGCAGCTTAACAGACACACAAAGCCTATCATTATATATAATGTAAAAGGCTACTATAACTCAATGCTTGCAATGCTTGACAATGCCGTAAGTGAAAAGTTTATGACCAATGCCTGTAACAGACTCTACACGATTGCCGATACCGAAGAAGAAGTTTTCAATCAGCTCGAGAATTATGTTCCGTTCACCTACAATAAATATGAGTTTCTCAAAAAGGACGGTGAGCAGAATGGCTGACCAATGCGAATTTTGTGCAAACTTTGTCAGTGATGACGAATTCGGTGATTATTGCAATATCAACCTTGACGAGGACGAAATGGCAAGGTTTTTAACCCGAAGCACAGACACCTGTCATTACTTTCAACTTTATGATGAGTACAAAATAGTGAGAAAACAAAATTATATAATTTAAAACAGCAATATAACAAAATAAGTTACACGGTTGTAACTTTTGCCTCAAATTTAATTAAATGTCGTTTGTTATTATTGTAAACCTAAAATCCCCTTAATTAAAGGGGATTTTTTGTTTTTTTATATCATTTTAAAGGTTAGAATATGAATAAAAGACAAGCAGATTAAGTCCATTAAAATATAATCGAAAAAGAAAAGTTTAGAGGAATGCACAAATGTAATGTGAAAATCTTGTGAATTCATCCAAAAAAAATGACAGAGGACAAATAAATATTGCAAAATGTGCGTTGAAGGTATAGAATATTATTATATTTTGTACAGCAGTGCACCATTTTAGTGCATTATTTTTTAAGAGGAGAGGGTTTTTGTGGGCCTTTTTAACAGGATTATTGATAAGATGGTCAGCGACAAAGTTCCATTTAAAAAGAGAAAAAGGCTGATTGTTTTTGTTGCAATCATAACCCTTCTTTCAATGACAACAGCAACGGTTGCGTGGTTCTCGGTAAACACTTTCGCGGGCGTTGACAAGCTTGACCTCAATATCAGCCTTGCCGCTCAGCTTAAAGTAAGTATGGAAAACCACGGCAAAGACCTTGAAAAATACGGCAAGGTAATCACGAACGAGATGATTGACGATTACCTTAAAAAGCATGACTCAAGCCTTGAAGATACGGTGCTTGATCCTGTCACAACAAGAGAGGGTACAGAGTTCACCAATCAGCGCGGCACAGTCAGAGAGCCTAACAAGCACAGCTACCTTGAGTTTGAATGTTACTTCATCGCAACCGAGGAAATGTGGGTTCACCTCACAACCGAAAGCACAAAAGCAGGCGCTGATGACGGTACAAAGGTATCGACAGAATCAACCGGTGCAAAGGCTGATGTAGTAAATTGTGCAAGAGTTGATTTCACAGCCGAG
>ENA-UEQA01001051-UEQA01001051.1-human-gut-metagenome-genome-assembly--contig:-NODE-1051-length-14063-cov-6.142857_pt1 | contig 14063 bp, 12 predicted proteins | sample MGYA00242936_ERZ507937 | MGnify/ENA primary metagenome ERZ507937 (study PRJEB26167, sample SAMN06115468) | human gut metagenome | host: Homo sapiens | place: China:Chongqing | collected 2016-06-16... | reverse complement strand
ATTGGGGAAGGGAGGGAAAACTTTTCTGAAGAAAAGCTTTTCCCTCCCTTCCCCAAACCCCATCCCTCCCTTTCCAAAGACTTTTATTCTTATCGAATCCCTGTTGGCGGTCTTTTCCAACACAGATTCTTTTTGGAAAATACGAGTTCAAAAAGGAGCCTATTATGCTTGCATCCCAGTCGGTTTTCGTTGTGGACGCCCACACCACGGGCACCCCGATCCGCGTCGTCACCGGCGGCATCCCTCCGCTCAAGGGCGCTTCCGTGGCTGAAAAAATGGAAGACATGCGCCGGAACCACGACTGGCTGCGCACCTGCATCATGCAGCAGCCGCGCGGGTTCCTGTCCCTCGTCGGGGCCATCCTGACCGAGCCCTGCTCGCCCGAGGCGGACTATGGCGTGTTCTATATAGATGCGCTGACCTATCAGCCCATGTGCGGCGCGGGGACGCTCTCCGTCGCCAAAGTCCTCGTGGAGACGGGCATGGTCAAGCGCGTGGAGCCCGAAACCAAGATCGTCCTCGAACCCCCCACCGGGCTGGTGACGGTCTATGTGAAGTGGGAAAACCACATGGTCGCCAGCATCAATCTGGAGAACGTCCCGGCCTTCCTGTACCGCAAGGATCTGCACATCGACCTTGCCGGATACGGCGACGTTTCCGTGGACATCGGATATGGCGGCAACTTCTTCGTGCTGGCGGACGTGCATTCCCTCGGCCTGACCATCACCAAGGACACGGTCAACCTCCTGCGCAGCCTCAGCAAGGACATCCTCGCCGCCGCCAACAAGGTCATCAAGGTGGCCCATCCGACGAACCCGGCGATCAACTACCTTGATCAGGTGCTCTTCTGCCAGAACGTCCCGGAAGAGGACGGCGGCTATCTGGCCCAGTGCATCTTCGGGGACGCGCAGGCCGACATCTCCCCCTGCGGGACCGGCACGTCCACCCGCCTTGCGCAGCGGTACTTCCGGGGCCTCATCGGGCTTGAGGAAACCTTTGTCCAGAAAAGCGTCTGCGGCGGCGCGTTCCACGCCAAGGGGCTGCGGGAAACCACGCTGGGCGGCGTGCCCGCGATCGTCCCCTACGTGTCCTGCTCGGACGTCCACATCACCGGGTTCAACCACCTTATCGTGGAAGAAAACGACAAGCTGAAGAACGGGTTCGTTTCTTGGTAGCCGTGGCGGAAGGTTAGGGGAAACGTGCCGGGGGGAGCCTTTTGGGAGAGCGGGAAGCCCCCGCACAGGTCCCCTCCCGGCCCCTCTCCCTAGGCTTTCGTCCGGCGGGGGCCGCGCGGAAGGCATCCGTTCCGGTGCGGTCCGGCGGGAAGGCTGCTGAGGCTGCCGGGAAGATCCGCCCCCTGCCGGAAGGCGTTCAAGGCTGTCCCCAACGGACCGTATCATAAGGAATAAAGCAAGGAGGGGCCCCGTTCCGGAACGGCCCGGACAGAGGGATGCGGCCCCCCACGGGCATATGCTCCCAAGGGATTGGCCGCCGCGTTTTTCCTGCGCCGGTTCCGACCGGGCGGGCAACCATCAACAGCGAAACCCTCCGCCGCCTTTCGGCGGGGAGTTTTGCGGAACCGGCAGGCGGGAAGCGCGCGCCGCACCGCCCTCCGGCCCTTGGATCTGAAAAGCCACTCAAACGATTAAGGAGATGCCACCATGACATTGCTGTCCCACGCCGACTACGAACGGATTGCCGCGAACCTGTCCTACCCGACCGAAGCCTTTATCGGCGGGACATTCGCCCCCGCCCTCTCCGGCGAGACAATGCCGACCGTCAACCCCGCGACGGGCAAGGAAATCGCCCGGGTCGCCTCCTGCGGGCGCGAAGACGTCGACAAGGCCGTCGCCGCGGCGCGCAAGGCTTTTGAAAGCGGGGCCTGGTCGCGTATGCATCCTTCGGAGCGCAAAAAAATCCTCATGCGCTTCATCGGCTCATCGAAAAGCATCAGGTCGAGCTGGCGGTCCTCGAATCGCTGGACAGCGGGAAGCCCGTCCGCGAATGCCTGCTCACGGATCTGCCGGAAACCATCGAGTGCCTCGAATGGCACGCCGAATGCGCGGACAAGCAGTACGGCGGCATCTCCCCCTCCGGAGACGGCAGGCTGGGGCTCATCGTGCGCGAGCCCGCCGGGGTGGTCGCCTGCGTCCTGCCGTGGAACTTCCCGCTCATGATGGTGGGCTGGAAGCTCGGCCCCGCCCTTGCCGAAGGCAACAGCGTCATCCTCAAGCCCGCCAGCGTCACCTCGCTCTCCACCCTGAAGCTCGCGGAGTTCGCCGCCGAAGCGGGCATCCCCGAAGGCGTGTTCAACGTGATCACGGGCCCCGGCTCCTCCGTGGGCGAAGCGCTCGGGCTGCACCCCGGCGTGGACGTGGTGTCCTTCACCGGCTCCACCGAAGTGGGCCGCCGCTTCCTTGAATACGCCGCCCGGAGCAACCTCAAGCGCATCGTGCTGGAACTCGGCGGCAAGAGCCCCTTCGTGGTGCTCGACGACGTGGCCGACTACGCCGCCGTCGCCGCGCAGGCCGCCGCTGCCGCCTTCTGGAACATGGGCGAAAACTGCACCGCCAACTCCCGGATCATCGTGCCCCGCAAGCGCAAGGACGCCTTCACCGAAGCCCTGCTCGCCGAGCTCGAAAACTGGCGCATCGGCGACCCGCTCGATCCTGAAAACAACCTCGGCTCCATCGTGAGCGAAGGCCAGTTCAGGACGATCATGGGCTACATCGAGAAGGGCAAGGCCGAAGGGGGGCATGTCCTCACCGGCGGCGCGCCCCTCGCCATCGGCAGCGGGCTGTTCATCCCGCCCACCATCTTTGACGGCGTGACCCCGGACATGGCCATCGTCCGAGAGGAAATCTTCGGCCCCGTCACCGCCATCCTCCCCGCCGACAGCGACGAGGAAGCCGTAGGGCTCGCCAACGCCACAGCATACGGCTTGCAAGCCACCCTGTTCACCGAGGACGTCACCAAGGCCCACAAGTACGCCCGCGCGCTCAAGGCGGGCACCGTCTCCGTCAACTGCTTCAGCGAGGGCGACAACACCACGCCATTCGGCGGCTACAAGCTCTCCGGGTTCGGCGGCAAGGACAAGGGCCGCGAATCCCACGACCAGTACACCGAAACCAAGACCATCTTCCTGAACCTCGACAGATAGAGCCTCCCCCCACGCGGGCCGCTGCCCGCCCCGCCGGAACGTTCCCGTTCCCCGGAGCCCAGCGGCCCGCCCCGGCCGGAAGCCCCCGGGAAGGCGCATCCCCGGCGGGACATTCCGAAACGGTGGTGGAACGGAAGCCCCGTGCGGCGGAAGGCGCAGGCCGGCTGGTTCGGGCGGGGAAAGGGAATCCCTTCAGAAGGGTTCCCTCGACGCCTCATTCAAACCCCTTCGCTTCCCTCCAGCCCCCGCCGAGCGCCTTGCACAGCCCGACCACGGCGGCGAGCTGGCGGCGGCGCGCCTCGGCCTGTTCCTGCCGGGCGGCCAAGAGCTGGCGGCGCACGTCGAGCAGGTCCATAACGCTGCTCAGGCCCGCATCGTACTGCTTTTCCATGATCTCGTTGCTGCGCGTGAGTTCCTTCACCCGCTCCGTGCTGGCGGCGAGGGCCTTGCGGCTGATGCGGTTCCCGGCGAGGGCGTCGCGCGTCTCCGTGAAGGCGTTCCGCACGCTCCCCACATAGGCCGCCCGCGCTTCCTCGTACTTGGCCTCCGCCATGCGCTGCTTCGCCGTGAGCCTGCCGCCCTCGAACAGCGGCTGCGCCAGCCCGCCCATGACGTCCCATATCCGCGCCGGATCGAGGAATACCCGATCCAGATGCGTCGAGGAGTAGCCCCCCTCCGCCGTCAGCGAGAAGGACGGGAAGAACGCCGCGCGCGCCGCGCCGATGCGGGCGTTGGCGGCCATGAGGCGGCCTTCGGCGGAGCGGACGTCCGGGCGGCGCTGGAGCAGATCCGAAGGGATGCCCGAGGGCACGTCCGGCGGCGGTGCCAGTTCGCCGAGCGTCCGGCCTTCCTGAAAGGCCCGCCCCGCCCCGTCCACGATCCCGGCGGGGCTGAACCCCGCGAGCACCGCAAGCGCGCCTTCGCAGCGGATGCGCCGTTCCTCCAGATCGTACAACTGCGCCTGCGTCTTGTCGCGTTCCGCCGCGAACCGCCGCAGCGTGGTTTCCGGCGACTGCCCGAGGCGGTAGCGCGTCTCATAGACCTTGCACGTCCGCTCGTAGGACTTGAGCATGTCGGCGGCGATCCGTTCCTGCTCCTGCAAGGTGCGGAGCTGGAAATACGCCAGCGCGGTTTCCGAGGCCACCGCCAGCCGGATCGTGTCGCGGGCGGCTTCGGTCGACAGCAGCTCGGCGCGGGCGGCCTCGTCCAGACGGCGGTACTTGCCCCACAGGTCAAGCTCGAAGCTCAGGAACCCGACCGCCTTGTACGCCTCCTGCGTCCGCGAGGCGTAGTGGTGCGCGAGCTCCTCCCCTTCCGTCATCAGGCGCTTGCCGTCCTGACTCCGCAGGCCCACGGCAGGCAGGCGATCCGCAAAGGCGACGCCCGCCGCCGCGCGTGCCTCCTCGACCCGGGCCATCGCCTGCGCGAGGTTGCTGTTGTGCGCGAGGGCGGCCTCCTCAAGGCGGTTCAGGGCGCCGTCATGGAAGACTTCCCACCAGCGTTCGCGGGTGAACAGCGCGCCGGGCTCGTCCGCCGCAACGGAAGCGGCGGGCAGATCCAGATCCGGGCGCTTGTAGTCCGGCCCGAGGGTGCACCCCGCCGCCAGCAGGCAGCACAGGAGCAGCCCCGCCAGCGGGAAGGCGGGGCGCGGCAGCCGCGACCGGACGGCGGCCCACAGGCGGGACAGGCTATTCCGGGCATGGGCGCGCACGGCGTGGGGGTGCGGGTCCACGCGGCGGCTCAGGAGGGCGCACACGAAAGCCACGCACGCCACCAGCGACAGGATGAGGAAGAGATGATCGAACGTAAACACGGACGCCTGCTTTTTGATGGATGAGGACACGATGAGGAGCGCGTCGTGCCGGGACTGGGAGGGCGAGAGCCCCTGCCCGGCGAACAGCGCCGACCAGCGCGAGATGGAAGCCGAAGCCGCCGAGGAGCCCTGCGTCACCTGCGCGGCGATGAGGGCGAAATACCACTTGTTGAGGAGCACGCTCAGGGTGATGATCGACCCCATGCACAAGCACATGCTGAAGAAACGCACGCTGTTGATGGCCGGGAGCGTCTGCGGCTGCTTCTCCGGCGGGACGTTGCGCAACAGGAAGGGCGTGGCCGAAGCGCTGCCCATCGCATAGCCGAAGCTCCGCAGAGCCAGCGGCACCGCCATGTGCCACCAGTCCGCGTTGGCGTCGAGCCGCGAGAGCAGGAGCCCGGCCCCGGCGATGCAGGCAATCCCGGCCAGGAGGAAGGGCTTGGGGTTGCCGTGCGTGGCGACCATGATGCCCGTCGGGACGACCGTCAGCACGAACACGCACAGCGGCAGCAGGAACATGAGCCCGATCTCCGACGGCGGGTAGCCGAGCACGTTGCGCATGAACAGGATCATCTGGATGCGCATCCCCACATGGCTGATCACGAGCAGGAGCGCCGCCATGACCGCCGGCCCCACGCCCTTGATGCGCAGGTTGCGCAGGTGCAGGAGCGGGGCCTCGGCGCTGAGGCAGGAGACGAGGAACAGGAACAGCGCGGAGACGGCGCAGAAGATCATGATCAGGATGAACGAGGAGTTCCAGCCGAAGGTCTGCCCGTAGCACACGGCGATGAGCGTCGGCACGGCGAAGGCGACGAGGAAGGCGAACGAGCACCAGTCGAACGGCGGCATCCCGGCGGGGCGGCTGTCCGGCAGCAGGAAGAAGAGGATCACAAGGCACGGCAGCGCCACCACGGGCGAGAGCAGGAACAGGGAGTGCCACGTCAGGAACTCCACGAGGAACCCGCCGAGCAGCGGGCTCAGGTTGGACCCGAACCCGATGAAGAAGCTCCAGATCGCCATCATGAGCCTGCGCGATTCCGGGGGCACGGCCACAAACAGGATGCGCGCGGAAAGGCTCAGGAACAGCCCTCCCCCGAACCCCGCCAGCGCGTACCACAGGGTCATCTCCGTGAGGGAGCCGGAGGAGGCCGCCCCCACCCCGGCCACGGACACCACGCACAGCGCGAGGAAGAGCGCCCCGCGCAGGCCGAGCCCGGCATGGATGTGGTTCACCAGCGGCTGGACCAGCCCCATGATCAGGAGGTTGCCGAGCGCCAGCCGCCCGAGGTCGATGAGATCCGCGTTGAAGTCGCCGGAAAGCGCCAGATAGGCCGAGCTGAGCATGGCCATGTTGGAAATCGGCAGCATCCCGCCGATGAAGGCCACAAGGATCAGGATGCCCTGCCGGGCGCTCCGGTGCGGGACCGAGCCGATTTCCGGCGCGGCGAAGAAACGGGCGAGGGCGTCCCCCGCCGCAATCAGGGAAGCAGGCATGGCATCACCTTCCGGGCCGTCGCGTTAGAGCTGGATTTCAATGGTTCCCTGCATCCCGATGCGGAACACCACCTCGGGCTCGCCGGGGTCCGTTTCCGGGCTGTCGAGGCGCGGCAGGGAAATTTTCACCGGGACGCGCTGCATGATCTTGGTGAAGTAGCCCGCGACGTTTTCGGTGGAAATCAGGGAAAACACGGAGCACGCCGCCGGGTTGATCTCATAGATGCGCCCGGAGAAGGTGCGGCCCGGATAGCCGTCGATGGTGAAGGCCACGTCCTGCCCCACGCGGATCTGCCCGATGCGGGTTTCCTCGATGCGGGCGTTGAGCCAGATGTCGTCGGTATTGACGAGCGTGAACAGCTTCTGCCCCGCCGCCACCAGTTCCCCGGCGCTCACGAGCTTCTGGGCCACGACGCCGTTGACCGGGGAAGGGATCACGCTGTCCTGGCACAGCACGTTGATCTCGTCGAGTTCGGCCTGCGCCTGCATGACCTGCGCTTCGGCGGCCCGGATGACTTCCGGGCGCGAGCCTTCCTTCTTGAGGGCAAGCTCCTCCTGCGCGGCGGCGACGTTGGCCTGCGCCGCACGGTAGGCGGAACTCGCGGCGTCCCGGTCGGCCTGCGTCACCCCGCCGTCGTTGCGGGCAAGCTGCTCCATGCGCCGGAAGTCGCGCCCCGCCCGCTCCAGCATGGCCTGCGCCTGATCCAGATGGGCCTGCGCCGCCATGATCTCCTGCCGCCGGAACCCGGCCTTGGCGTCCTCCCAGCGGGCCTTGGCAAGCTCAAGCGCGGCCTCGGCCTTGGCTTTGCGGGCCATGACGCTGCGGCTGTCGATGCGCACGAGCCCCTGCCCCTTGTGCACCGTGTCGCCCTCGTTCACCATGACCTGCACCACCCGGTCGGACAGGCGGGAAGCCACGCCGACGAGCGTCCCCTCGATGCGGGAGTCGTTGGTGATCAGGACGCAGTGGGTGCGGTACCACAGCCAGATGCCGCCGATGATCCCCGCGCACAAAACCACGCCGAACGCATACAGCACGGGCTTTCTGACGCTTACCGCCATGCTTCGCCTTCCTTCGGGGCAACGCCGCCGATGAATACGGACACCGCGTTTTCGATGTATTCATCCCGGACCAGCCCCGGGCGCTTGCGCCCGATCACCAGCGTCATGACGAAGCCGAAAATGAGGTTCCAGAACAGCGAGGAAACATACAGGCTGTCCAGCTGCCGGATGTGCCCGCGCCGGATCATCTCCTCGAAATACGCCCGCAGGCGCTCACGGAACGAGGTGACGTCGCTGACCAGCTCCGTGCTGTGCTCGTCGATCTGCCCGATGGCGCTGAAATAAATCCGCCAGATGCCGATCCGCTGCTCGGCGATGTCCATGTAGCGGCGCATGAAATGGCGCAGGTCGTGCTCAAGCTCCCAGCGGACATGCGTGGTGAAGACGTCCTCGATCATTTCCGCATACGGCGCCCGGCGCATGGCCGCCATCAGCATGGCGTACTTGGAAGGGAAATGCCGGAACACGGTCATCTCGCTGAGGCCGACGGCCTTGGCGATTTCCCGTACCGACACGGGGTTGTAGCCTTTCGTATTCATGAGCCCGATGGCCGCATCAAGGATGCGGTCCGCCGTGGAAGTGGTACCCGGTTTCGCCGTCATGCCGTCCATCCTGAAAGAAAAACGTTTTGCCCTCTCCGCCCCGGCGGGGAGCCGCGCGGGGGATCCTGACATTGCAAGCTGGCGGAGGGCCCCCCGCGAACCCGGCGGGCGGGCAGGGAATCCCCGCAGCGCGTGAGTTAGTATAACTAACATTCCGGACTGTCAAGCGGCCCCGCGCCCGTGTATGGCTCTGCGCCAAGAAAGGGCCAGCCGGGGCCGCTGCCCCGCGTACGCCGCCTTTCCTCCATACGGCGCAGGGATGCGCCCAACGCACGGAACCCGCCCCCATAGAGGAAAAAGCACGGAAAAAGGGGCGCTCCATACGAAACGCCCCTCAAGGGTACGGCCTTCCGGCCTTCATCATAACGGGAACGCCGCCTTCCCGCCTTTGCCGCTTCCGGGCTTCCCGGCCCCTTCCGCGCCGTTTTCCCTGCTTCCGGAGGGCCCTCCCCACTACCACCAGAATTGCGGATAGCGCTGCGCCTTGGGGATGTTGTTCACGATAAGGGCGATGGCGAGCATGATCAGCGCCCCGAGCAGGCACGGCACGAAGGCGTACAGATAGCCGAGCTGGTGGATGCCCTCCCCGCCCGTGACCGCGATGAGCGCCGTGGCGCCTCCCGGAGGGTGCAGGGTTTTGGTGACGTGCATGAGCGCGATGGCGGTGGCGACGGCGAGGCATGAGGCCAGCCAGGGCGTGCCGGGGAACAGGAAGTAGCACGAGACGCCCACGAGCGCGGACAGGAAATGCCCGCCCACCAGGTTGCGCGGCTGTGCCAGCGGGCTGCGTATGGCTCCGAAGGCCAGCACCGCCGACGCCCCGAACGAGCCGATCAGCAGCGGGAAGCCCGAGTTGCCCGTGGCGTAGCGTTCCAGCAGCGCGATGCAGGCGATGGCCAGACAGCTCCCAACCCACGCGGAGAAGATTTCCCCGGCCTTGGCGCGGGGCGGGGACTGCTCGCCGCCCGCCATTTTCAGCAAAAGCTCTCTCACTGCATCACTCCAAAGGCATTGATGATATCGGTGCGCGACACGATCCCCACAGGCCGCATCCCGGCATCGACGACGGGAATCCGGTTGATCCGGCGCGTCCGCAAGAGTTCCAGCATGTCGCCCAGATGGGCGCCCTCCCCGACCGAGACGCACTCCCGCGTCATGATCGAGCCGACGGGGGCTTCAAGGTCCGCGCCGCTGACGCACCCCTGCCGCATCAGCGTGTGCATCAGGTGCATGACCGTCACCGTCTCCCCGCCGCCGACGAACCGGACGATGTCGCTTTCCGAGACGACCCCGGAAAGGCGCCCTTCCGCGCCCACGACGGGCGCGCCGGAAATGCGGTGATCGTCGAGGAAGATGACCAGATCCCGCACGGACTGCTCCTCGGCGACGCACAGCACCGGGACATGCATGATGTCCCCCGCCGTAATGGACGAGAGCAGCCTCCCCCGGGCTATCTTGTAGGCATGGGCGTAGATTTCTTGGAAATCGCGCGGGGTGACGTCCAGATACGCGCCGATTTCCTCCATCCCCTTGTAGATGTCCTCCCGGCCGAGCGGGAGGGGATCGCGTGAAGCCAGACTGATGTTCCTGTTCATGGGCACGCTCCTGTTGCAAGCATGAAGGCACGGTACCCCCATCCCCCCCGGCGTGATGTGACCGGGGTCACACCGGGGAAAAAGAGGCGCGCCGGATGGACGAAGCCCCCGCCGAGGCCTATAGTAAGAGGAAAACATCCCGCGAAAATACGGAAAGGAGGCGGACATGGCGAGCGGCTGGGCTGGCGACGGAGCGGTACAGGATCAGATTCAGGATTCGATCAACGACGAAGTGGCGCGGGCGCGGCGCAACCTGCCCAAAGGCGAGAGCCTGCATTTCTGCGAGGAGTGCGGCGAGCCGATCCCCGAAGCGCGGCGCAAGGCCCTCCCCGGCGTGCGGCTGTGCGTGGCCTGTCAGGAGGAAGCCGACAAGGATCAGCGCGCCGTCAGCCTCTACAACCGCCGCGGCAGCAAGGACAGCCAGTTGCGTTAAAGAGTGGGGATGGGAAGATTGGCGAGAGTTTTGGGGAGGGGAGGCGGCGCGGAGGGAATCCCCGCCGGATGACGGAATGGGAGAGGCGCGGCGTGGAAGGCGGTTGTCCGGCGCGCTTCGGGCAGAGGCCTCATCAATAAAACCACCCATCATAAGCGGCGGAGCGGCCCTGTGTGCGGGAAGAGCCGTCAGCCTTCGCCGTCGCGCCGTCCGGCCGGGATTGACAAGCGCGGCATGGCGTGGAATCACGTCCTTCTCATCCATACGGATGCCAAGGAACCTGATGTGAAAGCCATTGTCCTCAGCGTCTTTCTGGGAGGCCTCGCCGTGTGCGTCCTCACCGGGGCCAGCGTCTTGTGGGCGCTCCTGCTCGGGCTCGCCTGTTTCGCCGGGTACGCCCTGCGGCAGGGGCACGCGCCGCGCGACGTTGCCCTCATGCTGTGGTCCGGCGTCCGCAGCGTGCGGAATATCCTGATTATCTTCGGGCTCATCGGCATGCTCACCGCCGTCTGGCGGGCCAGCGGCACCCTCCCCTTCATCATCCATCATACGCTGCAATGGGTCGATCCCGCCTACTTCATCCTGTGGGTCTTCCTCCTGTGCTGCCTGCTGAGCCTCCTGCTCGGCACGGCGTTCGGCTCGGTCAGCACCCTCGGCGTCATTTTTATGATGCTGGCCCGTTCCGCCGGGCTGGACGAGCTTGCCACCGCCGGGGCTATCATGAGCGGCATTTACGTCGTGGACAGATGCTCACCCGTATCATCCAGCGCGGCGCTCGTCTGTGCGCTCACGAATACCAATATATACGCCAATATGCGCCGCATGTGGACAACCTCGGCGCTCCCCTTCGCCCTGACCTGCGCGGGCTATCTGGCGCTGTCCCTCTCCGGCCCGGCGCGGCTCGCGGCACCGGACGCCGCCGGACAGCTGGACCGTTTTTTCATTCTCAGCGGCTGGACGCTCTTGCCCGCCGCCTGTATCGTCGTCCTGAGCCTGTTCCGCGCCGACGTGAAACAGGCCATGCTCTGGAGCATCCTCGCGGGGGGCGCCGTCTGCCTGACCGTACAGGGCATGGAGCCCGGGGAACTGTTCGCCTGCCTCGCCTTCGGCTACACCCCCGCGCCCGGAGCGGAAATACTCGCCGGAGGCGGCATCCGGTCCATGCTTCAGGTGGCGGGCATCGTCCTGCTGTCGTCGTCCTATTCGGGCATTTTCGACGCGACCGACCTCCTGAGCGGTTTCGGCGGCCTCATACGGCGTCTGGCGGAGCGCATCGGGACGTTCCGGGCCATGACGCTGGCAAGCGTCCCCGTGTCCGGCATAAGCTGCAACCAGACGCTCGCCACCATCCTGACCGCGCAGTTGTGCCGCCCCTGTTACGCCCGCAGGCAGGACATGGCGATCCCCCTCGAAAACAGCGCCATCCTCATAGCCGCGCTGATCCCGTGGAGCATCGCCGGCAGCCTCCCCTGCGCCACGCTCGGCGTGACGATGGCCTGCCTCCCGTATGCGTTGTATTTGTACCTTGTCCCGCTGGCGAACGCGCTGCGCAAAGACCCCGGCCCCGACGGGCCCGAACCCGCCACCTCCATCTGACGGCTCCGGTTGGTCGCTCCGTTTGGTGATCCCGTTTGGTGGTTCCGCCTCCCCCAGACGGAGCGGGCTTCCGGTGCCAGCCGCCCGAGTCCGGGTTGCCCGGCCCCGGTTTTCCAATGCGGAAAGCCTTCACCCATAACCCGGAGAAAAAGCAATGGAAGGATTGATCGGCCCTCTCATCTCCTTTATCGGCGCGGTGCTCATCGGCATCGTCGTCGGCAAGTACATCGCCTCAAAACGGAAGTAACCGGAAACGCGCCTTTTTCCGTACCCTCGAAAAGCCTTTGGCGCAAAAGCCCTCGGCGCACGGGAAGCGGCACGCGGTTGGAAAATGGAAAAAAACAGCCCCCGGCAATCCCGCTGCCGAGGGCTGTTTTGTGTTGGAACGCAATCTGTGCGGTTGTCCGGAAGGTTACGCGCCGACAAGCTCAACCGTGCTGTACGTGTCCTGCATCTTGAAGAGTATCTTGCCGATGCGTTGCAGTTCCCTTCCCAGAATATGGATGATCACGCCGTCCACTTTGGCCTCGGCGTCCATCAGCTCCATGAGCGAGGCGAACGCATCCACGGACGCCGAAACGTTGGAAAGGATTTCTTTCATATCCTCAGCCTGTTGCACTTCAAGCAATTCCCGCTCGCAGCGTATCGCCAAGGCGGGGAAGCTGTAACGGCGGATTTCACCCTCGGGATGCGGAAACAGGTCTGATGCGGGGGAAGGCGGAGGAGCCGCGCGCAACGGGCGGCGGGGAACGGAACGGCGGCGGCAGGGATGGGAAAAGGCCTTGGATTGCAACGACATAGGACACCTCTTGCGGTTTTTTTGATGGGAGCTTGCATATGCAAACTCCGGGTGCTCAAAACTGCCGCAAGACAGCGGACTATTTCCCCTTTCAGGTTTTGTATTTCGTCCACACCCGGAGGTTTTCCCATAGATACAACGCAAGAGATCACAAAGGACTCTTGTGAAGGTACCACGATTCTTTCGGGCGTGGGCCGCTTGCGGAAGGTGTTTTGAGCACCGAGAATAGAATAGTCGCAGAGGCTGGCGGAGTCAATGCGGCCTTGGCCCGCCCGGCGCGTTGATCCGGCGCGTCATGCGCTCGTGCCGCCTCACTCCCAGTTTTTGAAGCCGAGCCCCACCACTTCCGTCACATCGGAGAAAATGAGGAACGCTTCCGGTTCGATTTCCGCGATGTACTGCCGCAAATCCACCGTCTGCCGCCGGGTGAGAACGACGAGCAGCATGTCATGGGGCCGATCCGAATACGCCCCCTTCGCCGGGATGATGGTTGCCGAGCGGTCAAGCTCGTTGAGGATGAAGTCCGCGATGTCCTGCGTGCGCTTGCTGATGATCAAAACCTGGCTGCGCCTGTCGAATGATTTCAATACCCTGTCGATGGTCACCGTCTCCACGTACAGCAACAGCCCGCCCATGAGGATCTTTTCGATATCCACGACCACAAAGGACGCGAAGAGGATAACCACGTTGATATAAAAGGACATCGACCCGATATCCACGCCCCAGCGCTTCCGGGCCACCATGACGATGACGTCCGTCCCGCCGCTGGACGCCCCCACGCGGAAAAGCATCCCGAAGCCCACCCCGCCCACGGCCCCGGCCAGCAGTGCGGCGAGGATGGTATTGCCGATGACCGGATACTGGAACAGCTCGAAGACGGGGATAGCCACGCTGGTCAGGACCGTCACGTACAGCGTCCAGAGCGCGAACCGGAAGGACAGCGCCTTCCAGCCCCACAGCAGCAGGACGGCGTTGCCGACGCTGAGCACCCATGCCGGGGATATCCCCCACGCATAATTGCTGATCAGGGCGAGCCCGAGCACGCCGCCGCCCGCGAACTGATACGGCACCGTCAGCGCGACGACCGCGAAACACGTCAACAACGTGCCGATGGTGGCGGCCAACAGGGTATGCCACTCCCGCCGCAGCGACAGGTGCGGACGCCGCAACACGTTCCCATTCAAAAAGCCCATTCTCGTATTCCTTAAAAAAGATATGCCGTACAAAGAGTTAGAGAAAACAATGCCCTCTCCTTCCATAAGCCATCGCCCCAGCCTTGGCAATCCGCCCCGAAAGCGGCGCCCGGACGGGAGCCCACCCCCGTTTGCGCGCCGCTTTTTGCTCTTTCTTTCACGATAAAAGTCAACATCTTTTTGAAAAAGGTAACAGGGCTTTTTTTCTACCCTATTGACCTCTTTTCCTGCGTAGCTTATGATGAAGCCAAATGAAACGGCGGGAGCTGCCATGATGTTGTCCACGTTCGCCAAGAACAGACTCTTTATCAAGAGT